>SXGQ01816304.1_pt1 | contig 33905 bp, 23 predicted proteins | sample 3178371 | NCBI WGS metagenome assembly SXGQ01 (sample SAMN11356859, study PRJNA531348) | freshwater metagenome | isolation source: freshwater sample F1-20 | place: China: Fuxian Lake, Yuxi | collected 2017-12-25 | reverse complement strand
TAATACTGCAACTCGCGCACCGACTCACGAATGTCATCGAGCGCAAGATGCGTGCCTTCCTTGTTGAAAGCGGTCGCGAGCTCGGGTGACCAGCGCTTGGCTAATTCTTTGACCGTACTTACATCGAGGTTACGGTAATGGAAGAACGCCTCGAGCTTCGGCATCAGGCGCGCCATGAAGCGACGATCCTGGCAAATACTGTTGCCACACATGGGTGACGCGCCCGACTCGACGTGCTGCGCCAAGAACTCTAGCGTCTGACGCTCCGCCTCGGCGAGCGTGATCGTGCTCGCCCGAACGCGGGCGATGAGACCCGAGCCACCATGTTGCCGCTGGTTCCACTCATCCATGCCCGCGAGCGTGGCGTCATCCTGATGGATTGCGAGCACGGGCCCTTCGGCAATGAGTTGAAGAGACGAGTCGGTCACCAACGTCGCAATTTCGATGATGGTATCCGAGTCGGGCTTTAGCCCGGTCATCTCGAGATCGATCCAGATCAGCGCATCGCGACTCGGCATGGTGACGGTCCATCGTAAGGTCTTTTCGATTGAGCGAAAGTCTATCAGAGGCTAGAGTGACCCTATCTTGGAATTCGAAGCGCAAGTCATTGCCGCGTACGGGCGTCATGTCCGGGTTCGCGACGACACGGGACGTATCGTTCAAGCCCGACCGTTCGGGCGTCGCCTGCAGGTGGTTTGCGGTGATCGGGTGCGATGTAACGAAGACGCCACTCACGCCGAGGTCCACGTCACCGAGATTCTGCCGCGTCGCACCCTCCTCGCCCGCGCTACGCTGCGCGGCGATGCCGAGCCGGTCGTTGCCAATCTCTCGCTCTTGGTCGCCGTGATGGCCCCTGCGCCGATGCCCGATCTCTTCATCATCGACCGTTACCTCTGCGCCGCATCCTCTGCGGGCATCAAAGCGCTCGTGCTCGTCAATAAATGCGACCTCGTACCCGACATCGATCTTTCCGCGCTCACCCAGTCCTTCGAGACAGCCGGCTATCCGATCCTTCTATGTAGCGCCGAGACAGGTCGAGGTCTCGAGACGCTCAATGAATTTCTCCGTCACGAGACGAGCGTCTTTGTCGGGCAGTCAGGCGTCGGAAAATCTTCGATCATTGGTCGACTGATTCCCGGCGTCGAACTCGCGACCGGCGAACTCGATCGAGACGCCGAGGGTCGTCACACGACCACGAGCTCCTCCCTGCACGATCTGCCGGATGGAGGTCATGTCATCGACTCGCCAGGGGTTCGCGACTTCGCACCGTCCATCGATTCGCTCGAAGCTCGTAGCCTCGGATTTCCCGAGGTCGATCAACTCTCAACGGGCTGCCGATTTTCCGACTGCCAACATTTGCAGGAACCGGGCTGCGCGGTTCGGACCGCCGCCGAAGTTAGGCAGATCGATGAGCGTCGTTATGAGAGCTACCGCAGACTGCGGCGGCTGCATGCGGATCTGACAACGGCCCAAGGCCCAGGCCGAAAGCGCAGTTAGATCAGCGACTGGCGCCCCGCAAGCGCATGGGCGAGCGTTCCGCCGTCGATGTACTCGAGCTCCCCTCCGATCGGCACACCGTGTGCGATGCGTGTCGCACGCAAGCCGCGGGCCTTGGCAATCTCAGACAGAAAATGCGCCGTCGCCTCGCCCTCTACCGTGGGATTCGTCGCGAGGATCAACTCTTGTACCGTTCCCGAATCGAGCAAACCCTCAAGTTCGCGAATCCCGAGCTGCTCTGGCCCAACGCCATCGAGCGGCGACAGATGCCCCATCAAAACGAAGTACCGCCCGCGATAGCCACCCGATTGCTCGATGGCGACCACATCCGCCGGTGACTCTACGACACAAACTTGGCTCGCATCCCGCTGAGTCGAACTACAAATGAAACACAGCTCACTCTCGGTGAGCATGCGGCACTGTCGACATCGGCCAACCTTGGCGAGCGCACCCGAGAGAGCCTCGGTCAAGGCACGCGCGCCATCACGACCTTCCTGCAACAAATGGAATGCCATGCGCTGAGCGGTCTTCGGGCCGACTCCGGGTAGCGTACGCAACGCATCGATGAGCCGAGCGAGCGCAGGAGTGTGCTTCATCTCGAGGCGTTAACTCAGAACGGCATCTTGAAGCCGGGAGGCAAGCGCAACCCAGACATCAGGGAGGACATGCGCTGCTGGCTCTCGGTCTCGACTCGTCGGACCGCATCGTTGATGGCCGCCGCGACCAAATCTTCGAGCATCTCGCGATCGTCACCAATGACGACAGGCTCGATCTGCACGCGCTTCACCTCGTGCTTGCCGGTCATCGTGACCTTGACCATGCCGCCGCCCGCCTCGCCGACGACTTCCATCTGCGCGATCTCTTCTTGCGCCTTTTGCATATTGCGCTGCAGGGCTTCCGCCTGCTTCATCATGTTGCCGAAGTTAGCCATCGCTGAGTTTCCTTAATGCGGTTTGACTGAATCTGTTTTCAGGCTGGCGCCGAATTTTTCTTTGAAGCCCCGGATCGTCGCGTCGGACTCGAGTGATCGTCGGGCCTCGTCGAGCTCCGCGTCCGCCGCGCGCTGCTCCGCGCGGGCCGGAGTCTCGACCGGCGCCTGCGACAACTCGATCTCGACCCGAACCGTCTCACCCAGCGCACGCGACAGCGCCTGCGAAAGTTTGTCGACCAGGGAGGCTGTCTTGAGCAACGACTGGGCTGGGTCGAGGGTCAGGCGAAGGAGTCCACCCTCCCGACCGGCATAGGCGCAGTTCGCTGCCAGCTGCCTCGCCGCGCCGCCGAGCTCGAGACCGGCGATCGCCTCCTGCCACTGAGAAAGGTCGAGGACGACACCCGGTGACGAGCGAGAAGGCGTCACCGCCGGCGCCTCCCCCTGGGCCGAACTCGAGGCCGTGACAGCCGCGGAGGAAGCCCGCCGGGGCGCTTTGGCGTCGGTGGGGCCCGAGCTCGCCACAGCCCCCCCTGAAGCGGCCCCAGGCCCCGAGGCGAGCCGGAAGGCGGCCATGCGCAGCAAAGTCATCTCGAACCCTGTCCGAGGGTCTGGCGCCCAAGCCAGGTCACGCCGTCCCAGGATCGCCGTTTGATAGCAGAGCTGTACGTCTTCAGGGCTCAACGCCCCGGCTAGCTCGGCGAGCTGCTCGGGCGGATGCAGCTCGTCGCCTTCGTAGGTCGGCAGCGTCTGCATGAGCGCCACTCGCACCAGCAGCGTCGAGAGCGCATCGAGCACATCGCCATAATCCGGAGCCCACTCATCGAGTGACTGCGCAAAGCGCATGAGCTCGGCGGGGTCTGAAGTGCCGAGTAACCTCGCGAGCTGAAACACCTGCTTGCGATCGACCGTCGCGAGCATGGCCCGCGCTTCACTCTCAGCGACCTTGCCGCCCCCAAACGCAAGCAATTGGTCGAGGAGCGACAAGCCATCTCGCATACTGCCGTCGGCGGCCTCGGCAATGAGGCGCACGGCTGCAGGCTCGAAGGGAATGTTCTCCGCGTTGAGGATCACTTTCATACGATCGGCGATCATCGAGACGGACAACCGTTTGAGATTGAACTGAAGACAGCGCGAGAGCACCGTCACCGGCAGTTTTTGAGGATCGGTCGTCGCCAGCAAAAACTTGACGTGGGGCGGCGGCTCTTCGAGGGTTTTGAGCAACGCATTGAATGAATGCGTCGAGAGCATGTGGACTTCGTCGATGAGATAAACCTTGTATCGACCCCGAGTCGGTGCGTACTGGACGTTGTCGAGCAGTTCGCGCGTGTCATCCACCTTCGTTCGCGAAGCGGCATCCACTTCGATCAAATCGACGAAGCGACCCTCGTCGATCTCGCGACAGGTCGCGCACGTCCCGCAGGGCGCCGGGCCCATGCCCGTCTCACAGTTGAGGCACTTGGCAAGAATACGGGCGATGGTCGTCTTGCCGACGCCACGAGTACCCGTGAACAAGAACGCGTGATGCACTCGATTGGTTTCGAGCGCATTCGACAGCGCCTGCAGGACGTGCTCCTGCCCGGTGAGTTCATCGAATCGGCGGGGTCGCCATTTTCGCGCGAGTGCGGTGTAGCTCATGCTTGTCCTACTGGAGGCGGCCCGCACCAGCTGGACTCCGGCACCCGACATCGCCGCGACCGTTGCTCCCGTCCGGGCCTGGCGGGGTTAACGGCTGGTCGTCGCGAAGGAACCGGTGCGGGACGCCATAGAAGAAGCGGAGTCTACACCAGCCGACCATGTCGAGCCGCCCCCGAGTCCCGTGGATCGCCACCCTCCGTGGGGCCTACGGGCTCTACAAACACGGTGGATAGCGGTGGTAACCGCAACACGATCGAGTACGGTCGCCCGTGGGCTGGTATGGCCTCGGCGGTGGCGGCACCGAACTTCAGCCCGATGTTGCGACCCCCGTAGTAGGCCGAATCGGTATTCAGCCTTTCCCGATAAACACCCGCCGCAGGGACACCGATCCGATACCCTTCGCGGGTCGCCGGCGTGAAATTACTGATGACGATGATCGGACGATCAATCTCGTGGCCGCGGCGCATAAACGCAATCAGGGATCGCTGGCGATCGGTCACTTCGATCCATTCGAATGAGTGAGGATCGACGTCGCATCGGTAGAGCGCGGGTGTCTCGCGTAGCATCTCATTCAGATCGCGAACCAACCGCTGAACCCCAGCGTTTAATGGCTCATTGAGCCTCGACCAATCGAGTTCGGTATCGTGGTTCCACTCGCGCTCCTGCGCGAACTCGCATCCCATGAAAAGCAGTTTCTTGCCGGGATGACCAAACATATAGCCGAGATACGCTCGGAGGTTGGCAAATTTCTGCTCACGGGTTTTTGGCATCTTGCCAATCAGAGAGCCTTTCCCGTGAACCACTTCATCGTGAGAGATCGGTAGGACATATCGCTCACTAAAGGCATAGAGCAGGCTGAAGGTGATCTCGTCGTGATGATAGGCGCGGTGCTCCGGCGATCGAGCGATGTAGCGCAGCGAGTCGTTCATCCAGCCCATATTCCATTTATAAGAAAATCCGAGCCCACCGGCTTCGACCGGCTGAGTGACTTTCGGGAACGCAGTGGACTCCTCGGCGATCATCAGCGTCCCCGGATACTCTGCGGCGATCACGGAATTCAGCTGCCGCAAAAACATAATAGCTTCTAGATTTTCTCGACCGCCGTTGACGTTCGGAAGCCACTCTCCTTCGCGACGGCTGTAATCTCGATACAGCATCGACGCGACTGCATCGACACGCATTCCGTCTATCCCGTAAGACTCAAGCCAATGCAGCGCGCTGCCGATCAGAAAACTCCTGACCTGGGGCTTCGAAAAATCATAGATCAACGTATCCCAATCCTGGTGAACACCCTCTCGAGGATCTTCGTACTCATACAGGGGTGCACCATCAAAACAAACCAGGCCGTGCGTATCGTTCGGGAAGTGTCCTGGGACCCAGTCGACGATTACTCCAAGCCCTGCTTGGTGGCAGGCCGACACGAACCTCCCGAATCCGGCAGGCTCACCATGCCGCGAGGTGGGCGCATAAAGTCCGACGGGCTGATACCCCCAAGAGCCATCGAAGGGATGTTCGGCGGGCGGTAACAACTCGATGTGCGTAAATCCCAGCTGGGTCGCGTAGGGAACGAGCTCTGCGGCAAGTTCATCCCAGTCGAGAAATTGTCGTAGCGAATCCTTTGGGCGTCGCCAAGAAGGCAGATGCACCTCGTAAATACTCATGGGTGCGTGGGGTGCGTTGGCCTCTACACGCGCGCCGGGCCGTACGACTCGCTCTGTCAATCGTGATACGACGCTCGCAGTTCCCGGATAGGCCTCGGATCTGCGGGCAAATGGATCCGCTTTTTGACCCCGCGTAACGCCCGACGCATCGTGAATGGCGAACTTGTACAGAGCGCCCTCAGTGACGCCCGGAACGAAAAGCTCCCAAATCCCGCTGTCCTCATGCAGCCGCATCCGATGCTGACGCTCATTCCAAAAATTGAAGGCGCCGACGACGCTGACGGCACCCGCCCTCGGCGCCCATACAGCAAAGCGCACGCCTGTCACGCCGAGTGAACTGCAAGGCTCGGCCCCAAGTAGACGTTGAGGACGTATGTGTCTTCCGGCAGCGAACTCCGCCAGCTCGCGCGGCTCGAGCAAACTCGGATGCCGATACGGATCGTCGAACACCGATTCCCCACCCGACTCCCAGCGCGCGCGTAATCGGTAGTCAACGATCAAAGTCTTGGTCGACGCCTCATAGAGCCCATCAGGGTGGAGCCGTTCGAAACGGGCAATAACGAGATGATTCTCAGGCTGCAGGAGTTCGAGAGCCAGCGCACCCGGCTGGAAAACTCGAACTCTCGCGTTTCCCTTCGAATCGATGTAGGGACCGAGCTGCAACGGCTCATACCAGCTCGAGCGCATCAAAGATCAGCGTGCGCCGAGCACAGACATCCACTTCACGAACCGTCTTTGATCGAAGGCGTTGTCATCACGCAAATCATCGAATAGCCGGTCGATCTCCGCACGCTTGCCACGATCTAGCTGCAAGCCTGCCAGCATGACGACAAGACCCATCGCCGCTTGCTCGGCGGCGGCCGGATCGGGGAATCCGCCGCGTCGAGATGCGTCAATCAGCGCCTGGACCACGAGGTTCATCTCAGCGGTACTCCAATTACGTCCTTTAAGCTCTCTTTCTGTGACCAGCAGCGCGTCGCGAGTGGACGCAAGGGCAAGCTTTAACGAGGCCACATCGCCATTCGCCGAACGCTGTAATCCGATGATCGCCCGGTCAAGCGGCTTCGAAGATTGCAACCGAAGAGCTTGAGAGACCCGTTGAAGAACGAGCAGATGCGCATCCTGCCATCGAAGGTCGCCCGGCCCGCCAAGCGAAGAGTTCGAGCCTCCAAACGCGGACAGTCGAAGATCCCGATGGCAGGAGTGACAGGCGTAGATACCGAAATCCGGGATGGGTCCAAGTCGTCCGGCGCCGTGACGGTCGATCAGATCAAGTTGCCGACGCGACGATTCGATGAGTCCCTTGGCCCATAAGGCAACATGCGCTATTTGAGCGCTCTTACGATAATGCTCCCGCCCACCACTGGTACGCCAAAGCTCGAGATAAGTATCGAGCTCGAAGACAATTCGTGGGTGACCGGCTGCCATCATTCGATGATTCGCATAGCGATCTTTGTCGCCGACATGACACGCGAGACAGGTGCCCGCAAGCGTATCGGGGTTCTCGAGTGCGACGAGCCCTCGGGCCAGATTCTCACTTCGCGGAATCTTCGGCACCTGATAGTGCGTCGCCAGCCACTTTTCCGAGCCACCGTGACAACTCTCACAGCCGACTCCGTCATCCAATTGGAATTTGACGCCTCGCTGCGCAGCAGGGACCGCATCCGAATGGCAGGCAAGACACGCTGGCGCCTCATGAGCCGGGCCGATACCCATCCGACGAGCGATCTCCTGGGACTGCTTGTTGAGTAACACCTTGTATGCGTTGGAATGCGGATCAAATTGCGACCAAGTCGTATATTCGTTTTGAAGGGCGCTCTCGTAAGTCTTGAGTGGCTGGCTCGAACCGTGGCACAGCGATGAAGCACAGGTTGCAACGCCCTCATGACGTCGCTTGGCCTCCTCTGCGACCGCGCCGAGCGCGGACAACAGTGCAAGACCTAAGGCTGCCCACTTCAACTGGATCGACTTAACACTCATCTTTGATTCCTCCGCGCCTGCTGCACGGCTGGGTTGTCCTCAACGTACCAGGGCTCGCCATCCTGGCTGAGATACATTCGCTGCATCTCCTGCAAATTGAACGGACGCGAACCGCGGCGACCAAAGACAGCAACTTGCCCACCGCTTTCGTCAACCGCACGATCGCGCTCCAATGGCCGAGACAGACTCAGCGCAGCCGATCTTGTCGCCTTGTGGGCGATCAACTCCGGTCGCGGTTCCGGACTGAACCCGTAGAAATTCGGCTGTGAAGAGGGACTCGTCAGTTGCACGACTTTCAAGCCACCCTTTCCGTCTGCGACGTAAGCGAAAAGAGAGGCGTTGGTCGACGCGATCATGACGTCGCGGGAGTCGACAAGATTCCCGTCGGCGCCCCATTTCCGGAACAAGCGCGCCGCTTGCGGTTTTTTCACGTCGATGATGGCCAGACCCTCACGTCCATTGGCGACGTAAGCGTAGGTCCTTGCGACAGTGAAACCCCCTGCACCATTTAACGGTACCGTCGCGTCTGGCAACTTGCGCGGACGCGATGGCGCCGTAATATCAACCACCTCGAATCCTCGCGCCGTCGTCACGAAGAGATAACGGAACTGAAGGGCCACGGCACGCGGCGAGTCGAACGCAATCTCCGAAACGATCTTTGGCAGACTCGGAGTAGACAAGTCTGTAATGACAACCGACCTGTCCGTGACGACGTAAGCCAGATTCCCGGCGATGGTCAAATGCCGCGCACCAGTCAACTTCCCGCTCGGATTCCAAGTCAAGAAGCGCCGCAGGAAATTGTTCCTGAACTCGCCATCAGCCAACGTATTGATATCGACTAACACGAGCCCTTCGACCGAGTCGGTGATCACTGCAAAGTTATAGATCGGCAGGAAAGGTTGCTCCAGATTCGCCTTACGCATGAGATCGCCCTCATTGCGCGGCGGGTGTACGGGTTGAGTGGTCGCTAACGCAACGCACGTCGCATTGGTCGTCCGCACCTGGGTGTTGTGACCGAGAGGCGAGAACGGTGCGCTGATCAATTTCTGGCTGATGCCTTTGTTGGCGATGCTCGCTGCATCCAACACGCGCATACCGCGTTTCCCCTCAGCAGAGAACACGTATTCGCCTCGCAATTGCACGCAGCCGGCAAGTCCGCCGCTCAACGCGCTGGCGCGCTGTAACTCGCGGTCCCGACTGAGATGATCGGCGTACCACTTGGGGTAGGCGTATCGATGAAGGTAACTACCGATGACGGCCTGCGGCTCATCCCACTCCGTCACCTCGATTGCAGCGACGCCCTTCTCCGTGCCGACCCAAGCGTTTAGACCATTAAAATTGATGAACTGGGTACCGAATCCCAGTGTCTGCGCGATGATCGCGTTGTTATCTCCCTCTTTCGCAAGATGACAGTCACTGCAGGTCTTCGTTTCCGTCTTGCGCTCGGTGTGCGGATAGTGCGGATTCATTGCCTGCGAACTGTAGCCCGACGCGGCGATCGGCGGCTGCTGGATGTAAATACGCTCTCGGTTGGAGTTGGTCGAAGACAACACGAGGGCCGACGACGAGCGCACCGGCGCCATCTTTCCTCCTTCACTCGCCCCGCGCCAACCAAGCATGAAAATGTCTTCACGCAAGACCTGTGGATTATAAGTCGCAAAATTACGCGTCTCACCGCCCTCGTAACGATGGCGCTCCGTCTTCGCATTCGCCTCGATCGGCAAATGACAACCGCCACAACTTGTCGTCCAGGGCGTGTGACAGGTGTAGCACTCCATTTTGTCGTCGTTGTGCGCAAGCATCTCCCACGGAATATCCGGCCCGAAGTTTTGCTTCTTGGAATCCTTCGCCATCGTCTTGGCTCGCGCCGCCTTCGCGTTGTAGTGCGCGTTACCGGGCGTCACCGTGTCCTTGACCTGGGACACCTCCCACTCGAGACCCGCTGTCACCGCTGATCTTTGAATCAGCGTATTCCCACGCCACTCGAAGCGAGGCTTTCCATCGGGGTTACGAATAAGACCCAGATTAGTCCCGGACTTCGGCGCCGCAGGTCCGGATGTTCTGAGATTGGCCACAGCCGCCGTCGTACCATGACAGTCCTTGCAGTCAATCTCGACGGCTGCAGCAACAGAGCCGTGCAGATAGCCATTGCCATGAGAGTCCTGCGCAAAGTGACAGTCGACGCAGTGCATGCCGACATCCACGTGAATCGAAGACATCTGCACCGTCTTTTTCCACTTCTGCGGGTCGTCGTTAGCGATGATGTTACCGTCGGCATCGAGCAGATTGCCTTCTCGGTCACGCTTGTGAATCGCCCGGAAATTCCACCCGTGCCCGTGATAGTCCGCGAACTGGGTATCCTTCAACTTCGGATTGAGCTCGCTGACAGTCTTGAGAAACTCAAGATCCCCCCACTTCCCGCGCGGCGCAGCGCCTTCCGGATTACGATCGAGCACCTGTCGGATTTTCTCCGGCGTCGGAAACTGCTGCTCTTCCGGCCACATGTGGGGGGCATCTGACTCGTAATCCCACATCGTGTAGCCAAGGAACGAGTTGATGAACATGTTTGGCTGGTGCATGTGACAAATCATGCACTGGCTCGTTGGGATCGACCGCGTAAATGAGTGGGCTAACGGATGCCCGCTGCGATCTTTCGGAATCGTAGGATCTATGGTCTGCGATTTTCCATCGTGCCCAAATTGCGCGTAAGGGCCTGAGTGTCTTGGATCGCGATCGTTCGCGTACACCACATGACAGCTCGTACAACCCGACGAGCGGAAATCGCCAGGGTTATCGTTAGTACCCATGAACCACATCAAGGGATCGTTCAACCGAGTTTTGTGGATATTGAGTACAGGCACCGCAATCCGACCACCAGTACCGGGCCCGCGATTCGACTGCTTGAAGTCAGGGCGACCCGGCTCCTCAAGACGCTGTATTTGACCCAAAGAATTAGGGATACCTGTTTCGGGGAACAGGTTGGTGATGTTGCGTCCTCCGCGCTCAAAGGCGCGGAAGATATCGGCGGGCGGCAGGTTCTCCCAGCGCGGCAATGGGTAGATTCGCTCGACGAGCTCATGCTTATCGCGTTGCTCTGCCGTTGTCTTCGCCCCTTCGAGGATCGCCGCGACACCCTCTCTGGTGTAGCTCTCACCGAGAATGTAATTCTTGAAAGGAAGTAAGCCATTGTTATAGGCCGCTCCGCCCCAGAACATCGTGGCGGTCGCCATCAAACTACGCTTGGCATCTTCGATGGTTCGGGCGTGACACGCACCGCACGCCGCATCGGCGGCGCGATAGTCGCCAGGATTGACGAACCGGATGAACTCGTTCGCCTCTTTGTTGAGCAAAGCGTAAGTACGCTCTGGGTTGGCACTCGATGGGTGATGCCACGCGGAAGGATACTTAGGCAGCACATGCGCCGCATCGCGCACCTCGGCGTACTTTCGGTTGTTCCGTTGCGTGTCGCGATCATCAGGACCAATCCAACGCACATTGGCTGAACCGCCGTGACAGTCCGTGCAACCGAGTACGACACCCGGATTAGCATGCATGGTCGGCTGATCGGTCTTCGTGTGGCAGTCGTTACACCCCACACTCTTCGCCGCGGCCTCCTCCAAGGTCTGCTTTGCCGGCGCAGGCGGTGAGACCGCGTAAACCCGCTCGACTGCCTTGAGACCTTCCGCAGAGGTCGCGAAATCGACCGAGCCCGGCAAAAGCATCAGTCCGGATAAGGTGAAGAGTGAAGCGACGAGCTTTTTCATGAGTTCGATAATCAGTAAGTAAGTACGAGATTGCCGAGAACGGCGTAAGCGATGTCGTCTTCAAAGAGATCGCGATAACCGTCCCCCGGCACCAACGTGGCGACAGACAGACGACCCACGACGTTTTGAATAGCCGTCGGTCGCCAGATCAACGCGATTGAGGCGTCAATACCGATCTCCTTATCGATATCCCCTTGCGCACGCGCAACCCGCAAGGTTTCCGTATCCACAAATTGCAGCCAATTGACGTTGGTGCTCACCCGCAAGGTTGGCGTCAGATCAAAGTCTGCTCCAACACCCACAAGCTTCAGCCCCGGATTCGCGAAGTTCGACTGACCAAACTCCTTCGACGATCTCAGCGAGTTCAGCAACCCGTTACGCCCGGTCAGTGTCACACGTCCACCACCAATCAGCGGAACGGGTTCGCGTATCCAAAAACTGGTATCCGCACCCGCAAACAGAGGATTTTCGAATATCGCGTCAAATCCTTCGCCTCGATCGTCAAACGGATCTGAATCCGCAGATCCCCACGCGAGCGACGCGCGGGCGCGGATCCATGAGAAATCCTTGGAGATCTCGGCTGCGAGGAACCCCGCTCGGATCTTTTGCGGGCGATCGATGAAGGTGCCACGTTCGGCATCTCCAGTCGCGTAGTACGCGGAAGTCGTTAGGTTAACTCCGGCGATATGACCGTCACCCGAGACACCGAGATAGGTGACATCGTAATCACCCGATCGCTCGACGCCGAGCGACACAGGTCGCTGAATGATACCGTTGTCGTCGTACTGAATTTGTCCGCCTTCGCGATTACGGTTATGGATCACCGTGCCTTGGGTGAAAAATCCGAGAGTCGGCCAGTCTTGTACATAAAGGTTAGCGACGAAGACATCATCGTCTCGAAACGATGCGAGACCGCGAGAGAACACGTCGTTCAGACCGCTATTCGTGTCTTTGTCTAGGCGACGGAACCACGCAAGGTTGTATTGATAACGATTGCTTGCTCGGATGCCAAATAGACGCGCACCAAACATCGCATCGTTGAGCAAAAAGCCACGGAAGTCAGAAGTGAAGGGCTGTATTCCGACACGGAGACTGTCGAAGTCGTAGTTAGGCGACACATTTCGCAAATGGCGATCGACGAACGCAGCCTGCAAGCCAAACGCCGAGTCGTAGCGAACCTTAGAAGCATCTGCGGGCGCTCGCAGCAAACCACGCTCGTCAGCAGAGACTCGCGTTACGTTAAATGCTGGCGTGAATCGGAATTCCCAATCGGGCGGTTTGAACGTCGTGTTGCCTTGGTAAAGCACAGTCTCAAGAATGAACGTCTGCGCCAAGATCTCCGTCTTCGGACTGCCAAACGTATCGAGGGATCCCGGTCTGTCCGTAACTGGACCACCGACCGGCAGAGGAAACGAACGCGGCTCAAAGACTGAATCGGAAATCCCGATGAACGCCAAGTACCAGTCTTCGCCGAACATCGGTCGATCGCCCTTTAAGCGATTGTAGCCATTGTAAGGGTCGAGCAAGTTTTCTTTGATGCCAATCGCCTCAACGATACGCCACCGATCCGGGAACCCTTGTAAAGATCCCATCTCCTCTATCGGAGCTGGGGAAATTCGCGATGGATCACAAGGCTCCGGCTCATACGGGATAACCGGTATCGTGGGACTACGTCGGCCCGACTCGGTCGGCTGCGACGGTGGACACGCCTCGTTCGCGAGAGCGGACCCTGCAAGCAACCATCCGAGCAGCGCAGGTAACCACGTTCGATCAAAGACCACTGCAGGGCTCCTGTTCGTTGGAGTCCAGGAACGGCGCTTGCGGACAGCTGACGTAGCGCAGGCGCGCACCACGAGGAACTAATTGATCCGCTCGACGATTCGTCGGCGCGTTTTGTGGCGGGTTTCCGGATAAGCCGGCACGCGCGACACCAAGGAAAGCGACCATGTCATCCTGATCGATGCCGTCCCCAGAAACTCCGATCGCCCCGATCAGCTGCTCACCGCGATAGATCGGCACAGCGCCGGGAAAAATTTGTATGCCATTGGCTAGACCGCGAACGGCACCATTGACGACAAAGCCGCGATCGAAACCGCCTACTCCACTGCAATTACGCGGGGTATCGGGCGTCAAACCACGAACAAACGCAACGTGCTGAATGACAGCGTTATGAACGAGATCCATTTGTAATCCCGTGTTGAGCGGACTCCATTGCCCCGGCGCTCGCGAGAGCGGACCAAATGGATTTCCATCAACCCCGTCCGGATAATTTGGGCGTGCGAGATTGCCGATCGCGCGCGCGGAAAACGCAGTCATCCCATCCGCCAAGGCATTTGGCAAGCCAAGAAAAATCCGCGTGGTAGTGACGTACTGCGCCGGCGACTCTTCTCGCAACCGCACCAAGACGCGATCGAGATAAACGGCCGGAGGAAGCGCATTCAATCTCTCTGCCGAGGTACGCGAAGACAAAAACGCCGCGCCGCGCGCCTTCTGTACCGACACATCGATACCGAACACGGGCGCATCGCGAGTTCGCACGAGCCCCAAAATCTCGCCCTGCGAATCTACGACGGTGATCGAGACACGCGCCGGCGTATCGAGCGGACGGCGTATCTGCGCTCGACTACGATTCGCAATTCGCAAGGCACTCGAGAGAATGGATCGCACCTCGACGGATGTCAGCGCCGCAGCACCGTCAGTGCCCGCGCGCGGACGAAAACGCTCGTTGTCCGTCGCATCAACCAGAACGAACGCATCGAGATTGGCATAGTCCTGACTATCGGCCCGAATACCGGAGCGTGCCTGCCCAAAAGCTGTCCCCGCTCTGACCGCCGCAACGTTGTAGCCAGGTACTGCAATGAGCTGCCCAACGCTACCAAGCAGCGATGCGAACGCCGGGGGCGAGTCGATTCGGGAGCGTAGGTCCTCGACGCGAAAATCGCTGAACCTGAGAGTCTTACCATCTGCCGTAATTCGATCTGCGCGACGGTCCTCCGGCGCAGCCAGCGAGCCCGTGGCGGCGAACGCCACCGCCTCGTCGACATCGTTATCGACATCGAGAACATTACGATCAATGCCATAAACAGGATCAACGACTACCCCTACGCCACCGATCGGCGTTCCGGATCGGTAGAGAGGGAATCCACCCGGGTCGCCTGCAAGTCCGAGAGGCGAACGCTTCGGTCCGGCATCACCCTCAGCAGTCGTGAAACGCAACGCAACATCCGAGCACGGCAGCTGACTGAACTGAACACCGAACAACGGACCGCCCGGAGTCAGCAGTTCGCCGGGATTGAAATGTGATTGAATGATTTGACTGGCCGTTCGAGTGCTGAAGGCATTACCTTCACTTGACAGATAGGCGCCGGTGACGGCCTTTGCAATCGCAGCCGCCGTCGCGGGAATCACTTCGACGTTTTCGAGGCCTCCGCTCAGCGCCGACGCCGACACGTCACTGGTGCGCATCGTGACGTCCTCAAGCGCGCCAGACATGCGGAACACCGCAAGCACATTACCGACCCGATCGACTACGGCAATGGTTGCCTTGACGCCTCTCGCCTGCGCCTCAGCAACACCGCGTGCGATGACGGATTCAACGTCACTGACAGTCAAAAAAGAGCTGACGTTCGCGCAGCTCCCGTCACAGGAAGCCGTACTGGAGGGTGGAACCGCGCCACCACTGACTCCAGAGCTCGGCGCCTCCGACCCGCCACCGCCACACGATGCAACCAACACGGCGCAGAGTGCCATCAACCCCAGGCGTCTCATTGGCTAACCGCCGCCTCTCGAATCACCTTCTTCATGACGGGAATCCACAGCGGCTCTTGCTTGTCGTGATAAACGTGACACGACGCGCAAGGGCTTGCGATACGAGCCTGTCCACCCTCAGTGCCGGTCTCACCGCCATGGCAGTCACGACATACTTTGATCTGCGGCATCAAAACGTCGCTGGCGACTTTTGAATCCGTCGCAGCGTGACAGGTCTCGCACGTCGCCTCGCCCGTCGCGTGCGCGGCATGATCAAATTGCGCTTTGGGCATGAACGTTTGCGTCAACTTGACCGGCGCGACGCTCCACAGAGGCTCTGCGGCGGTCCCTCCGCGTGTGACGGTATGACAATCCGCGCACATCCGACGCTCGAAGATATCTGCCGCCACCTGATTCGCGCGCTGCTTGGCGCTCCCGAGCACGCGAGCGCGAGCTGACGCACTCAACGAAGCTCCGGGTGGTGCCGCACCGCTTGCAGCCGCTACCGTATCACTATACCCGCCGAGAAAACGCCGACTGTAATGATCAATCAGCGTCTGCATGACCAGTGCCGGCTCGCCATGTGGCACCGTACGCTTCGGCTCAGCTGGATCGAAACCCAGCGTGTGGCATGAGCCGCAGTGCTGCTCCATCTCAATTGGCTTGAAGCTCGTACCGCTCTCAGTCGGCGTGTGGCAATCAGCACACTCCATGACGACTTCACCCTGCGGAGCCTTGATGCCCTTCGGATTGAGGTGCGCAGCATGCGTAAACTCGAGATTCGATTTTTCAACGATTTCTGATTCGCCTAAACGGGCCCTCGTCACTTTCCAATCGGGCGCCGTCAGTAAACTGATCTGAAAATCCGGATGCTGAGAAACAAAATCCGTCACCGGCAGCGCTTTGGGTCCAGCGCCATGACTCTGGGGTTCGGCATGACAATCCGAGCAAATTCGCGTGTCGAGCTGGACAAGATTTGACGGTTCATCATGCTCGACGTGACAGGTCGTGCAACGATCGGAATTCATGTCTGCCGCAGCAGGATGATCCGCAGGAACGTGCTGATGAAGAGTCGTCGCGTGACAATCGAGGCATTGCTCATTGCGAACTCGGCGGAACGGTTGCTCATGACAGGCCTCGCAAGCAACCTCGAGATTACCGTGCGCAGAATGTAGCGCCCCGGAAGTCCACTGCATATCGCTCGGCAAAACGCTCTGTCGCAACCATTCGATGGACGCATCGCCGCGACCCACCATGACCCAGGGCAGAACGAGTCCGAGCACGAGGGAGACACTGATTCCCGCCCACGCCCAAGGACGCTTTCGCCAACCCACTTCGGCGAGAGACATCGAAAACTTTGGAAGCGGCCCATCGTCGACAGCCACACTTTCTCGGATATCTCGCTCGATTGTCAGGGTCACGTCATAGCCGACGGGACTCTCGATCACCTTGATCAGCGACGGACCGAGCGAAATCTCGTCACCCACTCTCAATACGGCGCTACGTTGCAACCGCCCGTTGATCTCGACCTGCGCAGGAGGCGTGCACGTGAGTTGCAGCTCGCTACCGGATCGACTCAAACGTGCGTGCTGCAAATCGATTCGCGGATCGTTGATCTGGATATTCTGATCAGTGGCTCGCCCAATGGACAGCGAATCGCTCTCGACCGCCCTCTCTTGCGTGCGCAAGCCACCCGCTTTTTCCGTCTCTAACGAACGAATTAAGAACCGCATCGGATTACCAGTAGAGAAACACGCTCACGACGTGCGCGACGAGTGTTCCAAGCAAAGCCAAGGTTACAGGTACATGTATGTACAGCCAGATATCGAGCCAACCTCTGATCTGCGCATCTCTACACAGCCGACGAAGTAAATTTCTCCGCTCCGCCAATAGGCTTAGCAGATCGCCAATGCGCCGACTGAGCTCACCATCCGTACTGCGTGCAAGCTCGTCCCCGAGCCATGCCAGCGCCGCAGACTGTCCACTGTTTGGCGAGCTAACGGCTCCTTCAGTCGAGGGAACCATCAGCACAGAGCTGTCCCGGCCGGACAAAATGTTGCGCGTACTACCACCGAGCACGGTGCCCTCACGATTCGCCCGCAGCAGATCAGCGAAACGCCGTGGCATGTCGCGTGCGATACGCAACGCGCGCTGGTCGAGGTCCTGAATTTCCTCAAGCAGACGGTCAGGCTTGCTGCCGGCGCGATTTGCCGACATCAGCTGGGGGTAACGCTGGTAAGCCACCACCCCGACGACTCCGCTGACGATCACGATGACCATCAATACATAACAAAGCGTGTGCAAATTCCAACCGAACTGGAATCCACCGTGTAATGTAGAGATCAACAGAAGCGAGAGACCCAGGTAAACGTGTGCGCTGGTCCAGCCCCGCAGGGTGCCCATCGCCGATGAATATGCCCGCTTTCTAACTCCCAGAGCGGTCAACCACAAGATAAGCGCAGCACCGATGCCCCCGAGTGTGTATCCGAGCCAGGTGCCACCGTTGGGGGGCGATAGAGGGTCGTGCCAGACATACAGCGCCACGGAGAGACCGCAGAGCCACAGAGACACCCGCAGATAACGTCGATTCGCATAATTGAGCAGTGACTCGTGCATGCTTAGAACCTCGAGGCCTCCTCCTTGACGAACGTAACAAACTCCTCCGGGCTGACGCGCAGCGCCGCACCTGTCGGACACGCGCGAACGCATGCAGGTCCGCCATCCTGACCCTTACACATATCGCACTTGACCGCTTTTTTGACAGCCTTTGGCGCATCGGTCGGAGCATGCTCGTGGTGATGAGCGCGACCAAGCCCCTGCAACTCGCCATAAACACTCTCTTTGTTTCCGCCGAACATCAGCCAAGACATTAGCGAGGGCTGCTCGGGCGGCGGTCCCGACATGTGAATTACGCCATAAGGACAATTACGCTCGCAGTTTCCACAACCTATACAGTTATCGCCGACGAATACTTCACCATTCGGCGAACGGCGAATCGCATCGGGCGGACAGTCCTTCATGCAATGCGGATCTTCGCAGTGGCGACAAGACGTCGGCACATGAACGTTCGCAAACGTCGGGCCGGCTGCGCGATCGAGGCGAGACGTGCCGCCATGAGTCGCCGCACAGGCGCGCTCACAGTTATCGCATCCGACACACAGCGACTCATCGATCAGCAGTACGTCGGTGGCCTCACCCAGACCTTGCTTGAGAAGGAACGAAATCAATTCGCCTGCGTGGTCCTGCCCTTGCAGATGGGTGTTACTGGCCACGCGCTGTCGAACGGTTGCCTCCAGCTCTTTTCGCAAGCGCGGATTTTTCTGGAGCAGTTCGTCGAACGTCGCAGCATTTAGACTAATGGTCTCCGTGGCCACCGTTGCTCGCACCGTCGCACTACGCCGCGTGTTCCCGAGTAGACCCATTTCGCCGACATAGTTGCCGGCCGCCACGTACGAGGTCACTACCTCTCTTCCGCCGATCGATCGCAACACCGATACGGAGCCGCTTCGAATGAGATGCAACGAATCAGCCTCGTCACCCTCGGTAAACAGAACTTGCCCCGCCCGAAAGCGATTGAGCTTCGACTTGGCAGCAATAGGCAGCAACTCATCGGTGGTGGCTTGCGGCGCAAACCCACTCTGAATCGCACGAACGATAAAGGTATGGTCGACGACGGCTTTGGCAGCGTCGACTGAGCTCAACAACTTCAACACATCCCGACGCGGCGTCTCGATCAGTACACAGTCTCGCCCGGCGAGTGCGGTAGCGGTACGACGACGACCCGAAAGCAATCCCATTTCACCGAAGAATTGCCCGGTCGAGAGCACCACACGCTTGGCTGGATCGTTATCGTCGACTTGGATTTCGACGCTACCGCTGAAGATTGTGTAGAACGAGTTGGTGTAATCGTTTCTTTTGAACACCACCTCGCCTGACTTCGGAACATGGACGCTGCTACCGAGCATCAGCTCGCGAAACATCAGCGGATTGACCTCCGCAAAAATCGGTATCCGCGCTTGCATACTCTGCAGCGTCGCGGAGACTGAGAGATGTCCGGGAATTCCCGCGAGCTTCGACTGAAGCAAGGGTTCGTCAGCTGGCGTGACGGGTGCGCCGCGAATGTACTCAACAACCTCGTAGACTTGGGTCATCGCCTGCTTGATGAGCGGATATCCCCCCAGCGCACCGATGACGTACAGCCCAGCAACATTGGATTCGTAATTGGCCGATAGCAACGGCAATGAGGTCGGATCGCTCGAGGGGAATTTGATTCCGCAGGACTCAACAAACTTGCGCGGCGGAATAGCACCGAGTCGGGCGATGATTCGATCGCAGGGCAAATGCATCTGCCCATTTGCAGTCGTCAAAGACAACTCGTACGGTTTAGCGCCCCCCGGCGTCTCGGCGAGCGCACTGCACTGGGTGGAATAGAGGCAGTTAACCTTTCCCGCCTCGATTGTTTTCAGGATGAGCGTCAAGTTGCCGTCCTTGCAACGCGCGAACTCCCCCGCCCGATTGATCAGATAAACCGTATTCTGTTTTGAGAGAGCCACCGCGTTCTCGATGGCCGCATCACCCGCACCGACGACGACGATCGTCTCGCCCTGGTACTCCTCCGGGTCATCCAGCGTGTACTGCACGCATGGCAAGTTCTCTCCAGGAACGCCGAGACGCCGCGGATTACCTTGCAACCCGATGCCAAGGATGACGTTCTCGGCGAGAACTTCACTACCGTCTTGTAGTTTGAGATTGAAGTTCCCTTTCTCCCCGGAGATCGCGACGACCTCCGCACCGTAACGAACGTTAACGTTCTGCGCGGCAAGACCTCGGGCCCACTCATCGAGAATTTTTTCTCGAGTTCCGGCGGCGAAGGCGAGTGGACTACGCAGCGGCAGCACATTCGGTTCGGCCATCACGTGCTTGCCTTTCTGGTATCGCTGGATCGTGTTGGCATGAGCAGCCGTTTGCTCAAGCAGCACATGCGATACGCCGATCTCGGCAGCCCGGGCTGCAGCGCTCAATCCGCCCGGGCCTGAACCGACAACGGCAATGACGACCTTGGTCATGACCTCACCCGCCGTCCGCGAACTCCGGATAAAGAGTCATTCCACCGCAGACGAAAATGGTTTGACCATTCACGTAATCCGATTCATCCGAGGCCAGCCAAACCGCCGCTTTGCCAATATCGCTCGGCTGTCCGACTCGGCCATAAGGGATGAGTTCGAGCAACTTGGCGAGCGCCTCGGGCGTCTCCCAGGCGGGGCGATTGATCGGCGTGGCGATCGCACCCGGGCCAATAGAGTTCACCCGTATTTTGAGCGGCGCGACTTCCTGTGAAAGACTTTGCATGAAAAGTTTTACGCCGCCCTTGGAAGCCGCGTAGTTGACGTGCCCCGCCCACGGGATGACCTCGTGTACCGAGGACATGCAGATCACTTTACCGGCAGCCGCAGAGACTCCGGACTGAACGCCACGCTTCATCATCTCTCGGACGGCGCGGCGGCTGCAGAGAAACATGCCGGTCAAATTCACGTTGATGACCTTGTTCCATTGAGCCAAGGTCATTTCGTGGAACGGCGCGTCCTGCTGCAAACCCGCATTATTCACGAGGATGTCGATCGCGCCCCACTCGCTCATCATTTTGTCGAACATCGCCTCGACTTGCGCTTCATCTGAAACGTCGGCCTGCACTGCGATGGCGCGACCACCGGCTGCCTTGATGGCCTCGATCACAGGCACCGTACCGGCCACGTTACCGGCGTAGTTGACCACCACGTCGGCTCCGGCTTGGCCGAGAGCGATCGCCACGCCCGCGCCGATACCTGAACTTGCGCCGGTAACCAACGCCTTTTGACCCTTGAGCGGTTTGTAAGACATGAAATTTGCTCCTGAAGACATTACGAATTGAATTAGTGTGAACGCCACTCGTCGATCAACGATGCGACTAACCCGGTCCACCCCGTTTGATGGGATGCACCAAGTCCGACACCCGTGTCGCCATGGAAATACTCATGGAACGTTAGGTAGTCACGCCAATGCGGATCGTTCTGGAATTTTTCGATGTTTCCGTACTCTGGACGTCGACCATTCGCATCCCGTGCAAACACCGCGATCAGTCGATTCGCATGCGCGCGCGCAATGTCATCGATGGTCCAGGTTTTCCCTTTCTTGTCCTTGACGGTTAAGTCTTTTCCATGCGCCTTGGCGAGCTTGCGCAAAGATTCAATCATGAGAAATGCCGTTGGGAACCAAATCGGCCCTCGCCAATTCGAGTTGCCACCTTTGATCTTGCAGTCAGCCTCGCCCGGCTCGTACCCGACCTGATTTCCGCCAAGACTGAAGGGCTGCTCAAGGTGGACCCTTGAGAGGCTGCGTAAGCCGTAGTCGGACAGAAACTCGTCCGAATCGCATAACCACTGCAGCATCCGCTCAAGCTGTGCACGATCGACAATCGTCATCGCGAGGGTTTCACCCTCTGGGTTAGCAATCTTCGAAATGCAGCGATCTACGATCTCAGATCGATTGTTCACGAACCAGTTGAGATTGGATGTGAACTCTGGGAACTGCTTGAGCCACTCCGTTTCCAAGCGCTCCACGGCATACAACGGGATGAGTCCGACCATGGAACGAACACGAATCTTCTCGTAGTGCCCATCGGGATAACGCAATACGTCGTAGAAGAAACCGTCTGTCTCATCCCAGAGATCATGATCGCGTCCACCCTGACGCTTCATCGCAGCGCCGATGTAGACGTAATGCTGGAAGAACTTGGTTGCTAAGCTCTCGTAGGTCTGATTTTCTTTGGCGAGCTCGAGCGCGATACGCATCATGTTGAGACAGAACAATCCCATCCATCCGGTTGCATCCGACTGCTCAAGCACCGCACCGCCGGGCAGCTTTTCCGATCGATCGAACAATGTGATGTTGTCGAGCCCAAGGAATCCGCCTTCGAATACGTTGTTGCCGCGACTGTCGACCTTGTTGATCCACCAAGCAAAGTTGATGAGCAATTTATGGAAGCAGCGCTCGAGGAACGCCCTATCGGCCACCCCGGAGCGAACGCGATCCATGTTGTACACGCGCCAGACCGCCCAGGGATGCACAGGCGGATTGAGGTCGGAGAACTCCCACTCGTAGGCAGGAATCTGTCCGTTGGGATGCTGAAACTGCTCAAACAACATCAGCCATAACTGCTGTTTGGCGAACTCAGCATCGATGATTGCAATGGCGACCGTGTGGAACGCGAGATCCCATGCCGCAAACCACGGGTATTCCCATTTATCTGGCATCGACAGAACGCGCATTGAATTGAGATGACGCCAATGCTTGTTTCGGATGTCGATTCGCGACTGAGGCGGCGCGAGCTTCGGGTTGTCACCCTTCAGCCAAAGATCGACATCGAAAATATAATTTTGCTTCGACCACATCATGCCGGCAAACGCTTGTCGCTGAATTCGACACTCGTCCTCGGTGGCGCCCTTCGGATGGATGGTTTTGTAGAACTCATCGGCCTCGCGCCGCGCTTTGTCGACTACCGCCGACGCCTCCTCGAGCGACGCCTTGCCGTCATCTGACAAGCGGAAATGCAGCACCACCGAACCTCGCGCCGGTACCGTGCGTCGGTAATGTATTCCCGCCTTGGTGCCTTCCTGATCGGCGTTGATCGAGCCAACCTCGCCGTTGACGATATGGCGATGGAACGCATCCTTGTAAAACGCGCGCCCAGTCTCAGGCTTGACGCCATACAACCGTTCAACGTTTGTTTCGTTATCGGTAAAGAGCGTTTCCCCCTCGCTTTCGGCGGAAAAATAGCGCTTTCCGAGCGAATACTTGGAGGGCAGATTGGTCAACCCGTCGGCCCCTGAATCGTCGGCGACCATCCGGATCTGTTTGCCGCGTTTTGCCCCTAATTTGATATTCGGTGGGCGCTTGCGCGTCTCACCCCAACCCCAGATGTTTCGGAACCATAACTGGGGTATCAAATGAATATCGGCGTCTTCGGGGCCTCGATTACAGACCTCGATTCGAATACACAGATCTTCTGGGCCGGCTTTTGCGTATTCGACGAACACATCGAAGTAGCGATCTTGATCAAAGATTCCAGTGTCGAGTAACTCAAACTCAGGTCCTCGACCGTTACGACTTCCGTTCTCTCGTACCAACCACTCGTACGGATACTCCGCGTGGGGATACTTAAAGAGATACTTCATGTAACTGTGGGTCGGAGTGCTATCGATATAGAAGTAGTACTCCTTCAAATCCTCGCCATGATTGCCCTCCGCTGGGATCAATCCAAATGGACGCTCCTTTAGGATCGGGTCACACCCATTCCACAACGCCAAAGAAAAACACAGCAGTTGATACTGATCCGACACGCCCGCCAGGCCATCTTCACCCCAGCGATAGGCTTTACTTCGAGCCATGTCATGCGTGAGGTGATTCCAGGCGGCGCCATTCGCACTGTAGTCCTCGCGAACCGTGCCCCATGAGCGCTCACTCAGATAGGGTCCCCAGCGGTACCACGCCTCGCCAGAACGAGCTTTAAGTAAGCGACTGTGCTCAGCCGTCTGCCGTGAATCGACCATACTCCCTCTCCCCCGAAAAACGGCCCCCTCCCGCAGGTCTCAAAAAGAGCGCTGCGGACGGCTAACCGTCGTTACTGTTCTGATAAATCCAGAATGGATCTTTCAAAAACAAAAAACAAGTTGCTGTAACGTGGGCAAAGGGGGCGCTCAAACTACGTAACCCTGATTCGAACGATGTAACCGTTCGGCGAGCTGGCGCATCAGCCGTAGGCCCTCCTCAGGATGCGCAGCGATTAGATACTCAAAGTTTTCTGCCGTGAGCGGATCCACCTCAACATTCGTGAGGGCGACCACCGAGGCCGAGCGCGGCATGTTAAGAAGTAATCCCATTTCACCCACCCACTCCCCCGGGCCCAGGCGCGCAATGGCAATTTCGTTGCCATCGTCTCGGCGGTAACGAACCTCCACCTCGCCCTGACGGATCAGGAACGCCCTATCGGACTGGGTCCCTGCATCGATGAGGCGGGTCCCCGCAGGGAATCTTCGGTATCCACACCCCGTAAACAGGCATGGGTATCGGTCGGTGTGATGCAGTTTCGCGCAGCCGGTACCGGACTTCTCACCACCGATCTGGCGATAGAGAACAACCGCCAAAACCGCGCCACACACCGGGCCCACCACATACAACCAAAAGTCGTTGAAGATCCCGCTCAACATCGCTGGCGCAAAGCTGCGTGCGGGGTTCAGGCTGGTACCTGATACCGGCGCCTCGATCATCACTAAAAGAGCGATCAGCAAACCCGCGAGGTAAGGTGTGAAGCGGGCAACCGCGCGTTTATCGACCGCCCAAAACACCAGAAAAATCAGCGAAAACGTAATGATCAACTCGGCGATCAGCGCGATGGTCGGCGTGTAACCAACCCCAGGACGCGTCAGGCCAAGATCCACCGAGCGAGCGGCCTCGCCGGCGATCGCTGCGACGACGAGTACCCCGAGGAGAGCCCCCGCAATTTGAGCAATCACGTAGCACAGGGCATCGAGCGATGAGATTTTTTTGCGCAACCAGAAGGCGAAGGTCATCGCCGGATTCAGGTGTCCGCCACTTCTTTGACCAAGCGGCGATAGCACGACCAGCGTACCGCCACCCGCGAAAAGTATGCCGGTAGCGAGACGCCGTACGGGATCGGAGGGAATCCACTCGCCCATCGAGCTGCCCTCGTGCCACATCAAAACCACCGCACCGATACCGATGCCCATCATGACAGCGGTGCCGAAGAACTCCGCGAGGTATGCCGGCCAGTTATGTTTCATGCGTGACCCCTTGGCCTGTCGATCAAGAAAACGTTGAACAATGAGACCGATTGTGGCTTGCTAACGATCTATCCAAAATGGAAGTAATTCAAGACGCGCACGATAAAAACAGGGGCGCGAGGGAGTGAGTGAACATTGACAACAATGTTGTGGCGAGCCTCGAACTCCCGCGCCGAACTGTCGCGATTGTATTGGCGGGAGGTCGAGGCAGTCGCCTGCTCGATTTAACAACCCGCCATTCAAAACCGGCTGTTTTCTTTGGCGGTAAATTCCGCATCGTCGACTTTGCTTTGTCGAATGCCGTCAACTCGGGCGTAAGACGTATCGCCGTCCTCACGCAGTACACGAGTCACAGCCTCATCCGTCATATCCAAATGGCGTGGGGATTTCTGCGCAGCGAGCTCAATGAATTCGTCCAAGTCTTGCCGGCGAACCAGCGAGCAGGCAGCGACATCTGGTATCAAGGCACGGCCGACGCCGTATTCCAGAATCGCGAAGTCATTCGTAACTTCGGATGCACCTATACGCTGATCTTGGCGGGCGATCACGTATACAAAATGGATTATGCAATCGCCCTAGCCGATCACGTGCATCATGGTCGAGGTTGCTCGATCGCCTGTATCGAGGTGCCGAAAGAGAAAGCCAAAGATTTCGGCGTGCTCGAGATCGGCGAAAACAGTAGGGTGACGCATTTCGTCGAAAAACCCGAGCATCCGCACTCATCCGATCACGCGCACGGAAAGTGCCTGGTTTCGATGGGGATCTACGTATTCGATACCGCTTTCCTTTTGGGCGAACTTGAACGCGATGCGGCCGATCCGAATTCGACGCATGATTTCGGACGTGATGTCATTCCGCGTCTGGTTCGTGAAGGACACGTTACCGCGCATCAATTCGAGTCGAGCGCAGTCAACCGCGCTGACGGCGCAGAACCTTACTGGCGCGACGTCGGAACACTCGACTCGTATTGGGATGCGAACATCGACTTGACGACCACACTGCCCCTTCTGAATCTCTATGACGAGCGCTGGCCGATCTGGACTTATCAGGCGCAGCTACCGCCCGCAAAGTTCGTCCACAACTCGGAAGATCGTCGCGGCATTGCCTTCGAATCTTTGGTCGCAGGTGGATGTATTGTCTCCGGCACCGTCGATCGTTCAGTGCTTTTCTCTGGCGTGCGTGTGCACTCGAAAGCACGGCTGGAGCTGTGTGTAGTTCTTCCTGGCGTTACGATCGGACACGGCGCTCGAATAAAAAAAGCCGTTATCGATCGCGACTGTAATATTCCAGGGGAACTCATCGTGGGCGAGGACCCGGAGCTGGACGACCAGCGTTTCGTGCGTAGCCCCAACGGCGTCACCCTGATCACGCAGGAAATGCTCGATCGCGTGGCGAGCAACGTATGACCTCGAATGGTCGCAGTCTCTCCGTGCTGCATGCGGCCACGGAGCTTTTTCCGTGGATCAAGACCGGCGGCCTCGCAGATGTGGCCGCAGCACTACCCGAGGCGCTCGGTACGATTGGCGTCGATGCCCGCCTCGTCATCCCGGGTTTTCCAGAGGTCATCTCCGCCCTGCGCGATGATCGGGTGGTGTATGAGGCGCAGGGTCTACTCGGTACTTCTCGCATGCGGCTACGCCTGGGATCGCTGCCCTCGCGAAGCACTCCCGTTTATGTAATCGATGCGCCCTCCCTCTACGCGCGACCAGGAAGCCCCTACTCGCATCCGTACCACGGCGATTGGGGAGACAACCTCATTCGCTTCGCCATGCTGGGCTGGACTGCAGCGCGACTCGCCGAGGGTGGTCTCGATCCACAGTGGCGGCCCGATCTCCTGCACGTGCACGACTGGCACCCCGCGCTTGCCCTCGCCTACGCCGCGGATTCCTGGCCTCCTGTGAAGAGCGTTCTTTCGATCCACAACATCGACTACCAAGGACGCTTTCCACCCGATGACTTCAATCGTCTCGGCCTGCCTCACTGGTTATGTGCGCCCTACGGGCCGCTCGAGTTTTTCGGTGACCTCTGTTTTCTCAAAGCCGGTGTGGTGCTTGCTCATAAAGTCACGACGGTCAGCCCAACTTATGCACGTGAAGTGACCGCGGGGCAACATGGTCATGGCATCGACTCAGTGATCCGATCGCGGGGCGACGCGCTCATCGGTATCGTGAATGGTGTCGACTACAGCGTTTGGGACCCGCGAAACGACGGCCATTTACCGGCGCGCTTTGGAATCGATGACCTCGCTGGCAAGGCGCGCTGCAAAGCAGCACTACGCGCCCGGGTAGGACTCAACGATCACGGTGAGGCGCCTATTTTTGTCGTCGTCAGCCGACTTGGCTGGCAAAAGGGGTCGGATCTCATCGCCAACGCCGCCGACGACCTCGTCGCGCGCGGCGCTCAACTCGTGGTAATCGGCAATGGTGATCGTCAAATCGAGGAGCGACTCCAGGAGCTCCAAAGTCGGCATGGCGGAATGGTGGCCATCCGCACCGAGTTTTCAGAGTCGCTTGCTCATCTTGCGTTCGCTGGAGGGGACGCGCTTATCATGCCGTCGCGACAGGAGCCTTGTGGGTTGACCCAAATGTACGCGAAGCGTTACGGAACATTACCCCTCGTGAATGCCGTTGGCGGACTCGCCGACACGGTCACCGCTGAGACCGGCTTTCGCTTCCTTGAGCGCGGATCTTCTTTGACGACTGCCATCGATCACGTCTTGCAGACCTATCAAGATCGTCCGCGCTGGATGCACATGGTATCGACCGCGATGCGGGCAGATCACAGCTGGGGGAAATCCGCGGAGGCGTATCGCGACGTCTACCTGCAAATCTTAGGGCACACGCCGTTGTGACGACTCATCAGGCGTTATCATCACCCTTTTCGAAGTCGAACCATCAATGCCATCGGCCCCATCCTGTCGATCACAACTTGAACACGCGCTGACATCGCTGGCGCTGCAATCCGAGGGTCAGCTTCTGTCTGATCTGACGGTGTTGATCGATTCATCGATGACCTACGAGACTCGGCACTACCACACGCTCGGCCACGCGATGATGGTTGCGGATTCTGGCGACGCGCTCGATGTCCTCATCGGCCTATGCCATGACATCGCGCAGGTGGATGTCGACGGTGGACTGCCTGCCGCTGCTGACCCATGGCTCACCGGCCTCGTGCGGTCAGACGACGGCATCCATTTCACGCTCGTCGACAATGCACAGACTCGGGCCGATCGAACCTTCGAAATCGTCAGAGCGATTTTTAATCTGCAACCGGGGCAACGCTTACCCGATTTCGGTGGCAAGAATGAATTCTTGAGTGCGATGGCCGCGTGCAAGATTCTCGAGCGCGTCGTCGATCCATCGACGATCGCCGCTCTGGCAGTCGGGATCGAAACCACAATCCCCTTTCGTAAAGACCCGGATGCGATCGCGCACCGCATCCTGGCTACGCTCGAGGACATCGACCGCCGTTATGGAATCGGCTTTTCAAATGAGCAGTCGCGCAAGCACCTCCGCCGCGCCATCGGCGTTGCGAATCGTGACGTAGGCAGCTTCGCGAGTGAGAATCTTCTCGCGTTTTTGGATGACACTTGGAACTTGATGCGCGAAGGCTCAGTCGACCTTCGCAGAGACCGACCCGTCAAAATCGCTACCTACCGATTCATCATTCAAAAAATGACGCGTTTTTTGGGTTCTCTTCGAGCTGAGAATATATTCCGATGCTTTGACCATGAGCCGAGCACGCGTCAATTCCAAGACCTCCTCTCGTCGACCTCTGACAATCTTTCGATCATCTCGGCCGTAATGCAGACCAAGCTGCTCGCAGTCGCACTAGTCGAAGCCGCGACGGCAGAGCCATCAACCGCTTACCTCGGCCATCGAATGACTTCGAGATCTACCGCGCCGAGATCGATCACTCACGCTCGAACGGCTGAGTCGATTCTCGCGGTCGGAAAGAACTCCTCGTCGGAGTTCGACATCGATCGATCGGCTTTATCCCATGGAGTCATCTCGATGATGTCGGCGTCCGAGATCCAAGAACTGACCCGAGAGTTTGTGGATGGATCACCGATCGGCGCCAAATTGCTGACGTGCGTGCCCGCCGAGCTGGCGAGGCACGCAAAAGAACTATCAGATCGAATGATTGCGTCTTGAGAGGCGATTAACGAGTCGCCGCCACCAGCCGTTTGGCTTTTTCTGAATCAGGCGGCGCCTTGAGCGGGGCCAGGCCCACTTCGCCAACCTCGAAAATTTCGACGGGCGCCTTGACGCCTTTGACCTCATAGCTACCGTGATTACGCCAGGCGATGAGATCAACATTTTCGACGTCGTGCCCATTGAGCATCTGGAAAGCGTTGTCGTACGCGAAACGCGACAACAAGATCTGCTTGCCCTGCGCGAGCGACATGATTCGAGACGCAGTGTCTACCTGGATGCCGTTGAAATCGAAGGTCTTGCCAGCCACCTTGGCGTTATCGACGTAAACCTCACCCACGTGGATGCCAACCCGATCCTGAATGTTGACGCCTTCTTCTGAAAATCGGCGTTCAACTTCATGCTGCATCTTGAGGGCAAACGTCACCGCTTCAGAGGGGGTCGCAAAAGCGATGAAAAAGGAGTCTCCGGAGGTCGACACCTCCTCCCCCGTCGCCGTACCCGCAAGAACTCTGCGCACAATCTCATGATGCTCACGCATGTACTTCATAGCCTGCGAATCGCCAAATTCCTGTTTCAATTTGGTTGACCCAACAAGATCTGTGAACAGCATTGTCACGACGCGAGTCGCAGAGGAACTCTTACTCTCCGCGTGCATTCCCGGCATTGAGCGATGCCCCGCGACTCCGCCCGCATCTTGAGCGGGAGCCCGAACATCTGCCGCCCCACCAAATGAGGGCGGTGGAACGTTTGCAGCGAAGGGATCAGCCGTCAATTGAGCGAGTAACCCCGTGATGATCGGAGAACTCAATTTTTTGTTGAGACTACCGCGAAGGGACGCCACCGTAAGCGTCTTGGACAGCACCGCGTGATAACGACTGTCGGCGAGATAACTGATGCCCGTCTCAGACGGCCAAGCCACTACGACCTCACCCCCAAGTCCGACTGATCGACAGATCTCGCGGATCTGCCTCACCAGCGTTTGCCTCACGTCTGGGGGAACCTGTTTGATCTGCGATGAGACCGGAACGAATACGAAGTCGCTCCCTTGAACCTTTACGTGAGCGACCTGAATCGTATTCATTAGAGGCCTTGCTTGCCGCGGTGATTAGGTTGGCGGAGAGAGTGGGATTCGAACACACGAACACCTTGCGATGTTACTTGACTTCCAATCAAGCGCCTTCGACCGCTCGGCCATCTCTCCGGCGGGCCGAATGATATCAAGCCTGGGGTCGCCTGGGCGGTGCCGGGTTGAATTTCGGAGGTGAATCGAGGCACGGTGCATCAGCGGGCCGGGGCACCTCAGGAGACTCGAGCGGCGGGATGGTCAAGGCTGATCGGGTATCCGGCGCATCGAATCCCGGAGGGATTTTGAGGGGCGGGTTTTCCTCGACCTTCGCGAAATCCTCGGGCTTAGCGCAACTCACTTTAAACATGGAACCACAGCTGGCCACGGTCAGAAAAACCGACAGGAGCATCAAGAGTCGAATACTACGCATGATTCTATGAACCTCTGAAAGCGTGCTTCAGACCTGCAGCGTCCATCGCTGCAGCGACCCGACCCTGAAACGGCCCAGCGAGCGGCGTCATGGGTAAGCGAATTCCGGCGCTGATCATACCCATTCTCTGCAGCGCCCACTTGACCGGGATGGGGTTGCCTTCGACAAAGAGCGCCTCGTGTAAACCCGCCAGAGGCGCATCGAGTGCGGCTGCACGTGCCGCATCGCCCGCGAGCGCTGCGGCGATCATCTCGCTCATGCCTTTCGGCGCAACATTCGCCGTGACCGAAATCACGCCCCGCGCGCCGGCCAGTACCGCCTCACGACAGGTCGCATCGTCGCCCGAGAGCACCGTGAACGTCGGTGCGAGCGACCTAATGTCGCGCACGCGCGCGGCACCGGGCACAGCTTCTTTGATCGCCACGATCTTCGGAAGTGTAGCGAGCCGTGCCACGGTGGCCGGCACCATATCGACGCCGGTGCGACCTGGCACGTTATAGAGCACCACCGGTACCTTGGCGACTGCAGCCACCGCCGAGTAGTGCTGGAACAACCCCTCTTGAGTGGGCTTCACGTAGGCTGGCGTAACGACTAGCAACCCGTCGATGTTGAGATCACCCAACCAACGGACGCGCTCGACCGTCATCGCGGTACTGCTGACCCCCGCGCCGGCGATGATCGCCACTCGACCACGCGCCACGTCGCGCGCAGCAATCACGAGCTGTCTGAGTTCCGCGTCGGTGATCGTCGCAGACTCTCCCGTTGTGCCGCCGACCACCACGGCCGCCGTCCCACCGCTCACATGAAATTCGAGCAAGCGCTGCCAGGCATCAAAATCGATCGCACCATCGGGATGCATCGGCGTGACCACGGCTACGGAACTGCCAGAAAACATCGATCAACCGCAAAGACAAATGGGACTTCGCATGGTACGGGCGCGTGACCGAGCGGCGCAACCTACCGTGCCCTGCGCAGGATTCGTTCGCGATCGCGCGCCGCAGTCGCTACACTGGGGCCCAGGAATGAAGCAGCACCTTGCCATCTCGGCCATCGGGCCAGACCGTACCGGTCTCGTCCACGACCTCACTCGAGTCATCAGCGACTGCGGCGGCAACATCAGCGAGAGCCGCATGGCGAGCCTCGGCAACGAATTCGCCATGGTTCTGCTGGTGGCCGGCAATTGGCACTCCATTGCCAAGCTCGAAACCGAGCTTCAGCACTTCGCGACCGAAGCCGGTCTTACACTGCACCTGCATCGCACCGACCCGCGCGGAGCACGCACTGACCAACTGCCCTACTCGATCGATGCCGTGTGCCTCGATCAGACGGGTATCGTCACCGCGCTCGCGGGGTTCTGCTCGACGCGGGGTATCGACATCGCCGAGGTCGCCACCCGCATTTACCCGGCTGCACATACGGGTGCGCTCATGTTCTCGGTACAAATGATCGTCAACGTACCGAGCCGACTGCACCTCGCTCACCTTCGCGAAGAGTTCATGGAGTTCTGCGATGCTCGGAACCTCGATGCGATCCTGGAGCCCGTAAAGTCCTGACTTCAAGGAGAGTCCTCGCATGCCCAAGTCCGCCTCGGCCAAGATCGAACTCGGCAAGAAGATCCCGGATTTCACCGCCACCACGACCGATGGCGGAACGTGGCGGCTACGCGAGGCCAAAGGCAGCAAGGTGGTTCTGTTTTTTTACCCGAAGGACATGACCTCCGGTTGCACCGTCGAGGCTCAGCAGTTCCGCGACCTGCACGCTGCGTTTCGAAAAGCCAAGACCCTCGTCATTGGCGTCTCCCGCGATTCATGCGCCTCACACCAAAAGTTCAAGACAAAGGAAAAACTCAACTACGAGTTGCTCTCCGATTCTGATGAGGGGTTGTGCAAGATGTTCGATGTCATCAAAGAAAAAAACATGTACGGCAAGAAGGTGATGGGTATTGAGCGCAGCACCTTTCTGATCGATGAAGACGGAACGCTTGCGCAGGAGTGGCGCAAGGTGAAGGCGGACGGCCACGCCGCCGAAGTGCTTGCCGCGGCGAAATCCCTTTGAGCAAGCGCCGTGCCGCACGACAGCGCCGGCTGTTCGTGCTCGACACCAACGTGCTGATGCACGATCCGGCCTCCATCTTCCGTTTCGAAGAGCACGACATCTATCTGCCGATGGTCGTACTCGAGGAGCTCGATGCAAACAAAAAAGGCGTCTCCGAAGCCTCGCGCAACGTCCGACAGGTCAGTCGGTTCCTTGATGACCTCATGCGAGACGCCACCCGAGAGCAGATCGAGCAGGGTCTCCCGCTGCCGAATCACCTCTCCGGAAACCACGGCAAAGAACCCTCCTCGGGAAGGCTCTATTTTCAAACTCAGCGCCTGAGCACCGCGTTACCCGATAGCCTGCCCGGCCAAGGTAACGACAACGCCATCCTCGCGCAGACCCTCGCCCTGCAGGCCCTCTACCCGCAGACCCGGGTTGTACTCGTCTCGAAGGACATCAACCTGCGCATCAAGGCGGCGGTTGTCGGCGTACACGCCGAGGACTATTTCAGTGATCGCGCCATCGAAGATGCAGACATCCTCTCGAAGGGACACGAACCGCTTGCTGCCGATTTCTGGGAACGTCACGGTAAGGACATGCGCTCCTGGAAAGACGGCGCACGAACCTTCTATGAAATCTCGGGTCCGACTGTCGCCAAGTGGCATCCGAACCAATTCGTGTACGAAGAGCGCGAGGGCGGTATCGAAGCCATGGTGCGTAGCCTTCATGGCAACTCCGCCACGCTCGAACTCGTGCGCGACTTTCGGAGTGAGCGTCACGGCGTATGGGGCATCGGCGCCCGCAACCGCGAACAAAATTTCGCACTCAATTTATTGATGGATCCGGAGATCGACTTCGTGACGATCCTCGGACCTGCGGGCACCGGCAAAACTCTGCTCACGCTCGCGGCAGGGCTCGTCCAGACGCTCGAGCACAACCGGTATGCCGAAATCATCATGACGCGCGTCACCATTCCGCTTGGCGAAGACATCGGGTTTTTGCCAGGCACCGAAGAGGAGAAGATGGAGCCCTGGATGGGCGCTCTGATGGACAACCTTGAGGTGCTGACGCAAAGTTCGGAGGGTGGCAGCTGGGGACGTGCGGCGACGAACGACTTGCTTCGTAATCGCATCAAGATTCGTTCGCTCAACTTCATGCGCGGAC
>SXGQ01031588.1_pt1 | contig 33926 bp, 56 predicted proteins | sample 3178371 | NCBI WGS metagenome assembly SXGQ01 (sample SAMN11356859, study PRJNA531348) | freshwater metagenome | isolation source: freshwater sample F1-20 | place: China: Fuxian Lake, Yuxi | collected 2017-12-25 | reverse complement strand
GAACCTGGGACCCGCTGATTAAGAGTCCAACGTGTTTCCTTTGGTGCCAATGGGTTGGGTGTAAACTGGGGCCCGTTTTGGCCTAGAATCACCCAATGAAATCAATGGCAGTGTAAACCAGTCTCAGGGGTCTAGTCTCCCCTGACAGGAGGTGGAGGATGGAGTGGTTGCGCGCCGCTGCCGCGTTCTTGGTGCTGGCTGGCGCACCGGTGGCCCATGCCGAGGTCCGGGTGATCGACGGCGATACGCTTGACGTGCACGGCGTCAAAACGCGCCTCTGGGGCATTGATGCGCCGGAGGGGAAGCAGTCCTGCCAGCGGGACGGCGTGGCGTGGCTGTGCGGGCAGGAGGCGGCCCGTGCGCTGAGGGATTTGGTCGAGGGGAAGGCGGTCGCCTGCCGCACGGTGGACCGGGACCGCTATAAGCGATCAGTCGCCATGTGCACTGCGGATGGCGTCGAGGTCAATGCCTGGTTGGTCCGCGAGGGGTGGGCACTGGACTACCGGCGATACAGCAAGGGCGAATATGCCAGTGCCGAGAAAGAGGCCCGCGAGGCGAAGCGCGGGCTATGGGCCGGGACGTTCATGGCGCCGTGGGAGTGGCGGCGGAAACGCAGCCCCTAGGCTGATTCTGCGCGGCGGGATGCAGGCTGGGGGCTGACTTAGCGGGTGACGCCCTTCAGTTTCTCAAATGTCCGCATGCCGCCGAGGCCAAGCATGGCTAACACCAGCTCCATAAGGTTGTCGGTTAGGATTGTGGGCGGCACGATTCCCGGATACCAGATTTGCAGCCCCCAGTTGGCGATGGGCTGCACAATGAAGATATAGGCGAGCGCCGCACCGCCCACCCAACCGATAAACGGTCGCCAGCCTGCGACAAACACGCTCTGATGGTTGGCCTCGGCTTCGTTGACCTTTAGTTGCGCGATATCCGAAGCGGCCAGCAGGGTCAGCACTTCGGTCTGCGCTTTCGCCTTTGCCTCGGGGTCGGGAATCACCTTGTCCATCACGCCGGTCAGGATCGGGGCGAGGATCGGGATAAGAGCGGCCAGCATGGTCAGTCCACCAGTTCAAAGTGAGGGAGGTCGTGAAACGACTGGTCCTTGTTGGTCATGTCCCCGTCCCAGTCCCCACCCCAGCGGAGCGGGATTCCCATGCTCGCAGAGACACCCAGGACGAAGCCGCCGAACACCCGGAAGCGGTCAAGGTCATTCCAGTCCAGCGGATAGGGGGCCGCGTCCACGGCACGGCTCGGCGTGCTGTTGTGCTTGCTCTTGGGCCACGCCAGTTTGCTCTTGCCGGTGCGTAAGGCTTCGTTCTGTTCAGCCTGCGACCGGGCACCGCAAATGATGATGCAGTCCCGCAGTTCAATGACCTTGTTGAACACGGCTTGCAGATGCGGGTGGCATGTCAGCAGGCGGGTGCGGGATGTTTCGGAGAATGTCGGCATTAGAGCCTCGCCAGTCCCTTCAGGTCGATATACATGCCCTGAAGGTGATTGCTCATCGCCAGCAGGCGGTCGGTGTTGAGGCGGATGGTCAGGGCCGAGCCTTCCTGCCCCTCGACGTAGACGAAGGCGCGGACGCGAATCGCCTCACCGTCCAGATACCGCTCGAAGCGGATTGAGCCGTCAGGCGGATTCATCGGACACCCGCTGCACAAGTTCCCACGGAAATATCTCAACCTTTCCGCTGACTGTTTGCAGGATGAGGCGGTCGGGCTCTGGCCACCACTCCATTTTCTTGATGGCGAATGTGCGCTTGCGGTGGATCGTGCTTTCCACCCAGCGAACGGTCACGTGGCGCTGCTTCGGCATGGGCGTGACGTTGCTAGACATAGTGCAACCTCCCCATGAAGTCGATCACGCCGTCCCTCACGACCAAGGCGAGTTGGGGTTGCAGCAGTTCGCCGTCCTGAAAGTGCAGCGCGACGAAACCACTGCGCCAGTTGCGCGGGTTGTCTTCCATGTAGTCGCGGAAGGACTCGGCAAAGGGATCGGCGAGCGTGCCGCAGTCGATACCCCAGCGCGTGCCGTTGTAATCGGTGAGCGGCATGGCCTTGAGCGAATGAAGATGGCCCGTCACCATCGTCTTGCCCGCCCACATCGTGTTGTTGTGCGGCGCATGGATGCCGGACTTGAATCGGTGCTTCACCACCACATCGTCATTGATCCAGCACGACCATGCGGGGTGCCATTCAGGGAAGTGGTCCTTCAGATGCACGCCGTGGACCTTGGCGTACTCCGGCGCGGCTTGCGCCAGCCTGGATTCAAAGCGCGCATCGTGATTGCCGAGCGTCCAGACAAACTGTGCGTTCTTTGCGGCCTTGCGGATTTCGTCCAGCCGTTCGGTGCAGGCCTCGATTTCCTGCTGCACGGTCGGCCGCGATTCCCACTGGATCGGCGAATGGCGTGATACGCTGGCGCCGTCAAACACGTCGCCGTTGAGGATCACCAACGCGGGCCGGAGTTCCTTGCAGGCCCGCACGAAACCACGGTGCGCCGTGCTGATTACCTTGGGCCAGTAGTGCGCGTCCGAGCCGATCAGGACCCAGCCGTCGTCAATGTCGAAGGTCAGCCGTTCGGGGTGCTTGATGGAATAGTCCTGCACACCACCCTTGGGCGTGATCTTGATCTTGCGCCGCGCCTCGATATCCTTGCGGCGGTAGTCGATGTTCCTCCGGCTGTAGCCCGTTTCAGTTGCCGCGCCCTGCATCCCCAGCCGGGTTATCAGGTCGATCAGCGCGTCATCGTCAATGAAGTCCGCGCGGCGAGGCATCAGTTCCCCGGCCAGTAATGTTTGCCCGTCAAGGCCCCAACCACGACCAGCAGGCCGAGCATCACAATCTTACCAAGGGTGCGAAGCGCGCCCGTCCGCACCTGTCGCCACATGTCGAGCAAGTCGCGCAAGTCGTGCACGTCTTTCAGCGCGGCCTCGTCATGCAGGCCAACCCGTTCCAGTGCCTTCTGCGCGCCAATCTCGGCGGCGCGTTCCAGCATCGCCTCCATGGCGTCCCGGTCCATGTCGCCCATGATCATGCACCCCTGCCCGGCACGAAGATCGGCTTGGCCTGGTTGCCGTCACCCCGGAGGATCACGCAGCCAAACGGCACCTTTCCCCGCTGCGGGTCGTCAATGATGCGGAAGGACACAACCGCCGTCTCGCCAAGGTCATTCGACCAGAACGACACCTCGATCTGCCCGATGACCTCGCCGGTGCTCGGGTTGACCACATTGACAACCGAATAGCCGGGAGACCTAGCCTCGGCCGCCTTCATCCATTCCGCCGCGTGCTCCCGCAACCCGCAGGACCCCGCGCCGGGGATGGAAGCGGCCAGAACAGGCCCCGTCAGAATCAGGAGGGACAGCGCCCCCAGGTAACCTGCTAGCCTCGTCATAGCCGCCTGCTCCTTTTCGCGAAGGGTCGGGTGGTTAGCCTTGGCTCCTATGCCAGTGGGGGTCGGGGCGCTCTGCTATTCGGGGTCGGCAATCTCCAGCGCCCGCTCGACAATCTGCCGCCAGTGCCGGTTCCCATCATCCACGGGAACCGACGACGGGCGGCCATCGATCAGGCAGTTCACAATTGCGCGTTCTGCACTTGCATAACGGCAGTCGGAGATTTGCTCTTGCATGACTACAACTCCACATCAAAAGAAATTGTCCCGGGCGTGCTGTCGGCTATCAGGACAGTGCCTTGTGAATGCGTAAGGCCCGACGCCACGGTTGCGTTAATCAGTGCGCTCTGCGCTGTCAGGATCACGCTCGCCATCGCCGTGGTATCGAGCGAGCCCGCGTTCGAGTTGCGCACGATGAAGTCGCCGTTACCGGAAAATGTGATGGTCGGTGAATTTCGCATGGTGATGTCAAACAACATCGCAAACTCAGCGTCTGTCGTTGAATAGGCATAACCCACCGCAAGGACAGGGTTGCCTGCCCCGCCGTAGCGCCGGTAATAGCGGCGGCATTTCACCGTTTCCGACTGGATGTCGGGCGGGTAGTACGGGGTGGCGTCGGATCCCAGCTTCAGCGACGCCTTGGCCAGATCGAGCGTGACGTTCTGCGCCGCTGTGGCTTCCGTCCAGAACACGATGATGAGGTTATTCATGGACGAACCGCAGGTCGCGTCCAGTTCGGTGATCGTCGCCGGGGTTGCCGCCGTCAGGGCGACAGAGCCAACCGCCAGAACATTGGTGGTCGTGGAGACGAAGAAATTTCCTGCCGTGTAGGTAGACGATGTCCAGTTGTTCACCACATCCGAGGTGACGCTGTCGGCGGTGCCGGTCCATTCCAGAATGGCGTAGCGGAGGGTCGCAGTGCTGGAAAGTTGCGCGCGAGCCGACAGGACAATGGCCTGACCGCGCATGTGTCGGCAGGCGGCGGATTCGATGATCTGCGCCCGCCCGAACCGCTGCGCCACGGCCTGGGACTGGGTGCCGCGCTGGTAGAACGGGGTCCCGTTTTCGAGGTTGGTCCCCTGCGCCCAGGACGTGGCGTTGGTCTGGTTGAGCGAGTACCAGCGATCCGGTCCGCCATAGGTGTCATCCGCCGTGCTGGTCGTGCCGCGCTGGTTGACCTCCCCTGACGGATTAATGACCACGTTCGCCATCTGGCGCTGGGTCAGCCAGTAATCCCGCGCCACGTACTCGGCAGAGTTCGCGCCGGAGCCGGTCGTCACCCCCGTATGCTTATAGGTGCCCATCGGCAGGTCGGCCGTGGGCGTGGTCTGGCCGTCCTTGGCGATGGAGGCGGTCAGCGCCGCCCCAATGTCCGACAAATTGTTGTTCATCGCGGTTTCGCTGATGACAGTGTCGAACACGAAAGGGGCCTCCGGCAGGCTGTACGAACCGGACCCGTTGCGGCTCATGGGCTACTCCATCTAGGGGATGCGCCGCTTCACAGCGGGGCGTTTGTCAGGGTATGGCCCGGGTGGTATTGTCCGGGGTTATGGATCATATCGGACCGCTACTGACCGCCGTACTGGCGGGAAACCTTCTCACAGTCCTGTTTCTCTACGGGATGCGCGAAGCCTTCAAAGTGAAGGATGACAGGGACGCCCGATGGGGCACCCTTGCCCACATTCTTTTGCCCCTCGCGTTCCTTTTCGGTGGCGTCTACCTCTACTGGTAGAGCAATTCACGCAGTTGCGCCGAATAGGGGCCGCTCTGCCCCATCAGCATTGACGCATAGCGCCCAAGCGCCGGGTTAGAAGCGGGCGGGGCGATCGCCCCCGTGGCGGCAAGAGCGCGGGCGATGTTGGCGTTTCGCACCGTCGATGCCTCTGCAAGCTTCTGCGCGCCGTACCCGACCGCAGGCACGGCAACAGCGCCAGCCGCACCAAGCAACGCGCTGCCGGTCAGAGCGCCTGTTCCCGCAGCCCCAAGGCCGCCGCCAAGGGTGGAGATGAGCGCCGAACCCTGCCGACCAGTGCCCGGCGAGAACTTGCCGACGCGGCGCAAGATGTTGCCGGGGATTGTGCCCTCTACAACCTGCTCCATCGCGGCCACCTGCTCAGGAGACAGGCTGCGGCGCAGTTTCGGGTTGTTCAGGATTCTGTTGAACTCGATGCGAATGCCGTTCTCAACGCCGCTGGCCGCGCGTGACCCGCGCTCCATCGCATCATCCAGAAGCTGTGACCTCTTGAACTGGGACCACGCTTGGTTGGCATCGGACAGCGCCTGCCCGTACTGCGGCGACACGTTGTCAATGAAGCCCTCGAACTGGCCAAGCATGATCTTGCCAATGCGCGCTTCGTCGGCATCACTGCTCTGGGCAACGCGGGCCGCCAGACGCCGCAAGGTGTCCATGCGAGCCGGGCCAGCCGCAGAGCGCGATTCCTTCTCGAACCGCGACAAAATACCCGCAGCCTTCGGGTGCAGCGTCGGGTCAAGACCCTCCTGCTTTAGCAAGGGCGAAACCTGGGCAACGAACTGCTGAAACTGGTTGGCGGGCGTGGCTGGGGCGATGGTATCCGCTGCCATAAACGCATCGTCGCCAATCTGGCGCAGGTCGGGCGTCGTGGGCGCGTTGGCAATAAAGCGGTTGGCCGCAAGACGGTCAGACAACTTGCGAACGCCGGCACCCAGCACAGGCGCAGCGCCACCGATGCCGCCGCCCAATAGCGCGCCGCGCTCCGCTTCCTTGACGCGCCCCTCGCCTTCACCGGCCAGAGCGCCATAAAGACCGCCCTGCAACGCGCCGCTGGCCGCCCCTGCGACCACACGCCCGCCAGGGGTTGCGGCAGGCGCACCCATGGGCAGCATCAACGCGGTCGGAAGCGCGCCGCCAACCTCGGCAATGGTAGAGGTGACGGGATAGGCGTCACGGAACTGGCGCAGCTTGCCGCGCTCGCTGGACAGGGCGTTGTCGTACCGCTGCCCCCATGTGCTGGGCACAGTGTCCCCGTTGCGGAGCGGGTCAAGCGTGGCAGCAATCGCGGCCACAGCCTCATCACCGCCGCCGTAGGTGAGGCCCTGGTAAGCCGAACGCAACGCCCCTTCGGCAACGCTTGGCTTTTCATAGCCAAGCAATCCGTAAAGGCGCCTTCCGGTCTGCTCCGGGGTTTCGCCGGGCTTCGGTGCCTTAGCCTGTTCCCGGAGATAGCCGCCGAGGGCATCGTTTTTGGAACGCGCCACGCTGATGTCAATAGGCGACATGCCCGCAGCCTGCGCCGCGAAATCCGGCGCTGCTCCACCCGCCGCCTTGGCTTCCAGTTCGGCCAGACGGCGAAGCGCCATCAGTTCTTCGCGTTCACTCATCGGCCAAACCTCTTGCGGAGTGCGTCGAGTTCCGCCTGCTCATCAGGGCTGAGAGTGGGCGCCGTTTTCGCAGCAGATGTGCCGGGGATTGGTGGCGGGGCCATGGTGCCGGGTTTCGGCTCTGCCTTCGGGAGCGCGGAGCGTTGACGCTTCACGCCAGTATCAATGACATCATAGAGGTCTTGCAGCGACTTCCGCACGTCTTTCTCGTCCTGCGCTGCATTGAGGCGACCAATAGCCTGCGTGGCCGCCGTGCCTTCCCTCTCTGTGATCGTGCCGCCGCCGCGAAGGCTGGCGAACGCCTGAAGGAACGCTTGCCCCTTGAGCTGGTTGAACTTCTCGCCAAAGCCCATCTGGGGCGACCCCGGGATGCCCTGAAGAAAGGACCGCCAGCCAACGCTATCCGGCAAACGCGGGTCGTCCATAACGTCCTTCAGCGTAGCGAGCATTTCCTCGCCCTTGGCAATCAAGCCGGGGGCTGATGCCGCCTGCTCGCCCTGCGCGGTGCCAATCGCCTGGTCACGGTTCGCGCCCACAATGTCCTTCGGCTGGTAGCCAATGACAGTGCCGTTCGCGTCGAGAATTGCCCATTGCGTGCCAAGGTCAACCTTGTCTGTCCCACCGCGAGTCGGGGTCACGCCGGGAGGCATTTCGATGCGCTTAAGGCCGCCGCGATTTGACGGCTGCATCACAACGGGGTTGCCTTTCTCGTCGGTGCCCCATATCGGCGTGTTGCCAAACGTCTCCTGTGCGCCCTGTTGGGCTACGCGCTTCCAATCCTCGAAGGACCCCTTAAAGCCGCCACCTTCCGGCGACTTGGCGAAGTTGTACCCAGCAATGTCTGCGGGCGGTTCCTTCGGCGCGAACTGCGGGCTGCTGCCTAGGTCTTTCCAACTCTGGTCAGTCGGGTTGAACTCCTGCGTGTATTCCTGACCGTCCTTTTTAAACGTGCGGGTGGCCGGCGGCTTGAATGCCTGTTCCGCGCGCAGATAGTCGATCTTGGATTGCCGCTCCATATCCGCGCCAGCCTTGCTCAGCATCAACTGGCTGGCCAGCCGTCCGGCGTACTCATTCCCCGGAAGGTTCTGCAACGCAGCCTGCGCGCCCGCAAAGCCGCCCGTGGGGGCCTGCTTGGGATCGGCCATGCCGGTATCGGGGTTGACCCACGGCTGCGCGCTTGCGCCCTGTGCAAGGGCCATTTCGGCCTGCCGCTGGTCGCGCTGGTCGTTGTTCAGAATCCGCCCGCGTAGCAAGCCCTGCAACACGCTCGCCAGCCCGCCCGCCACAGTGCCGTTGTTGGTGTCCGGCATCGACTGCAACATTTGGGTATAGCGGGAGCCCGGCATCGCCATCTGTCCGCCGAAGGAAAGACCAGCCATCAGACAATCTCCGCGTAATTGACACGGTCATGCGACCCGACACGCTCCACCGCCCACGGGGCAATGGCTCGCACCTCGTCTGCCATGACGCCGGTCGTCTCTTCATCGGACCACTGGTAACGGTAGCGATAGACGTTCAGCCCGTTCGGCAGCTTGCCAATGCGGCGAATGTCGCGCTTCAGGCGGCGGTCGGAGAACATAAAGGCAGCCTGCGCGCCCGTGCCGAGAAGGCTGTAAAGCCCCTGGTTCTGCGTCGCGTTCGCCTGCCGCTGCGAGTTGGCCGCGTTCTGCTGCGCGTTGTAAGAGCCATATGTCAGCCCCGCCACGTCAACCGGCTGCATATTAACCTGCGGTGTCGGCGCGAATGTCGGAGACTGCACCTGACCACCGGAGAGCATGGCCGCCAGTTCGTTCAGCGGAATCTGGCGCTGCTGCACCATCTCATTCATCGCACGGTCGCGGTCGGTGCCCTGCATCTGCCACTGACTGGACATTTCATTGACCGCACGGGCGCGGTTCGCGTCTTGCATCTGCCACATGCGGGACATTTCGTTGCCCGCCTGCTGATCCATCGCCAACCGCATGTCATTGCGGGAGCGCGTGAAATCGTCCATGCCGCGTTTCCACGCCTCCGACCCCGCAACAATGCCCTGGTTCGCGAGCTGCGTTTCAATCGAAGCGCGCTCACGGTCCCATTGCGGATTCTGGCGCTGCAACATATTGGCTAGGATGGACTCGCGCATGGCCGTATCGGCTTCGGGGCGTGGCCCAAGCGTCGAGAAGTCCGGCGCAGCCGCACGCGGTCCAAGCGTCGAGAAGTCCAGCGGGGCTGCAAGGCGATCCGAAACCGCGCCCATCTGGCGGTTCGCCGTCTCGCCGTACTGAATCCCGGCCTGATTCTGAAGGTCCAGCATTCGCTGCTGTTCAGGGGCCAGCGTGACGCGCGACTGCCACCGCTGTTCACCCTGACCCGGAAGGGCCGTCGCCGCGCCCGTAGCGATTGCCGCAGGAGCCGCGCTGGTGGGGGCTGCACCGTAGAACGTCCCCGGCTCTCCACCAGGAGAGCCCGGAGGGGCGGAATAACGCTCAAGCGCGCCCGTGTTCATGTTGCGGTAACTGCCGCCGCCTTCATCGCGCCAGATGCCCTGCTGTGCGGGCTGCGCCGCCGTGGGCTGCGCCGCCGTGGGCTGCAACGTCTGGCCGCCAGACGCGGGAGCCGCGCCGCCCTGCTTGCCGCCGCCAATCAGCGAGTAGGTCAATGACCCATACGGCGTGTATTGATCCTCGCGGTTCAGCGCCGCATTGACGCGCGCCGTCTCGGCGTTCTGTGCCGCCTGTGCGTTCGCGGTTGCGACCGGATCGGGAGCGGCGGGCTGTGCTGGTGCTTTTTTACCCATGGGCGTAAGCCTTCAAATACTCGGGCTTCGTCATCTGGCGCAGCACGGCGTGGCGCTTTCGACCGAAGTAATGGGGGAGGACGGTTTTTCTTTTCAAACCAATGTGCTCATTCACCTTGTGGGCCGCTTTATTTTCGGGGGGCGTCAGGGTGTAGAGCGTGAATATCGGGTTTTGCTCGAACGCATAGTGCAGGAGCCCGGCAATGATTTCCGGGCGGGCCCACAAGGGCGACTCTGCCGCCATGCTCAGCTGCAAATTCTCATAATCCGGCTGGAAGGCATGGAACACCACGCCCGCAAGCATCTTATCCACCGACACAACCCCGATCCCCACACAGAGCCCAAAGGAGCCGCCGTGCATGTGCGGGATGCGATCCGCAACCCATTGGGCAATCTGCGTGTCGAAGCCGAAAACCAGTTCGGCTTTCATCGCGTCTGCGCCGGAGTGAACCAGTAGCGCGTTTCAATCAGAGAGGGCCGCGAGGTGGTCGAACTCACCCGTATACGCAGCGATGCCGTGCGGCCAATACCACGCACACCGCGCCGACCCCGGAAGATTTGCAACGCCGACCCCCAAACTCCGATGCCCCACTTGGACACGCCCCAGCGCGCAGAGTTGACCGGCGATGCCGCAGAAACGCCCGTGGGCGCGGCAATCTGGTAGTCAACGTTAAGATCAAGGGCCGCGTTTGGGTTGCCCTCACCCTGAAAGATCGGCTCCACCATGCCAAAACGTTTGTCGATGGACGGCGAGCGGAAGGCGCTGAAAGCCGGGAGTACGTCGCCCTCGATTGCCGCGCCGTTGTCGCTGGCCCCCGAATCAAACAGGTAAACCGTGCCATCCGCCGCGCCAAAGTAGGCGTTGTCCCCGAGCATCCCCCAGCACAAGGCGTCCATGCCGGTGAAGCGTGCCGGAGCGCCCGTCAGCGTGTTGAACACAAATTGGTGGTAGGTCCCCGAAACAGACGTGGGGATGTTGAACAGCAGCATGGCCGCCTTGGGGTACAGGAGCGGTTGCCAGCCAAAGGTTGACCCCGCATCCGAAACCGCCTGGTTTACAGACGGGTTGATCTGGGCAGAAAGCGCAACACGCTGCGACTGCGAGCGATCAAGCGACAGAATGGCCGTTGCTGACACAAAGCCGTCTTGCGTGACCATAATCAGGTCCGCACCCGCCTTGATCATGCAACGGCGACCAATGGGCTTGCCGACGCGGAAAACGCCAATCAGCGCCCACTTGGTTGCATCTGACGGGTCCGTGCCCTGGTAAAGGATTGCCTCACCCTGAGAAGTCAGGAACACCGCCACGTCATCGGTCCCGTCGCCGCCGTCGCGCGTCCATGTCCCCATGGCCATGATATAGCCGCCCATCTGGGCAACGCTCGCCAGCGGGAACACGACAACCGTCCCGGAAATGCTCTTGACCGGCAGATACCATGCGTCCAGCGATTGCTTCATCCCCACCCAGAGACGGTTTTGATGAAGGTTGCACCACACGACATTTGCGGCGGTGAATCCCGCAGCGGTCAGGGACGGGTTGGCCCAGACAGAACCATTCCAGCTAATCGGGGCGTCCGCGCCGTTGACGGCAAACAGGAATTGCCCGCCAGACGTGCCGATGTTGACGTATTGGAACCGGCTGCTGCTGTAGCCGGTCGAAACCGCAGCCCCTACCGCCCCCGATGTCGTCACGTTGTAAATGTCGCCGTCCGCCACGCCAAACAGGGCTTCCGTGCCCGAAATTGCCGTGTAGTTCATCAGCGTTTCCACCGATGCCCCAAGCCCCGTGACGTGCTCTGCGCTGCCCCGGCGAAGCGTAATCTTCTCCGTGCCGGGGAACCAGTTGTCCATAATGACCGCGTAGCCCTCCTCCATATCGGCAAGGGCGTCCCGCGTGTTCCAACCCTTTGTGGGTGGCTTCTGCGAGGCAGTCGGTGCGCTCATTCGTAGTTGCCAAAGTCAGGCTGCACAGGCGGTGTGCCGGTGAAGTGGCGGCGGTTGCCGAACACGTCCCCAGCCGACATGATTTTCGGCGCGGGCTGGTCGTTATCCAGCATCGTGTTAAGGAAATCGGTGTAGCCCTGGTAGGCCGTGGCAGCGGGCAAGCCCTCGCCGTCGAGGTACTCAAACACGACGCCGCGCGTAATCAACTCCTCATCCAGCCGCGCCGTGTCGGTGTCGGCGGTAAACGATGTCTTGGCAACGGAACTGTTATCGAGAACCCACTTGTTGCTGACGTACTCAAACACCAGCGTGGCGTCGGGGCCGGGCGATGGAATAATGAGGATGTCGCCGCCGCGATAGGCGAACTTGGGGTAGCGCACCGATTTGTAGGTGGTGGCCTTCAGGCCCTGCCACTCGGTCGCCGTTACTGGGCCGTTCAGCAGGACAACAGCGGATCGGTTCCAGAACGTCTCGGGGACGAAGCGGTCAAAGTCGCTCGGCAGGATGCCCGTTTGCGTCTCGCCCGCAATGCTGGTGAATGTGCTTTCCGTCCGCAGCACCTGCCAGACGACCTGTTTCATCAGCTGGCGGCCAATCTTGTTGCAATATCCCAACAGCTTCTGGGCATCGGGGGCCGTGTTGCCAGCAATCGTCGCCGGGCGGTTGATGCCGATGCGGTCTGATGCGTCATTGCAAATTGACAGCAAGGTCATGTGGCCAAAACCCATGATTGAGAAGCAAGCAGCGCAGAGGCGAGGTGGTCGCCGTCAAGGCGCACACCGGGCAGCGACGGGAGCAATTCAGCGAGATATTCCGCCTGGGCCAGCATCGGGAGCGCCGTCAGCCAGCGCCGCCCGTTCGATTCGACCCAGAACGCATCCTTGGGGACCGTCCCGCCGCCGTAGGCGTGCGAGGCTTCACCCCTGTAACAACTGTCGGCCCCGAACAGCGTCATTTCCCGATAGCCGAGAATGAGCGCCAGCACCGGAGCGCGGGTCATTGCCGTTGGTCCGCCCGGCACACTGCCGGGGGAAATGTCGTCATCGCCCTGCGGAGCCAGCCACAGCGCCACCGGAGAGGCCCTGAGAGCGTCAAACACTGCCGGGTGGCACATCGTGGCCACCAGCCATGTCGTCGCGTCCTGCGGCCTTGTGGCGAAGTCTGCGGCGGCCTCTTGTGGGTCGAGAAGCACACACCATTCAGGCGTGCGCCCCAAACCCACCAGCCAGTCATAGGCCCCATTCACCGTCAGCACGTCGCCGGGCCACGACAGGATGGCCCCAACCGAATCGCGGGCAGAAGGCCCCCCGCCAACAATCGCCAGCGGCCGTGAGCGATCCGCAGAAGCGGTGAGCCAGGGAAGCCCCCGACCCACCGCCGATGCGTGATTGCGCGCCAGTTCCTCGGGGGAACAGACGCACACAGATCCGATCAACTGTGGGCGATCAGCCCGAGGTTGCGGAGCGCGGTCAGGACTGAGTTGACCGCGTTGCGGGCGCTGGTCGCGGTCGCCGTGGCCGACGCAATATGCGCGGCCTGGGCAACCGGGGTGTCGCCGTAGAAAGCGATGAGGTCCGAAGTGGACTGACCCATCACCGTGCCGGACGGGTTGCCGTCCGAAAGCTGCTTGATAGCCATGGAAAGTTCCTTTCGAGAAGCACAGAAAGAGGCGAGGCCCGAAGGCCCCGCCGTCAGTCAGTTGTTAGGCAGTGCCGGAGATGCGGGTGGCGAGGCGCGGGTCAACGGCCTTGACGCCGTAGAGCACGTCCAGACGCCACATGCTTTCGTCGTTGATGCCGTCATAGACCGGGATCACGCGAACCGTGGTGCCCTTGTAGGTTTCGCGACCCACATCCATCGCACCAGGCGGCTTCACCAGCGGGACCGTCACCAGCGCGAAGGCGTTCTCGTGGAATACCATGTTCTGGCGATAGGCCGTGGCGGCCGTGCCAACGGCGGTGATGGCTTTCGTGTTCAGGTCGGTCACACCGGTCGTCACCTTTACCGTCTGCTGCGCGCCCGTCCAGATCATCGCGGGCGAGAACACCAGCGAGTTGGACGAGTACGAGATGCAGGTGAACTGCTTGGGGATGCCCATGTCCGCCTTGGTCACGGGGTTGACGGCGTTCACGTCAGCGATGGTGAACACGTCGCCCGGATTCAGGTTGAGCGAGGCAACCGTGATGGTCTGCTGGTTGGTGTCCTTCACGGCATCGTAGGTAATCGTGCTGGTCGTGATGGACTGGTTGACCGTGCCAGACAAATCCGAGCCGCAGGTGTGGGTCGCCACGTTCTGCGTCATGTAGGTGTCCACGTTGCCGACCTGACCAACGGTGCCCTTGCGATAGGCGGGCTTGGCGATGGTGTCGGTGAACAGCGCGGTCTGCGAGCCAACGAGGCCCCAGTGGTCGGCAGGCGTCAGGACGGCGCAGCGCATGTCCTGCGGGACAGCGTACTCGTCCAGAATCTGCGGACCCTTCGCGAAGTCAGCAAAGGAGTTGATCGTCTGGCCCGGCGTGCCGACCCAGTTCGGAATGTACTTGTAGAGACCATGCAGATCAACGTCGATTTGGTTGGCAAGCTGCACCATCGCGGGCTTCAGAACGCGCTCGGCAACGGTCTTGATGTCGAGGGTCAGTTCCTGGGAGGTGAACTTGAAGTCAACGCCCTTGCGCTTGTCCACGACGATGGTCGTCTTGCCTTCGACCACGTTCTGCGCCGATGCAACAGCGCCGTCACGGACGGTGAAGTCGGCAGGCTTGCGGATCGAGATGGTTTCGCCTACCTCGTAGCCGTTGACCTTCTTGTTGAAGTCTTCCTCATAGCCACGGAAGACCTTTTTGCCCATGACGAGTTCGTTATCAAGAATCGTCACTGCGGCCTTGGCGATGATGTCCGCCGTCAAGGTGGTGTTTGCCATAGTCCTGTTCCTTCTGAGGGACGCGGCGTCTCACGACGCTGCTGTCTGTGGGTTAACCCGGCAGGCCCAGGTGTCGGGCCATTTCTCCGGGCGTCATTTGCTTGACACTCTTTGCCGGTCGCGCGTTGCCCTGTGCCTTCATGGCGGTCACGGGCGCGGCCTGAACCGGCTTGGGTGTCGGCCTCTTGTTCGCGGTCTGCATTCGGTCGAACATCATTGCCTTGTAGGCCATCTCCGCCGTGGCGGGGTTCATCGGCCAGTCGCGTTCTGCGGCTTCTTTCGGGATGCCGTAGTTCTTAACCACATAGTCGATGAGTTCGGGGACCTTCTCGGAAAATCCCTTGATGCGGCGCTCGATCAGTTGCTTGCCTTCGTCGGCTCGCCGGGCCATCTCGGCCTGCGTTTCCTTCGCGGCTTCCGCTTCCTTTGCGTTGAGCGCACTCACGATGCTCTGGAACTCAGCCGACTTCGCGGCGAGGCGATCCGAAACCTGTCGTGCCTGGTCCGGGTTGGACTGCCACAACTGGTTTAGGTCGATGCGCTGAAGCTGCTCCAGTTCCGCCTTCACGCCTTGACCGCGTGAATAGATGTTCAAGACCTCGCCGTTGACCGTCGCCAGCTTCTCGACAGCGCGTTCGCGCGCTTCGACAGACTTGCGAGTCTCGGCAATCTCCTGGTTCTTGCGGGTCCAGTTCGCCTCGACTTCCTTGAAAGCCCGTTGCGCGGTTTCGGCAACTTCCTTCGCGGTTGCGTTGGGCTTGAACTTGACCTTTTGCCCGCCGCCCAGGTCAAACTCGACCTCAGCTTCGGGCTCTGCCCCTTCCTCGCCTTCGCTTTCGCCGCCTTCCGGGGCTTCCGCGTCGGTGTCGGGCTGTTCAACGTCCTGCGCTTCGGTTGCCTCGGCGGTTGCGTTGGTTTCCGTCTCAGTAACAGGCGTCTCAACTTCCCCAGTGGGGACGGTTGAATTTTCGGGGTCCATGAAAGTTCCTTCTAAGGGAAATCCAGCGCATCACTGCGCGGGTTACAACACTCTCGTTAATGCAGGAACAGCAGCAACGCCTCTTCGTCGTCGCGTTCGGCTGCAATGCGCCTTGCATGTGTCTCGATGGCCTGCAATTCCGCCGCAAGCCGCTTTGCTGTCATGTCCTGCTGTTCGAGGCGCCCCAGAAGCCACTCGAAATCGGGCAGGACTTCCACGCCAGCAAACGTGACTGACACCGCGTCCGACCGTTCCGCAGCCTTAAGGGCCGCTTCGGGCGACTTGAACCGCTTCTCCACCCCTTCGGCGGATTTAACGACCCATACCTTTTCGGGGCCGTAGTCCTTGGCCCAATTCTTGTTCCAGCCGCCCGCGCTCGAATACGTCGAGACGACAACGGGAGGGGCTTCACCGCCACCCCACCACTCGCCAGCGGTGTCACCGGCCCATTGGCCGAACCACTGGCCAGCCATCAGGTCACATCGCGGTCAGTCACCGTGCAAGTGCCGCTCGAATACGTCGCCGTAATGCGCTCGGTCGTGCCGTCCAGCCCCTTGAACACAGGCGAGCCGCTTTCCAGCCCGCTTGCATCGCCCTGCACCGCAGCCGCAATCAGTTTCAGGATTTGCGCCGCCGTGTAGCCGGATTTGATGACCTCGGTCCACGGGTTGCTGGCCGATCCGGCATCGTTCAACTTTTCGCCCATCGAGCCCGCCGTGTCATTCTGCGTGGCAATCGCCGCCCACACAGCCGGACCCACGTTGGCGGTCGTCAATCCCGTGCCCGTTACCACCAGCGCGGCGGCCAATTCGCCCACGCCGTCGCGCGGTACATGAGGTTGACGATTGAATTGCACGTCGATGTGGACTTAGGCATGTCTGATCCTTACGCAGGCTCCACGCCCATTGCTGCGCCCGTCATGGGGTCGCGGACTAGCTTGCGGGGTGCGTTGACCTTCTCCAGCGCAGCGGCCACAGCCTGAAGCGCGGTCGCAGTGATGATTGCGCCCTGGTCCGGCTCTTTCGGGCTTTCCATGGCAGCGGGTTGTGAAGCCTGCTGCTGCCTCCGCATGTCCTCGCGCTCCATGCGCTGGCCTTCAAATGCGCGCGATTCCTGCTCACTCTGGGTGCGGGCGATGATTTCCGCCTCTTTCAGGCGAAGCTCGGCAACCTTGATGTCGTACTCGCGCTCCGCCTCAGTCGCGCGCAACTCCATCTCGCGGGCCTTGAGTTGCAACTCCTGCGCCTTGACCTGAGCGTCAAGCACATCGCTCTGTGTCTACTGTTTCAGTTGCGCGTTTTCCTGCTGCAACTGGCTAATGACTTGCGTCCCCTGTTCCAGTTGCTGCTGCACTTCCGGGGGCAACGCCGAGGCTGCACCTTCCTCATCGTCGCGGGCCTGCGGGGGAAGCATCTTGCGAAGCCGCTTCGCCACCTTGTCCGCGCCCGAAAAGTCCATGTGCTCCATCAGCACATCGCCCAAGATCGGGGCCGACTCCGGCATGGCGCGCATGATCTCGATCATAACCTCGCGCGTTTCCTGACGCTGCGTGGCGTAGGAAGGGCCGCTAGAGACTGTCACGTCATAGCGGCCAACGGACAGGTTGTAGAGTTCCGGCTGACCGGCCAGGCCTTCCTGCCCCTGCGTTCCACCGGCCTCCATCGTCAGTTTGACAACTTTCTCTTTCATGTCGTCGCCCAGGATGCGGATGGTTTCGCGCGGGCTGTAGACAGCGGGGATGATTTCGACCAGCACCCGGCCCGCATAGGCAATCGCGCGGTTGAGGTTGTCGATGAAATGGAAGTTGGACGTTGCGGACTGCCGCTGCCGGGCAAGGATCGCCTTGCCGCTTGTCTCGTTCGACTCGCGACCCATCGACGGGTCATGCAGGTTGGTAATCGCCTTGATGTCGTCAGAGGCAGACAGGGCCTCCTGAAGCACGCCGGCAGGCACGCCCGCGAAGGGCTGGCGCATCGGCACCTTGTTGGCGACGTGATACAGGTACGGATGCGAGCGCGTGTTGGCCGTCTGCCAGTTTTCCTCGTGACCCTTCGGCACAAAGCCTTCAGGCCCAACCCAAGGCGCACGCGGGGCCAAGGCAACCAGCTCAGTTGAGGCCGACCGCCAGAAATTGAACATCGCCTGCGGGTCCTTGGCGTCCCGGATCATCGACCGGAAGTAACGCCGCCCGTCCGAGAACACCTCTTCACCCCACACCGGGCAAATCGGGATCATCGTGCCGGGCCAGTCATCCTCGGCAAGCACCTCAACACCGGACAGGATGCGCCGCTTGACCTTGAACGTGCGGGCAATGCGCTGGCGGTCCACCGTGACGCCCATGCCTTTCAGCACAAGCGCGGATAGTTCGTCATCCGTGAGTTGCCCGCCAAGGTCAACGCCGCCAGCCTTCAACATTTGCGCGGCCATCTTGGGCAGGTCGTCTTCCCGCACCACGCGGCCATCGGACAGGCCAAGTATTTTGATTTCGCTCTCGCTACGTTCCCAATACTCGGCAACGCGGATACGGTCCTCTTCCAGCCAATAAGACGCCATGTCCCGGAAATCGCCGTCAAACGACACAGCGGTTGCCTTGGGGTAGCGCTGCTTGAACTGCTCTTCCGTCAGAAGATCGGAAACAAACCCATAGTTCCAGTCGGAGGCGTCGAACTCGGTCGATGAAACATCCCAATGCACCATCTGGGCGTTCGGAATGCGCTTGATCTTGGCTTCAAGGTCGAAACTTATCGGGCTGGCGTAGTCAATCTCCACCCGGAAGAACCCGAAGCCGCCCGACACCGCGTTATCAATGGCCGTGTCATAGGCAATGTCGGCCTGCGAATTGCGCTCAACCGAGCGGATCAGGCCGCCGATGACCTCAGCCGTGTCAACGTCCGCACCACCATCAGCTGGGGAAACCTTTATGCCGGGCTTATTCTGCCGGGCCTCGTTCACCACCTGACGAATGAAGGCGGGTAGTTTGTTGATCGTCAGGCATGGGCGGGCCTCTGCCATGCGCTGGGCGCGAACATCCTCCGGCCACTGTTCAGCCAGCCGGGCGAACCGGATGTCCTCATAGGCCGCGAGGCGGTTGTACTCGCTGCCGTCCTGTGACTCGGCGAACTGGTCAAGGGCGACCTTCATCACGCTGTCGGAGGTTCTGTCTCCGGCCACTAGTAGCCCTTCTTGCCTTTACCCTTGCGCTTCTTAGCCATGGAACTTCATTCCTTCTGTCATCTCGGCTTCAATCGACTCACGCCAAGCAGGAAAGCTGGCGCTCATCAGCTCGTCAAAGTTCTGCATTGCGAGGCGGTAGTGCATGCGCGCCTCGTCTTCGGTCATCTCAAGGCGCTGCACCGCGTCGGCGTACATCTTCACGCGCAGATTGTGGACGTAGTAGCGCAGCAAGCGGTCGCGATGCCCACCGGGGTCATCCCCACCACTGGGCGCGAGCCACATCGGCGCGGGCCTCGGCTCGGTCGAACCGGGAATCTCTGTGCCTTCACTGGTCACCCCATCCACCCTCCCACACCTAGCGACGGCAACTTGACCGGCTCGGTGCGTTCAGCCGTGATCTGCGGGAACAGTTCAGTAAATGCCCACACCAGCGCGTCAACACGGTCGGGCGAGTCGTCACCCGTGTAACCGTGCGCCGTCATCTGGCACATCTGCTGCTCAAGTTCGGGGAATGTCCCCACATGCGACACACGCCCCTCGGCATAGAGCGCGCTGATCGGTTCGGCCCGGACATGCTTGCCCCGTGTCGCCACAACCTCAATGACCCGGATATTCGGGCGCACAGCGGTCAGTGTGTTCTTGACCATATCGCCGCCCTGATTGCGCTCGACCACGACGCAGTCGGCGTCAAAGCGGTCGTACAGGGCAATTGCCCGCTGCGCCCATTGCCGGGGCGAGCCTTGCAGGCTGGCATCTTCGAGAACGTAGCCGCGCTGGTCAGCACCCAGGGCCGCAGCGACAATCCCGTGAAAGTCAGACTGAGGCGTGTCGCTCGCAGCCGGGTCAACCGCGATGACAATGCGGTCAAGGTCAGGGGCCTCAGTGCGCCTGCCCTCGTGAAGGACGATGCGGTCCCAGATAGCCCCAACGGCTTTGGGCTCATATTCTCCCAGCCAAATGTGGCCGTAGCGATCCGGCTTTTGCTTTCGGTCGTGCTGACGCTCTGCCGCCAATTCGGCTGGGAACCATGGATTACTGTCATAGTTGACCCGGACCACCACCGCGCCCTCTGGCGGATGCAGGCCCCTCAGAAGCTGGTCAACAGAATCGGTTACGTGCCTCGGGTTCCAAGAGAACCACAGCTCAGACCCCGGCGCGCGAATGGTCGGGCGAAGCATCTCAAGCGAACGGGCCGAAAGCGTCTGCGCTTCCTCAACCCACGCCACTTCAAAGCCTTCCAGCGACTTGATGGACTCGGCAGTGTGGTCCTGCATACCCTGAAACAGGATGACCCCACCGCCAGGCGTCCCGATCTGGTCGTGAAGCACGAGGAACCGGGGTCCAACCCCCAGCTTGTTAATCTTGTCTTCAATCAGCCGCTTAACCGAATCCTTCAGGCTCTTTTGCACCTCTCGGACGCAAACGGCGCGGGTGCTGGGAACCATCAGGCACCGCTCAACAAGCATCTCGGCAAAGAAGTGCGACTTGCCCGAACCGCGACCGCCAAACGCCCCCTTGTATCGGGCCTTACCCAGAAGCGGCTTGAACGCCCTCGGCGTATCAATCGCTATTGTCGGACGGGTCGATGATGCGGCGTTCAATCAGTTCAGTCTGCATTGGGCCGCCATTGGGGCCTGAGTGCTCTTGCTTGTCCGCCCAGCCAAAGCGGTTCTTCATATTCATGTACCAGCCGGTGTAGCTGAAGTCCTTGTCCTTCAAGGACAGGCGGCCATTGCGTTCCCACCATGCGCGGGACCGCGCTTCTCCGGCTTTTATGGCCTCGGAAAAAACTGGGTTCGACTTCCGCCACTCGTTTAACGTGTCGTAGTGAATGCCAAGATCGGCGGCCACTTCGTACAGGCTTGCGCCTTCGCTCATTAGGGCGATTGCGCGGTCTGGCATGTCGTCGGTAAATTTGGTTGGGCGACCACGGCCGTCCATGTGCGGCTCTCCTCTGTGGCGGAGCCCTGAAACGCAAAACGCCCACCGCGATTTCTCGGGCAGGCGCGTTACGCATTACTGGATTTATGTCAACATATCGCGGGCGTAAAGTCAATAGGCGTCTAGCCCTTGTGTTATGACTTTCTGCACTCCGGGCGGATATTCGTCCGGGTCGCGGCAGTCCACGATGACCCCGATCAGAATTTCCGACCACCGCTTGTCATAGTGGCCACGCTCGCCCATGGCCCTGATCCACGGCAGATAGCGGCGCTGGTAGGCTTTCAGCATGCGGGGCGGAAAGGCGTCCAGGTGATGACGCGGCGCTGCGCCGTTGGAGTGTCCGCGATCGGTATTCGGCGGCTTGAACCACAAGGCTGACAGGCCGTCGAAGATCGCCCGAATCTCGCAGGCGTTGGCGTATTGCTGCTGGTCGATGACGTTGGCGCTGTAAAGCTCTTGCACGCGGTCGGGGCGCAACTTGGCCTTTGTCTCAGGCGTGGGGCCTCGTTCTTCTAGCGCACGCTTGGGGCGACCTCGGGTCTTGGTCTGGACGGAAACGGTCATCATTCGCCTTTCCCCTTCCGCATGGCCAGCAATGCCAGTGGTGCAACGATGAAGTACAGAGCCCGGTAAAAGGCGCGGCGCAGCATCAAACGTCCTTCCCTTGCAACACCTTGCTTACCAGCACTCCTGCGTCGTGCAAAAAGTGATTCATTTCTGTCCCCACCTTGCCCCGTTGGTCGAAGAACACTTCAATGACCTGACCCGTGTTTGGGTCGCGCCCAATCCGCACGGTGAAGGGACCCAGGTCATAGGTCTTGTGCTCTCGACGGGTGGGGAGGGGAATCATGCGGGCCTGTCCAGTAGTGAGGTCTGTACGGGCTTGGTAGGGGCCTCGGCGAAGAGGCGCGGTTGGGCGTAAGCCTCGGTAATCCGACGGCAGGCTATGTCGAAATACTTGGGCTCGATCTCTATGCCGATGAACTTGCGGCCGAGATTGGCGCATGCAACGCCAGTGGTGCCGCTGCCCATGAAGGGGTCGAGCACCACGTCGCCCTCAAAAGAAACCCTCTCCACCATTAAACGCATAACAGCGATGGGTTTGGGGCACGGATGATCAATCGATCTGTCTGCCGCTTCCGTGGTGGAGAAGCCATTAGGCTTCCGCCCGAGACCGCGCGCTAGATGCGGGTCGCGCCCGTAGTAGAACAGCGGCTGCGAGCAAACAAAACCCCACGGGCCAGAGTTGGCACCACTGGGGTAAAATATGGCTCCCTGCGCCCTAGGTGGGTCATACAGATGAGAGTTGGCATTCCCGGGCGTGACTAGCGCACATCCCGACAGCGCGACAGCAGCCCGAATAGCTGGCACACAAACGATTGCAATGCTTTCTGGGGTGTCCTCGAAACTCTGATATACCCCTCCGTTATGCCCGTGCTTGGTGGTGCTACCTTCGTAATTCACGCCATAAGGCGGGTCCGTCACCACCGCGTCCACCTTGCTGATCTGGGGCAAGATTTCCAGACAATCCCCCAGATACAAGGTCGCGTCGCCAATGTGCTCAACCCGGCTCATGCGGGGGCTGTTTCACGGGAAACCCCGTAACTAACAGGCTGTTCACAACCCATGCTGAACGACACGCGGCGCGGTATGGCCGTCAGGGAGGCGGGGAACGCCGCAGGCCCATCAACTTCGACCACGGCATCACGGATGTTGTTGGCGCGGGCGCGCAGCACCGGGTCAGACTTGACCAGCGCCGCGCCACGATGGGCCGCATGGTGGACTGTTGAATGGTCCCGGAGAAACGGCTTGCCAATCTGTGGCAGGGATAGCGGGGTCAACTCCCGACACAGGTACAGGGCGATTTGGCGGGCGCGTACCACCCGCCGCTCCCGACGATTGGAGATCAGCTCGATGTGCGTGACGTTGAACTCCGCGCAGACCATGCGCTGGATCGTGGCGATGGAGACGGTCATGCCGCGCGCCTCCGCCAGCGGTTCAGCTTTTCCTGCGAAATGAAGATTTCCCAGCCGCGAACCGGATCGAACAACAGGTTCTCCTGATGCCACGGCGGCGGGCGCCAGGATGGGTTCTGGCGCTGCTCCCACTCGGTCTGGGCAAGGATGTTCGCCCCGTCCTGAACCGCGCTGTAGAGCGAGAAAAACCACCCTCCGTCCTTCGCTTCCTCGATCAGTGCGCGCCGACCGCCAAACCATGCGTTGGCCAGCTCGGCTCGGCGCCATGACGTGTAGCCGCCCTTGGTGTTCTTCGCGTCGAACGGGGAGTCCTGCCGTTCTGGCCTCGGCATGTCCCGCGCGGCCCGGTCGCACTGCTCCACCATTTCCGCGACGTTGGGGCGGAACCGCCAGACCTTCAGGCCACGGTCAATGGCCCGCTCGACCACCGGCAGCGGATAGCCGGACAGGGCCTTCAGGAAGTCCTGACTGAGCGACTTCCACGCCTCCGCCGGCAGTTCCTGGTTTGGGTAGTGCAGCCAGACCTGACCCAGCATCTTCGCCAGCCGCGAGTGATTCAGCGGCAGCGGCGAGCCCGGCAAATTGCGCCGTTCGGCGTCGGAGTTGTTCGGATTGTCCATGTTGCGCCTTGGGTTTCAGTCTCGCCTCGATCCACGAAATCGGCTCGGCAACGGGTGCAGGCGGCCCCGTGGCAGCCTCGATTTCAGCGCGGATGGCGGCCGGGTCGTCACCGGTGAGTTTCAGCCAGCGGCCGATCACCGACCGCAGCGCTGCGCCCGGCTTCCCTGTGTTTTCAACCAGCAGGCCGAGCCCTTCCCTGAAAAGCCAGGTTCGGTCGTCGCCCGGCGCGGAAGCGCCAGCACCGCTAGGTGCTGAATCTGGCTTCTGGCTTCTGGCTTCTGGAGTAATAGGTTTGTCGGTAGGGGGCCTATTAGGGGGCCTATTAGGGTCGCTATTAGCCCACCTACGATTGACAGCCTCGCGGCCTTCCTCCTCCCGGTCCTTGTCGCGAACCATGCGGCGGGAATAGATGACGCCCGCTTCCGTGCGGCTGTAGACGCCGGCCACTTCGAGTTGGGTCATCCACTTCACAACGTCCTTCGGCGGGTCGCCCAGGACTTCGGCAATCTGTTTGTAGGTCGGCGATATGCCGTTGATGAGCAGATGGCCGTATGGAATCGCTTCGTGCATCAGGCCGCACAGGTCCAGCCACAGCGAACGCGCGGCGCGGCAGCACATGCGCAGGCGCGGATCGGCCCGCCAATCGGCCCAGTAGAACTTTGACCAAGGGCGAAGGGCCACTAGAGCACCTCGCATTTGCGCGTCGCGCGCTTCGGGTTGCCCTTGCAGAAAACCAGCACATTCTGGTGAGTCTTGCCCAGTTTGCGCGTGGCCGTAAATTGCCCACCCGCGCGGATCGGCAGGGAGCCAGCGGCGGTAACGAGAATCGAGTCGTTGTAGAAGCCCGCGCCACCCTTCTCGAAAGCGCGCACCGTCGCCCCAACCAAGTCGTGATAGAAACCATTGGCTAGGCGGTAATTGCCAACGACAAAACATGCGAAAGAATCTTGGTTGAGCAGCCCGCAGGCAAGGCGGATGATTTCGGTGTAAGCCGTTTCAAATGCCTCACGGTCCATCGCGGAAAGGTCGCGGGGGTCGTCGCTGTACCGCTCCAGGCTGCCATACGGTGGGCAACTGAAAACGAAGTCAAAGCCGGTGTTGATGGTTGGTATTACGGCGCGGCTATCGCCACAGAGCCACCGCACATCGCGCGCTATATCCAACCGTTCGAGTTGGCTTTCGTTAGCCGCTACCTGTTCCGGCCGCAGTTCAACGCCGAGATAATCACGCCCAAGGACACCCGCCACGATGCCGCGCACGCTGCCGCCCGCGAAGGGGTCCAGCACCTTGCCGCCGGGCGGACAGAACCACTTGTAAAGCAGCTCGCACAGCACGGGGTCGAAGATGGATGTACCCGAACTACTAGCCGCAAGAATCTTGCGGCTAGTATCGTCCAAATCCTCAATGCCGCGTGAACCGCCGACCCAAGTAAGACCGGGGGATGTGCTAGACATACCCCCCCCGACAACATGCTCGCCGCGCATCAAGTCCTGCCCGAACGTGCGGCCGAATGATTTACTCATCCTTGGCCACCATGTTCTGGTGCGCCTTGTCCGCCGTGGGCTTCAGCCGGTGAATTGTCTCGCTGAACGGGACTGCCGCCCCCCCCCGGCCTAGTTCGCTCTGGATACCTAGTGCGATCCACTGTCGCTTGCGGTCCTGCCAAGCCCCTTCACGCGCTGAAAGCACCGAGAATGGTGGCACGCCAAAACGAATCGCAAGAATGGACGCGGCGTGGTTGATCTTTTCGCCAAAGAGATCGACTTCCTCAATCATGAAAACGCTCCCTTAGTGCTGCGATGCCGGCGTCGATAAGCGTGCCAGTGTCCTTACCTATCTGACGGTACCAGTCAGGCCGAACAAAGGCCCCGTGGCCGTCGAGAATGGCCACACGGTGCTTGTCCAGCCGGGGAAGGCGTGATGCTAAGGACAACGCCCGCCGCCAATCCTGGGCGGCTATGGCCGCGCGTATGGCAGATGACTTTGTGGTAGGTGTCATGCCGCGTCCCTCGCCAATGCGGTCTTGCCTATCGCCCGCCAGTAAAACTCCCCCTCCAGCTCGGTGATTTTCACCTTGCAGCCGGTGATGTCGGGATTCCATGCGGCGCGGATATCGGCCACATAGAGGTCGTCGGCGAGCACCTTGGCGATAACCAGAATGTCCTCGACGGCCTTCGTTCTGTTCGACACATCGGCCCGGCGCTTGTCCTTGCGGCCCACCTCGATTTCCACCAGGACGGGAACGGCGATGGGCTCGGCAGGGCGCTGTTGTGCCTTCAATTCGTTCTCCGCTGCCCGGCGCCATGTCTTGTAGCGCATGGACGGGACACGCCCGCGCGTCGGTATGTTGACGTACAGGTTGTTGGTGCTGGGGGGCACCGGGAGGCGGAAAACGTGAGAGGTCACGCGGCGCTCATTAAGTCGGGTTGACGAATCAGCGCGCGGCTATTCAGCCAAAGAACCTCAGTGCGTTCGCGCGCCCCATCGGCAAGGGCCTTGCGTTCGACGCGAGCCCACCCGGAGAGCATTTCTTCATAGAGCGCATGGGGATATCCCGACACCACGACAGCACCGCTTAGCGAGCCCAGGAACGCCAGCAAATCGGTGTGCTGCGCGTCGGTCATTTCATGGCGATAGGCGTTTTTCCGGCGGGCCCGCGTTCCATGCACATAGGGCGGGTCAACGTAGTGCAGCGTTGTCGGGCTATCGTGATGCGCCATGACCGCCACCGCAGGGCGGTTCTCAATGACTATCCCTGCGAACCGCTTGACCAGCGACGGGAAGCACTCGGTATAGCTCATCCAATCATGGGCAGGTGTAGTGCCGGAACGGTTGCTGTTTGCCCGGAATCCCGTCTTGCGGTCGCTGTTGAAGCCATCGGATCCGAAGCCCATGAAAGACCGGATCACTAGGCGGCGTGCCCGCTCCACGGGATCCGCGGTCACCTCATAGGCTGCGTCAAACTCGACGCGGGCGAATGGTGTCAGTTCAAGGGCCTGCCGGAGGTGGGCCGATTGCTCGGGATCCCGCAGCACCCGGAAGAACCCCACCACCTCGTCGTCTAGGTCGTTGTAGACCTCGGCATAAGACCGGGGCTTGCGCAGCAGGACCGACGCAGCTCCACCAAACGGCTCGACGTAGGCCCGGTGTTTCGGGAAGTGTTCAATGATCCACGGGGCCAGATTCCACTTGCCGCCGTGATAGCGAAGGGCCGGACGCATCTTGCTCATGCGCCCCTCCGGTAGATCCCGGTGGGCTTCCTGCGCTTCACCCCTTCGGTGATCTGCTCGGCAACAGTCAGTTGGGCGTCCCGTGCTTCCCCCTTCCGACCTCTGGCGATCATCGCCGTGATCGGGCAGCCCTCGGGTGCAGCGGGAACGTGGCGCGAGCGGTGCAGCAGGGCCTTGCGCGGGGTCTGGATGATGTCGGTCATATCCCGCTCTCCCGTGCGATCTGTTCCAGGTCTTCCGGCGCGCGCGGGCGCACATGGTCCTTCAGCATCGCAATCCAGCGATCTTCCCGGATGATGTAGAGGCGTTCGCTGTTGTCAGCGCGCAGACACAGGAAGTCGTTGTCGCCGAGCCACTCGTATATTTTCTTGAAGGCCGTCGCGCGCAGCTTTGATTCGCCGACGAGCCCGTGAACCATGACGTCGCCTTTGAAGCCGACAGCGGAGCCCGATAGCGGGACGCGCTTGGACTCAAAGCCGTGCATGCGGTGCAGGCTCACAATCGCCCGCTCCTCACGGTTGCCTTTGTCGCGGCTGAACTTGCCCATCGTCTCACCCACAACCCCGGTCCCGGCCGGGGGAATCCGTCAATCAAGTGCTGCTTTGACTTTTGCGAACCGCTTACTTCGACGCATTGCGGCGGTCGCGCGACGGTCGCGCGTTCCAGCAAACACGATGCGATTGCGTCCCTTGTGCTGTACGATTCTGAAGTCGATATGGTGAACCAGACCGCAGTCACAGCAGGCCATGCGGTAGCCCTTCAGCGGATGAATCCACTCACCATCGCGAATGTCCGGGTATTTGCGCTTCGTCATCCCGCCGCCCTCGCCAGCACCGCCAGCGCGTCCAGCACTTCCTGCCGTCTGCGTTCGTCCAGCTTGATTACCGTGCAGCCCGCCGCGCCCATGATCTGGTTCGCAAACGCTGCATCGAAGAATTGCAGCAGCTTCATCAACTGCCAGCCGCGCGGCGCGCTCGTCGCGTTCACCCAGCCCCAGACCGTCTGTTCCGAAACCTGGATGTTGTAGGCAAGCTGCTTGTAGGACATGCGCGGCTGCGGGCCGACACGGCGCTGCAGAGCCGCGCTCAGGCGGTCGCGGAAATCTTGTTCGCTTGTTGCCGGGTTAAAGGATTCCTGCACGGGTTTTGCTCCATGTTCGTGGCATGGAGAAACGGCGACAGGAAACGGAACAGCCGGAACGGTGCGTAGGGCAAGCGATGGCATGTCAGTGCCCCGCCTGCGACAGATGGACAACACTCAAGGACGCAATCGCGCTCGTTGTCAGACGGGCGCGCGAAGAAAGAGGACTGGAGAGCGGCGAACCGTCCCCAGTCCAGTTGCCGCACGAAGCTGCGTTAAGCAGCCGGGAGGACGCCCACATGGGGACGCGGCGGGTTCGCAAATGAGTCGGAGCGGCAACGCTTTCCGGACAGCGCCGGGGTCTCGAATCGAACGAGTCGCCCCCACCCGCAACCAGCAGAGCGTCTTGGGCTCCGTTGCCCTTCGCGCCGCCGCTCCGATAGGTGAAATGATTGGCACCCATCCGGCTTACGCCGTCTGCGCTCTCGACAGGCTCGGCAGGACGGGGCTTCATGCGGCCTCGCCTTGGTCCGGCGCGTGGAAGAAATCGTTTGCCGACACCGCGCCGCTGGTCGCGTCGATCACGCGCCGCATGGAGGTGCTGTCAGGCGAGCGGGCGCCCTTCACCCAGCGCAGGACCGTCGAGCGGGACGCGCCGATGCGCCGGCCAAATTCAGCGGCGGTGATGCCTTCGGTCTGGAGATAGTCGCCTAGCTTCATGGCAACGCACGGTAGCCAATCCGGCAACTACTGTCAACACATCGTTGCCCCCTTGGCCACTGACTTCACGATTTGGCAACGTCAGAATGAGTGTATGTCGCATTACCTCAAAGAATGGCGCGCATACATGGGCTTAACGCTGGAGGCGTTGGGCGCTCGCATGGGCACGGACAAGACGACCGTCTCCAAGCTGGAGGCCGGTAAACGAAAAATGACATCCGACTGGATGACCAGAATCGCCCTCGCCATGAAGATCGAGCCGCAGCAGTTGATGGCCCTACCCCCAGAGGATGCACCCGAGGCCCGCGAGATTGAACGGGGGCCGTTCGCCGTGTCAGTCGGTGAGTATACAACCCGACCCATCGCAGGCGGGGGTAGCTCCGGCGATGGCGAGCTGCTTAACCGGCACTGGGGGTTTCCAATGGACTTTGTACGGCGCGACTTGCGCGCCAACCCGAGCGATCTAGCGATCCTGACAATCGTTGGCGATTCGATGGCCGGCACGGTGGAGCCCGGGGATAAGGTGCTGGTGGACCGGGGCCAGGTTGATCCCTCTCCGCCGGGTGTTTTCGTGCTGTGGGATGGCGTCGGGCTGGTCGCCAAGCGGCTGGAGTACGTGCCCAACAGCGAGCCGCCCACGGTGCGCGTCCTGAGCGACAATCCGCACTACGCCACCTATGAGCGCGCGTCGTCAGAGATTGAAATCCGGGGCCGCATCGTCGGCAGGTGGCAGAGGATGTAGCCGACCAACCCAAACCCGCCCGCACTGAGCCGCCTTTGGGCGGCTTTTTGCTGCCTCAAAAAAAGTTGCCGGATTGGCTACATTGATGTTGACAGCACGTTGCCGCTTTGGCTACTCTGTCAACCATACCCAGACGACAGGGCGGGAGACAGAAGATGGACAAGCAGACGCACACGCCGGGGCCTTGGTCGGTTTGGACCAGTTGCAGCTGGCGGCGCATCGGCAACCGCGAGGGCGTTCTGGTTTGCGAGCCCATCGTGCAGCGCGGCGACAATCACCCCGACCTGTTCTTCCGCAATGGCGGACCCGATGGACCTGATGCCCGCCTGATAGCGGCAGCACCGACCATGCTCGCCGCGCTGTTGGCCATCGACAGCGAAGGCAAGGACGCGAACCGCGACGGCGGCGTGACCATTCCGAGCGCGATCTGGGATTTGGTCCAACAGGCCATCGCCCGCGCCACTGCCGAGCACTCCTGACCGCACACAGAGACACAGAGATGCCCACCAGCACCCTCCCTGACCCCAAGCGCACATCCGCCCCCTCGGATGCTTGCGCGGTGCTGGTGGGCTCCTATTCGACGGAGACGCCATGCTTGCCCTCAAGCCCATGAAGGAACGCCACCCGTTCTTCCCGCTCGGCCCGGAGCAGCACCTGGCCATCCTGCGCGAGAACGCGGCCACGCTGATCGAGCAGGCGAAGGAATGCGAACGCCTGTCCCGTGACGACCACGAACGGTTCTATCTGCGGATGTTTGCAGCGGGGATCGAGGAAGCCGTCAGCGAATACATGCCGGTGCGCGAGGCTGCGGAATGAAGATCACAGCGCACATGACCGACCGCGAACTGGCGGCGTTCCAGGCTGGCCGCGCCGTCGAGGCTGCATTGGCATGGCGAGCCCGCAAGCGGCTGTTGAAGCTATCCGGCCTGCCCAACTTTGGTGCCATCGAAATGTGCTTTGAAGGCGCGCGCAATAGCCTGCTCTATGCACGCCTGAAGCTGGCGCAGATGGAGCCGCAGCAGCGCGAAGACTACCTGGACACCCACACGCTTGTGCGTGCGGCGGAATAGGAGAGACGACATGAAAACCCGCGTCTGCCTTGAGGCGACCGCTCTAGCCGGGGTGCTGGTGTCCCTGACCTTCTTTTTTAGCTGGGTGATTTGATGGTCCGCCTTTTCTTCAACGCCCGCCGGAATCTCGCCCGTCTATCGAGGACACAGAGGGCCTTTGCTCGATACCGGATGATCGTCGGCTTCCTGCCGGGGAGTCTGCGTTGACCTACCTCCCACCCACCGTTGACTGGCTGGAAATGCGCGCCCGCTTCATTGCGACCGACCAGCAGCAGCTACTGCACAGCGTCAAAGCCCTTCTCCGTCATGCCGAGCAGCACCCGGACATGGTGGACTACCAGTGCTTGAAGACCGCGAAACACATCCTGGACGAAGCGATCAGCCATGACCCTTGCCGAGCCACTGCACACCGACAGTCCGCCGCGTGACGGCTTTTATTTCAAGTTCGGCGCGCCCCGCGATACCGACAAGCCGATGGGAAGCCGCCCGAAGATTCCTGTCCGCATCTGGACGGTCGAAACGCGCGACGAGGTTGGCGAGAAAATCGACGTGGACCGGCAGTACGTGAAGGTCGGCAACGAACTGGTTTCGCTCTCGCAGGAAGACTGGCTGTTCCTCGCGCGGTATCCGATCAGCGAGGCCGAATACGAAGCCCTTGTTATCACGGGAAACTGGGAATGACGACACTCGACGCCAACCTTGCCGCGATCCTGAAGGCGTGCGAACTCGGCAATGACGCGGTCTGGGCGCACAAGCAATCCGGCAAGTTCATCATGTACCACTGGGCCTGCGAGAAGGCCGCCGCGACCAAGGGCATCAAGTGGGAAGCGCCCGTGGTGGTGCACGCCGACCCCGCCGCGAAGCTGGCCGTCATCCTGGTGACGGGCCGCCTTGGCGAGCAAGTCGAATGGTCCTTTGGCGAGGCCGCGCCCTACAACACGACGCAAACCTACCCGTTCGCAATGGCGGAGAAGCGCGCGAAGGACCGCGTCGTCCTGAAGCTGATTGGCTTGCACGGCCTCGCATACAGCGAGGAAGAGGCCGACGATTTCAAGAATGGCGCACCAGCAAACGGCAACGCGACGAAGCCGCCGCCCGTGGATCAGAAGCAGGCTGACCTCGAATACTGGCGGAAGTGGGTTGTCGATATGTGCGAGCGCATCGACGAACAGCCGGACACGCGGTTCCTGGCTGATCTGTGGGTGGAACAAACGCCCGACCTGCAAAAGCTGAAAGCTTTCTCCGCCAAGGCCTACGCGGGCGTGGTGGACCGTTTCCAGAAACGTGGTCTGAAGGAGGCCGCATAGCCATGGCATTCGAGCAGAAGGACAACAGCGGCGCGCTGTTTAACAACGACCGCAAGGAGCAACCGAAGCACCCCGACCGGCAGGGCACCGCCATGATCGAGGGCAAGCAATACCGGGTGTCCGGATGGATCAAGGAAGGCAACAAGGGCAAGTGGCTCTCGCTGGCCTTCAAGCCGAAGGACGGCGCGCAATCGAATGACAAGGCGCGGCAGGAGCCGCTCGACGACGCTATCGAGTTCTAGGGCATGGCCACGGAACTGTTCATGGCCCGGACGGGGCTCAACGTGCTCAAGCCCGCAGACGCCGCCAGCGCCGAAACGCTGTCCGCCCTGCCGAGCAACAAGCCCTTCCGCGTGCGCGTCACCCTGGATCGCTCAGGCCCGCACCACCGGCAGTTCCGCGCCCTTCTCTCTGTCGTCGCACAGGCGACCGACCGCGCGCCCGACCAGCTGCTTGCGGTGATCAAGATAGGCACTGGCTACGTCGATCCTGTGGTCATGGCAGACGGGAACATGGCCTACATCCCGCAGAGCACTGCTTTCGACAAGATGGATCAGGTGAAGTTCAAGGAGTTCTACGACCGCGCTCTTGACTTCATCGTCGCGCACATCCTGCGGGGCGTGGAGTTGGGCGACCTGCAAGCCGAGGTCGATAGCATGATTCATGGAGCCTGACGTGAAGCCGAGAATAGCGAGAAGCGTCCCGCAATCGGTCCGGCAGCCTAGGGCGGGGGATAGCAAGGCGCACGTCAAGCTGATCATGGCGTTGCCCTGCTGCGTACCAGGATGCCCGAGCGAGACGTCCGAGCCGCACCACCTGATGCAGGTGGACAACCTGCCGAAGGGCGTAGGGCGACGGTCGGAAGATAAGTTTCTGGTGCCGCTCTGCTTTAATCACCACCGCCGCACGGTCAGCACGACGGACTGCGCGCACGGGGATCATGGGCCCGACCGCAACGATGAAGACTGGCTTGCCGAGAAGGGCATACAGGCACGCGACCTTGCTAGGGCGCTTTGGGCCTGCCGCGACAAGCCGGACCCGGAGCAGTCCATGCGCCGCACCGTTTGGAGACACCGCCAGATGACCAACCAGGAAACAGCATGACGCCAGAGCCACCCGCCCCGTTGCCGACCGGGAAACCGTATTGCGAGGATTGTCGGTTCGTCGCCGATCTTGACCGGCGCTGGCCGTCGCTCGCGGAGTGTCAGCGCCCGGGCTATTTCCCAACTAACGGATCGCCCATCGTGCGCGTGAGCCGCAGGGCGCGATACGCCGACGAAATGCGGGGCACTCATTGTGGGGCCGAAGCGCGACTGTTCGAGCCGCGCGTTTCATTCTGGCGCCGCATCCGTAACCCGCTGGCCCGCGCCAAGGAGCGGACATGACCCTGCCGGAACAGGAGCGCAGATAATGTCGCGCGCCAAGCCCAAGTTCTGCCCCGATCCCCGGTTCTGGTCGCAGTACCAGGTCGCGGCCTATCTTGGCCGGTCGGAGCAATGGTTCATGGACGCCCGCGAGAAGCTGGAAGAACGCGGATTCCCACGGTACGACGACCTCATGTCGGGCTGGGATAGCGTGGCTATCAAGGCCTTCTTTGACGGCCGGGCCGGGTTGCCCACACAATCGACCGAATCGCCTCTGGAACGGTGGCTGAGGGAGCAAGGTCGTGGCAGCGGTATCTGTGCAGCTTAAACACGTCCACGCCATCCCGAAGAAGCTAGCCGATGGGTCGGTGAAGGTCTTCTATTATCACCGTCGCACACGCGCCCCGCTGCCGGGCGTCCCAGGCTCGCCGGAGTTCATGGCGGCCTACATAGCCGCGACCGCTGCGCCGCGCTCCACGGACAATCTGGCGGCCCTTATCGCGGGCTTCAAGGGCTCGGCAGACTACAAGCGGCTCGCCGAGAAAACCCGCAAGGACTACGGCAAGCATTTCGACCGCATCGGCGCCCGGTTCGGCACGCTCCCCATCGAAGCCCTGAATGATAAGGCCGTTCGGGGCCAGTTCTTTGAGTGGCGGGACGAAATGGTGGAGACACCCCGCCAAGCTGACTATGCATGGTCGGTGCTGCGCCGGCTGCTCGACTGGGCCTACGACCGGGGGAAGATCGGCGTCAACCACGCAGCGCGGCCCGGCAGGCTCTACGACAGCGACCGGGCGGACATGTCGTGGTCGCCGGAGCAGATTGAAATCTTCCTCGGCAGCGATAAGGTGTCCGTCGAGATCAAGGAGGCGCTGATTGCCGCCCTGTTCTCTGGCCAGCGCGAGGGCGACCTGATTCGCATGGCCTGGGCCAACGACCACGGGACGGTTTACAGGCTTCGCCAGGGCAAGCGAAAGCACATGGTTGACCTTCCCATACACCGCGACTGGCGCACCGCTCTGGACGGCCAGAAAAACCGCCGCAAGGGGCCGCTGATCCTGACCACCCCCACGGGGCTGGCATGGAAGCTGGACCACTTCAGGCACAGTTTCCGGGACGCCATGGTGGCCTGTGGCCTGGGGGAATCCGGCCTGCACTTCCACGACCTGCGCGGGACGGCCTTCGGGATGCTGCTCGACGCCGGGGCCAGCGTGGCGGAAGCCGCCATGTTCCTTGGCTGGTCGATCAAGCACGCCTCGGAAATGGCCGACACCTATGCGCCGCGCCATAACGGGCTGGCGGCTTCTGCGGTGCGGAAACTGGAGGCGGT
>SXGQ01064511.1_pt1 | contig 33948 bp, 23 predicted proteins | sample 3178371 | NCBI WGS metagenome assembly SXGQ01 (sample SAMN11356859, study PRJNA531348) | freshwater metagenome | isolation source: freshwater sample F1-20 | place: China: Fuxian Lake, Yuxi | collected 2017-12-25 | reverse complement strand
TTGGGACTACATCTTCAGTGCGATCAAGAAATTCCGGACGCGGCCGGAGATGATGCTTCCGGACCGGGTGACCGTATCGATGACGGTGCCATTCATGCGTGCCTACACCGAACTCCTGGTGCAGACCTGCCACAAGCGTGGAGCGTTCGCGATGGGTGGCATGGCCGCGTTCATCCCGAACCGCCGTGATCCTGAAGTGACCAACGCGGCCCTGGCCCGCGTGCGCGAAGACAAGACCCGGGAATCTCGCGATGGCTTCGACGGTACATGGGTGGCCCATCCCGACCTCATCCCAACGGCACTGGAAGCGTTCAACGCAGTCCTGGGCGATCACCCGAACCAGATCGGACGTCAGCGTCCCGATGTGCATGTGACGGCATCCGACCTGCTTGCCCTCGCACAGACACCCGGTCAGGTCACCGAGGCCGGGGTGCGGAACAACATCAGCGTGGGACTGCAGTACCTCGCGGCCTGGCTTGGCGGATCGGGAGCGGTCGCGATCAACAACCTCATGGAGGACGCGGCGACCGCCGAGATCAGCCGGGCCCAGGTCTGGCAGTGGACGCGAAACGCTGCCAAGACCGCGGAAGACGTCACCATCACTGCCGACTGGATCCGTCACCTCCAGTCGGAAGAACTTGCAAAGATCGAGGCTTCGATGGGCGCGGCGTACGCGCGGTTCCGGTGGGACGATGCATCCCGCTTGTTCACCGAAGTTGCCTTGGGCGAGAAATTCACCGAGTTCCTCACGTTACCGGCCTACGACCTCCTGGACTGACCCCGCACACGGGCGTGATGAGGACCGGACGCCCCACACGGGCCAATCCGGTCGGCATCCGTGTGTAAGCGGGCTATGCCGTCTGCCTCGCCGCAACCCCGCATCGCGTCTTGCACCGGTTAGGAAACACAAACCGCCTGTCCGCGGAAGCGGGACAGGCGGGTTCATTTGACTGGCGGTGAATCTTCGGGAATTCGGGGAAAAGGAACTACTGGATGACGAAGTCGACAAACAGGATTTCGTTCACCTGCTTTTCCTTGGGCATGACAGCGTTGATGCGGCCCTTGAGTTCCTCCCGCGCACGCTCCCTACCAATCTCGTTGTTGAGTTCGTCGACACGCTTGGAACCCATGGTCGTGGTGATCACGTCGTGGACCTTGAGAATGTTGGGAATAACCAACACCTTAGCCTTGGGTGGAGCGGTATCCGCCTCGCTGGTTTCATCTGGATCGGAATACACAATGAACTCGATTTCCCCACCAGCTGCCGCCGGCTTCGGCGTCAAATCGCGAATAAGGAGACCGAGTGTCAGCTTGAGATAGCGCTTTGCACCTGGGTCCGCAAGCGTGATGATGCGGTCCTTGATCGTGTGCTCCTCAAGCGCTTCTTTGGTTTGCTCACTCTCAACCGGCGGGGCAGCCACAACTTCCTTGGGTGGTTCTGGCTTCAGGAACCACGCCGCTGCACCACCGATGATTAGCGCAACCACTGCCGCACCAATGATGGGAAGAAATTTCACGGTCACCGCCTCCTGTGCGCCCAAACCGTCCGGGCCAACCGCCCTGCCCCTGTAAAGAGGTAAAGGCCTACCCTTCAGTTACCCATGATACTGTATCAATCGGGACGTGTGTCGAACACAATGCCGGACTACTGGCGCAAGCCATTGACCGTTGCAACACGAACACCCCATTCACCCGCATCCCGTCAACAATTCTAACGTCCGTGACTCGATTGAGATGCCAGTGCCTTCCAGTGTCTCGCCGGATCAGCGCCCGTTTACAACGCCATGGAGGGCATTTGCAGTTGTCGTCGGGAGCAGTTTCTCGACGCTTGTCCTGGAACTGGTCATGGGACGTGTGCTTGCGCCAGCCATTGGCGTTTCACTTTACACGTGGACGGCAGTGATTGGTGTGGTCCTGGGAGGCATTGCGCTTGGCAATGACATCGGAGGCCGCCTCGCACGGCGACTGAACCCCGGACCAATCCTCGAATGGGCCCTGTTCGGATCAGCCGCCTGGACACTTGCCATTGCCGGCATCGCGCAAGTGTTCCCGATTGACGACCTCGCGATGGGATTGCCGCCGCTCGTGCGTCTCATGGTCCTGGTGACGGCCTGCGGGTTCCTGCCGTGCATCCTCCTGGGAACCACTGGCCCATTGGTGACCCACCAACTGATGGCCACGCGCGACCTCAGCGACGCCGGCCCAGTCGTCGGACGCCTCAATGCGGTAGGCACCGCTGGCAGCATCGTGGGGGCATTCGGCACTGGCTTCGTGTTCGTGCCCGTGTTCGGCACGCGCACCACCCTTGCCCTGGTTGCCGTGGTGCTTACGATGCTCGGTCTGGCCTCCAATCCTTCCAGTGGACGGAGATCCGTACGTGCCGGGATCACCGTGGGTCTATGGGCCGTCGCCTCATGGGTGGTGGTATCTGCAGGCTTCACGCATGCCACCGAAGTCAATGACGCTTCCCGCAGGCTCAGTGATGGTCGCGACCGGATGGCCTCGTCTCCGTGTCTGGTCGAATCCGCCTACAGTTGCATCCGCATCGACTGGTCATCGGTTGGCCAGGACGATTTCGGAACGATGCGCTTGGACCGTGCCGTTCAGGGAGAAACCGCACCGGATGCGCCCCGGCTTCTCCTCTCGCCTATTTCGCAAGCACTCGGCGACATGATCGTCTCGGCGGGCATCACCTCTGCCGGATGGGCGGACGGGGATCCCACCCCGCGACCATTGCGCGCCCTCTTCATCGGCGGAGGAAGCTACACCCTTCCGCGCTACCTCGAGGCAATCGCCCCAGGCAGCCGCATCGACGTCATCGAACTCGATCCCGACGTGACAGCAGTGGCCATGCGGTGGCTCGGTGTACGGCTTGGCGGGCCAATCAATGCGCTTCCCACCGATGGGGATCGCATCGGGATCGTCGCCCACCATGCCGATGCACGACAGACGATCCGGCGGTTGCCAGACGCCTACTACGACGTGGTGATCGGCGATGCCTTCTCCGACTTCGCCGTGCCGTGGCACCTGACAACCGTCGAGTTCACCCGTGAGGTGCACCGGGTTCTCCGCCCAGACGGCAGGTACGCCGTGAACGTGATCGATGGATGGCCGGGCGGACGGTTCCTGCCGGCGTTCATGCACAGCCTCGAGGTTGTCTTCCCGGAGGCCGACGTCTTGGCAACGGCGGTGCCGGGCCTTGAAGAGTACGACCTGTTGCAGAACTGGGTGGCAACTGCCGGATCGGTCGCCATCGACGCGAACCAGCTCGCCGGGCAGGTACGTCCCGGGTTGACGGGTGGTCGCAGCGGCACCGAACCATCACGGGGACGCCTGGTCGCACGCGACTTCCTCCCCGAAGAACGGGAGCGGAAGGACAACTGGGCCAAAGCCCCGCCATGGAGATCGGTTGCGCGCCGGATACCCGCGCTGACCGATGACCGCGCCCCCGTGGACTGGTACCTCGCCTCCCGTGTCACTGGTTGATGGCCGTTGACATCCGGAAGACAGGCACCAACATGTCCTCATACGCCGTCACCCGTCATGGGGCGATACCTGGCACCTTCACCATCGGAAACCATTCTCCAGCGCACGGTATCTTCCGTGCGTGCCACCAAACTCCGACGACATCAGGCGGTTCGCCGTCGTGCGCACCCTCCGCAAGGCGCCATCATTGCGCGACGCCCTCCAGCAACCGGGGTTCGTGCAGGCCGATCCCATCCGTTCACCGGCCCGCGCGCAGGACCTGACCCTCCGCCACCGTGTGCCCGGCTACCGTGCCGGTGACCTCGAACGCGCCTATCCCGACCTCGATATCGAGGAAGACACCTTCATCAACTACGGCTACCTGCCCCGCAACGTGCACGCCCTGATGCACCCACGCCCCGATCGACGCCCCCGCGAAATCGATACCGACGAGGTGTCGCGCGCCGTCCGCGACTTCATCGCCTCCCGAGGCACCGTCCACCCGCGCGACGTTGACGAAGCCTTTCGCATGGGCACCGGCATCAACTGGTTTGGTGGCAACTCCAAGGTATCGACGCAACTCCTGGACCGCATGCATTACCGGGGTGCGTTGCGCGTCGCCGGCCGGCAGGGTGGCACGCGCCTGTATGCCGCTGCACCGGACCGCACTCCACCCGACGACACTCACGCCGCCGCCGACCGCCTCGTGGATGTCCTCATCGACACGTACGCCCCCCTCACCTTCAAGGGACTGCGCTTCATCATCTGGGTCATGCAGTGGGCTGCCCTGCCGCAGTGGAACGGCAAGCGCAAGGGCATGCTTGACCGTGCCTTGACAAGGCTTGCATCCACCCGCACCGAAGGCACCGACTGGTACTGGCCGGCGCATGAAGACCCGGCCTCGGCGTCAGAAGCGCCCGACGCCGTGCGCATCGTCACACCATTTGATCCGGTAGTCTGGGACCGAGGCCGGTTCGAGATCCTCTGGGGTTGGGAGTATCGGTTCGAGGCGTATGTGCCGGCACCCAAGCGCGTGCGCGGGTACTACGCCATGCCCCTCCTATGGCGCGATCAAGCGATAGGGTGGGCGAACATCTCGGTGACCACCGGTACGATGCAAACCGACATCGGCTACGTCACCGGCGAGTCCCCAACCGACCCGTCGTATTCCGACGCCCTGCGCGCCGAACTCACCGACCTGGCACGGTTCCTTGGTGTTGAGGAAAGTTAGCGCGAGGCCTCGGCCGTCACCCACGACATTGCCCCACCCCCAAATCCCGATCCCGATTGACCCGGGTCGCTACGCCTCCCCTAGCCACCGACGGCGAAGATCACGGGCCTGGGTGGTGTTCTGCTGACTCCATTGCTGCGCCTCGGACCACAACCGGGCAGACTCCGCCGCCGTAGCCGCATCGCGGTCGACCACCTTCTGCCGGTGACGCGCACTCATCGACTGCATCTCGGCATTCGCGCCACCAGGATGGGCCGGTATCGTGCCCGGGGCAAGCATCGGCAGCACGCCAAGGTCGCCCAGACGAATCGGCAAGCGTTCGGCCACTGGCGGAATCCCGAATGGCACCCCGGGCAAGGTCTGGTACCAGTACGCCGTCGAGGCCCAGTCATTCGCCGAATGGTTGCCATGGCCGTGTTCCATCGTCACGCGGATGCTCTTTGCAAAGCGGACCGGATCAACCAGATGGAACCGGTATGTGGTCTGGTAACCAGGCTTGCGACCTTCGAAGATCGTCGACCCGCACATCGGGAATGCCGTCTCCTGGTTCTCCCACGCCTGGCTGAAGTAGTCCTCCGAACCAGTGCCGTGCAAGGACGGTGGCCACGTCTCCCCGTCGATGAAGATCATGTCGTCACCCTCGCCCCACCACGTCCCCTGGAAGTTGGTGACCGAGATGTTGCAACCGATGTAATGCCCCTGACCATTGGCCTCGAGGATGACGTAGTTGGCCTGGCTCTCGGCCTCGAGGTTCACCACATCGGCCTCGGGAGAATTGACGATCACGCGCGGATCCCACGACGACGTTGGGTTAACCCGTCGCCACTGGGCATGGAAGTAGGCCGTCTCGGCGGGGAGGTCCTGCCGGTAGAGTTCGTAGTCCACGTAAAAGTACTGGCGGTATGGCACATCGTTCTCGTTAGTGACCTCGATGCGCGCATGCCGGTTGAAGGGCATCGGCAGGTAGCAGTTGAGGGCCGCGCCACCACCGAACTTGTACGCCTGTTCCGGACGCACTGACGACGTGAAGGGCAGGGAGGCGAAACTGTTCACCAGGGAATGCCCCAGGCAGAAGAAGTCGCCAAGGGGTGCCACGACACTGGGATGCGCCTGCCCATCCCAGTACATGCGCACCACCACCTTGCGGTAGTAATCGGGGTCGGTCACAACCCGGTCGACCACAGTGCGTCGGCAATCCTGCGTCATCCAGATGTGGGTGATGCACCCTGGCCCCTCGATATCGGCGAGGGTGACGGTTTGTCCGGGAGCGATCACCCACGGATCAGCGTTGCGTCCGGTGTGATCCCAACTGGACGACCGTGCCGACCTGGCATCGCGCACACGGGTCAGGTCGCCGAAAATGCCGCCGATCATGCCCATTGTCCCTTCATGATCCAGTCTGGCAAGCATTCCCTTCCAAAGGCGGGCAGGGTCTCACGTGCCAACCGGACGCCGTTCTGGTGATGGATCTACCGGATCTTGCCACGGGCCGGGACCGGCCACTCGACTTCGATCAGTTCGTCACCACTCACTGTCCCGTCCGCCGGACGCGACCCGTGGGCACGGTATCCGTACACCACATCGTGCAGGTTGGTGGTGCCACATGCATGGTTCGGGATCACATGGATCTTGTCACCCACCCGCGGACGCGCACTGGCGTCGGTCAGGCGAGAGAGGTTCAGGACGCCATGTTCCTCCGACATCTTCTCGAGATAGATCTCTGGGAACTCACGCACGTACCCGTTCACCCCAGTGGTCTGCAGGGCATCGTTCGTGAAGGTCTTGCTGCCACCGTCAATGGTGCTGAACCCCGGGCAACTGGTGGAGATGACCGTCACCAGGACACTCATCGCGCACTGGTCGAGTTCGCAGTTTCCCGCACGCCAGACCGAGAGGTCGTTGTAGGAGTAAGTGCCCGACCGGTGTTCCGTGCATCCGGCATCCTTGGAGACCTGTTGGGCCCCCGTGCCACCCCCACTGAACTGCTCGAGGGGGATACCGTCGCGCGTCAGTCGGTCGCGCACCTCGGCGTGGAAGGCACCCATCAGCGGTTTGGTGGGATAGCACATCAGGCCACCGAAACGGACGCCAGGACTGTCGGCAATCGAGCGGGCAAGGGTCTGCGCATCCTCGGGTGACTGCACGCCCGCACGGTGCATGCCGGTGTCAACCTCGATCAGCAAGGTGACTTCGACCCCGGCGGCATCGCATGCCTCGGCGATCGCACGCGCCGCGACAGCCCCGTCGACGGCGACGGTCATCTTGACGCGTCGGGCAAGGCGGGTCAGTCGCTCTATCTTGGGTGCACCAACGAGGTTGTAGGGGATCAGGATGTCATCGAATCCGGCGTCAGCAAAGATTTCCGCCTCGCCAAGCTTCTGGCAGGTGATCCCCTTGGCGCCGGCCGCAATCTGCATGTGACCGATGGCCGGGATCTTGTGGGTCTTGATGTGAGGACGATTGATGAGGCCAAGCGAATCCAGGCTGGCCTGCAAGCGCTGGATGTTCGCTTCCAGCTTGTCGAGGTCCACCACCATCGACGGCGTATCGAGGTCTGCCACGCGTTGCATCGTCCGGTGCCCCTTTGCTTTGTATTGAATGACATTGGGAAGGGAGGCATGTCACCAAGCCCCCCCAACCAACTCGCCCCTGCTTCACATGCGCTTGCCCGGCAGTGTAACCGCGCATCACCCCATCGCCCCTGATTGAAAACCGCTTCCCTGGCTAATCCGGCCCGCACAGTGAACCCTACAGATCCCGGCGGGATGTGACCTTTGCGGGATCAATCTCGATCCCGAGACCGGGAAGCGTCGGCAAGGTGATCGCCCCACCCTCGGGCATGAGCGTGTGGGTATGGAAGTGCTGGGCCATTGGCTGGTACCGCACGAGGTACTCGGCCATCGGGAAGGTGACCGGTGGTTGCGATGCAACCACGTGCGCCGCAGCGTAGACCGAATGACCGTGCGGGATCACATGGCGTCCGTAGGCCGAGGCAAGCGTGCCAATCCTGACCAGTTCCGAGATGCCTCCGCACCAGTCAGGGTCAGCCTGCAGGACATCGACACCACCGGTCTGCAGGAGTTGCAGGAAGCCCCACCGGGTGTATTCGTGTTCACCAGTCGCGATTGGCACTCGCCCGGCATCACGCATCTGTGCGAACTCCGCGATGCGGTCGGCAGGTACGGCCTCCTCAAGCCAACGCGGACGGAACGGTTCCAGTCGTTCGATCATGCGCGTGGCGTATGAGAGGTCCCATCCCATCCAGCAATCGAACATGAGATCGATGTTCGGGCCGGCCGCCTCGCGGACGATGCGGGCAAGGGTGACGTTGCGTTCCATGCCAACCAGGCCATCGTTCGGGCCGTAGCGGAAGAACCACTTCTGGGCACGATAGCCAGCATCGACCATCTCACGAACCCGCGCGACAATTTTTGCTGGTGTGTGACTGTAGCCAAGCATCGAGGCATAGCAGGGCACCGCTGGGCGGGTGGGGCCACCGAGAAGACGCCAGACCGGTTCGCCGGCCAACTTGCCTCGCAGGTCCCAGAGGGCACAATCGACGGCGCTGATCGCCATCATGAGGTAGCCCTTCCGCGCGTGGCGATCACTGCGGTACATCACATCCCAGAGGTACTCGCCCGCACGCGGGTCCTGCCCGGTGATCATCGGGGCAAGCTTGTTCTGGATGAGCGGGACCGTCTCGGGGAAGATTGGCCCAAAGAGACCGTACGCCCCGCCCGCCTCCTCGACCTGCACGTAGACCCCAGTCTGGTGGTCGCGCGGCCCGGCAGGTGGCCGGGACGCGAAGTGCGGGTAGATGTCAAGCATGCCGACCTGGCGTTCCTCCTGAGCGGGAATTTCCACCGGACCCTCCACCTCGAAGCACCGCACCGCACTGATTCGCATCGGACACCATCTCCTGTCACGGCAGGCACGGCGTCCCCGCACCCGCCCGACACGATACACCGGGGAACGGAGTGAAAGGGCCTGCCCGTCAAGCCACCGCACCACCCCGTATTCATGGGCGCTTCGCTCAGGCCCGCTCCAATCCCGGCATAGGGAACCGGCCTGTTCTTTCAACCCAACGCGGAAATATGGGGCAGGCTTTCGCACAGACGGGGTTCCCATGGAGCGGCATCCACCATGGTCCGGCCATTATTGGGTCGACATCCAAGACACAAGCAAGGTGGCGGTAGGTAACCGGATCGCAACCTCGGAGACAAGGTCACACAGGCCTTATACCCGTAGTGTTGAGTGAGACACCATGAAGGTGCATCTGGGTGGATCTGATGACGCACCCACAAGGGGCCAAGGCCATCGCGAACGTGCGCCTGCGCGCCATCACTGCCGTCATCCTTCTTGCCTCCATCATGTGCGTCGCCGGGCCGTGGCTCGACCCGCGCATCGACTGGTCAGCCACCTTCGACGGTGAGAACCACCTCATCCGCCTCTTCCTCGTCGGCGACGCCCTGAAGGCCGGTGACTGGTACCCGCGGTGGTTGCCCGACCTCGCAATGGGGTTCGGCTACCCGCTTTTCAACTACTACGCGCCGGGGATGTACGCCGTCGCGACCGTCCTGCGTGGCTTCGGACTTCCGATCATCGCGGCGTTCCAGTGGACCGGCGTCATCGCCGTCACTCTCGGCTCAACCGGCACCTACGCCCTTGCACGCCACGTCCTCGGCGACCGGGTCGGTGCCATCGTCGCAGCGACCACGTACGTTCTCGCGCCGTACCCATTCTTCACGAACCTCTACGACCGCGCGCAGGTACCCGAGGCGCTTGCACTTGGCATCCTGCCATGGACCCTCCTTGCGGCCTGGCGGGCGTGGCACGACGGCGGCGCGTGGGTCGGCGCCCTCGGCGTGACGTTCGGCGCCCTCATCCTCACGCACAACATCACGAGTCTCCTCGGGGTGCCACTCGTCGCGGGCGTGATGGGTGTGGCGTGGTGGGGACACCGGGTGCACTGGCGGATTGCCCTGCGCCGGGTCGCCGTTGGCATCGCGATCGGAGTTGGCATCAGCGCCTTCTTCTGGGTGCCGGTCGTCCTCGAGGCGAGTGCCGTCCATCTCGGTCGGTCGGACGTGACACCGTACCTCTTCGACCCGGTCGTGACCGCACGCGACCTCGTGCATGCGATCCGGGGCCTTGACTGGACGTCTGGCGCGATCCTCACAACCCTGCCTTCAACACTCGTCGTCCGGCCACCGAACCACGAGACGATCCCGGTCGCGTTGCTTGCCCTCGCGACCCTCGGCGCAGTGGCGACCGTGGTATCGCATAACCAGGGTGGGTCGGCAGGTCGGGCAATCAGTGTCGCTTGCGCGGTGGGTATCACCGCGTGCCTCGTCATGAATGCCACGTGGGCGCGCCTCGCGTGGCAGACGCTACCGATCGTCCCGGTGATCCAGTACGCGTGGCGCCTCTACGGGCCACTGTCGTTGATGGCCGCCCTCGCCGGTGCCGGGTTGGTTGCGGCGTGGCGCCCGGGAAGCCGGATGCGCGCCGTGGCAATCGGCATCGCGACGCTGATTGTCGCCACGGTGGCGACCGGGTCGGTCCTCACGCGCCGGGGTACCCTGGCGGCGTCACCCCCACCCCCGCCAGACGGACACATGGTCTTCGCGCGCGAGACCGACCGCTACGCCGGAGGCACCACGTCGACCGGCGAATTCCTGCCCCGCACCGTCGAGATTTCCGACCTGACGCCCGGGGTTCGCCGTGGCCTGTCCATCTTCACCGACGCCGTCCCGGAGGCGAGTTGGCACGCCGGGCTTGTGCGGATTCCATCGGGCGACGCCGACGTCACCGCCATCAACCATGCCCGCAACCGGATCATCGCGGAGGTCGAGGCCACGACTGCGTCGACCGTTGCCTTCCACCAGTTCATGTTCCCGGGGTGGCACGCGACCGTCGACGGTATTTCGGCACCCGTGACGGCGACGCCGTACGACGAGACGATCCACGCCTCTCTCGGCTACATGGTCGTAGCCGTCCCGCCCGGGCATCACCGCGTGGAGGTGGCCTTCGGCACAACACCCTCGCGGGTGATCGGCACGACGGTGTCGCTCCTGACGCTTGCCTTGGGACTGATCGCGGTCGCGTTGGGGTGGGTGAGGTGGACGTTGGCACGTCTCCGCACTGTGCCTCTGGCGCCGTCGGTTCCGCCCGCGTCGGTTCACATCGTCACGGCGCGGATACGTCGGGGGCTGATCGCCGCGCTACCACTTGCCCTCACAACCATGGCGATCGCGGTGATTGGTTGGCAGGTGGCGCGTATCGCGCCGGCGCCCCCGCCTGACGACAAGATCACCCTCGACATCGACGAAGCGATTTCTAACGGGCAGAACATGACACGTTCTCCAGCCGGAAGCGGTCCCGGTGTCTTCCCGCCTTTCGTGGAGTTGCGTTCCGAGACTATCGGCGGTGACTTCCGCCCTTTCCTCTTCATGCACCCGCCGTCGGACGTCGCCGTCACCTTCGAGGTTCCACCCAACGCGTACTTGCAGGCCGGGCTTGCCTGCCTCGTGGAGACTTGGAACACCGACTACGGTGACGGCGTGCGCTTCCGGGCAGAGGTGTCCGGGCCATCCGGGACCCGCACCATCCTCGACCGGCGAGTCAACCCGCGGGCAAGGCGCGAGGATCGCCGGTGGATCGACGTCTGGGCCGACCTCGGCACCACCACCGGGGAAACGGTGCGTCTGACCCTGCGTACCGACCCGGCCGAGGACCTGTCGTACGACTGGTGCGGATGGGCGAACCCGCAGGTAGTGACGTGGGACTCTCCGCGCCCAAGCCCCGGTACACCACACGTCTGGGAACGGGGTTGATTCGCGCGGCAACCCTGCCCTACAGGAACTTGCGTCCGGCCACGGCCCCCGGGGCGGAGACGTGGACATCTAGCAATCCAAGTCGCTGCAACCGGGAACGCATGGTCTCCCCGTCCGTGCCGATACCAATGCAGACCATCCATCCGCCGGGCAGGATCACGCGCGCCAGTTCCGACAGGATGGCATCCGGCATGGCATCGGGGCCCGCCATGTCTGCCCCATGAACGCGAATAAATCCACCGGCAAATGCACCTGACGGCAGGACCATGGCACAGAGGTCGGATCGACGGAATGCAATCGCGCGCGCAACGGCGGGGAGAAGCGTTGAGGCCAAGTGACGTGCCATGGTGATCATGCCGGGATCGTCGGACACGCCAAGGAAACTTGTCCTGCCATCGGTTGCGAGTGCCAGGGCGCGAAGGTGATCGCCAGTGCCACACCGGGTTTCGATGATTGCCTGGCCCGGAAGTGGGGACAATCGCGCCATCAGGTGCGCGATGTCCGACTGGAAGCCGGAGGCACCGCCAACCGGAACCGGATACGCCGAGGCGTCGGTCACGCCTGCAGAACGACGGTCGCCCAGATGGCGAGGGCGCGCGCATGCCGTCGGGCGGCCTCATCAAGAAGCTCACGCGCTGCCGGAACCGGTGCACCTGATGCATCCGTGATCAGGGACTGTGCCTGACGGACGAGCGCCTCGGCGTCGGCGGACAGGACGGTTGCCTCACGGGTGCGCGACGACGCCTCGGGGGTGGCAATCGTGGCCGTCTGCCGGATCAGTGCCGTCTGCGCCTCGAGGAACCGCACCCGTGCCATCGTCGCCTGCATCGAGGCACTCGTACCCCGCAGGGCAGGTTCGCCAGTCGCCAACCGGCGCAGAGTGCCGGTGTACGTTGTCCACGTCTGGTCATAGGTGTTCAGGGCACGCGCGGCGGGGGTGCCAGACGACGCGGAGGCTGCGGGCTTCGTTGCAGGGGGCGGATTGTTCGAGGTGGCCACCTTCGACGCGGATCCATCGGCCGGCGCGACGGGTTGCGTCACTCCGGGCGACACAACGACCGCGTTCGTGGGGACTAATGAAGTCCGTTCGCCGGCCGGGACTGACGCCGTGCTTCCAAGGGGCGGCAAGGGTGCCGGTATCGATGGGGCAACGGCGCCGGATGTTGTCGGGGGCACTGGCGCAAGCGGTTCGCGCGGGGCGACTGGCGCCACGGCATCAGCATTCCGAACCGACGGGAGAGAAGCGGGCATTGCCCCACCGACCGAGACAACAATCGGGGCCGATGCGCGCATCGGCGCACCCGCCGTGCCACCGGAGAGGGCCGCGAGGGTCGCCATGATCCCGGGTGACCCCCACCACATGGCCGCTCCAACGGCACTGGCAAAGACCAACACAAGAACCGCAAGGATGCTCCCGAGGCCTCGCAGGACATTGGTGCGGGCAGTCACGCGCGCTTCGGCCGTTGCCTGCGCCGTGGCAGTTCGGGTCACGCTGTCCTGTTCGCGCTCGCGCTGAACCATCTCGACCACACGGGCAATGCGCGATGCCCAACCGACCTGGACGGTCTCCTCGTCACCCGAGACGGTGACGGTCACCGTAACCGTGGCGCGCTTGCCTGAAGTCTCTTCCTGACGTGATGGAACCGAAGCACGGGGGTCCATGAATGACGTGCCATGCGTGGTCGCCGTGGCAATCCCGGAGGAGGTTCCTGTTGCGCCACCGACGTGCGACGATGCCCGGGGACCGCCCACGACACCTCCCCACCGCGGAGCATAGGCGCCACCTGAGGCACGGACGCCGACCGTGCGCGAAGGCGCTGCACCGGTGCCATGCATGGCCGACGAAATCGCACCACCCCACGAAATCCCATTGGTGGTGTCGTAGGAGGCGCGCCTTTCGGGGTTGCCAAGCACGGCATACGCCGCGTTGAGGTCGCGCATGACGGCAACCGCGTCTGGATGGGGGTTGACATCGGGATGGAAGCGACGCACTTGACGCCGGAACGCGGCCTGAATCATCACGCCATCGGCGTCCGGAGACACCTCTAGCAGTGCGTAATAGTTCGGCGTGCCCGCGGTCTGGCCAGGTTCCATCCTGTCGGCCTTGCCGGGATCCCGTCAGGTCCCGACGGCACCGCATCCATGCGGCACGCAATAGTCGTGTGACCGAAATCCCTCAGCCCGACTATCGGATGGATCAGCAAAAACTGAAGTGGGCGGGCATCCCGGTCGCCAGTGCGGGGAGAGGGCGGCGGGTTGGACGTCGCGTCAACCGAGGTAGCACATCAGTTGGACGGGATTTCCGCATGGTGGACCGCCACGCATGCGCCACCTCGGCGACTGGGCCGTGCCCCATCGTTTTGAGGAGGAGTTCCGGCCCGTCCGGAACCGCGGGTGAGACAACCGTCAACCACCGCACTCCACCCATCGGGACGTCGTGCTTCACGGTGACCCGGGGATATCAGTGTAGAAGCGCAACGCTTTCCCCCGGTCATTCACCATGACGTTCGTCACTACTACCCTGATCGCCATGCAGACCGCCCCGGTCAGCCGCCATGCCACGGTGCGATGACCTCGCACAACATGGAACCCGAACCGCACTTCCATCATCTCTGACGGGCGACTGGCTTGGCAAGGTCACCTAGAGGCATCTCCAAGTCGGCTATGCGTGCGACTGCGACCGGCGGGACTCGTAGCCATCAAGCCACTTCGCATTCGCCACGAAGAGTTCGTCCACCATCGTGCGGATGGTGTCGATCGGCGCACTTGCCGAGGCAAGCGGATCGAGCGCGCACGACTGGAAGACCGCCTCACGGTCACGGTTCAGGAAGCCTTGCACTGCCATTTCTTGCACATTTACATTAGTACGGTTGATCCCCGCCAGTTGTGCCGGCAGATCACCGATGTGCACCGGATGCAACCCGGCGTTGTCCACGAAGATCGGCACCTCCACGTTGCATCCGGGAGGCAGGTTGGTGATCAGGCCAGTGTTCGGCACGTTCCCGTTGAAGCGGAAGGGGATGCCACTCTCGACGGCACGGATGATCGCCGAGCAATACTCGCGGCTTCGCACGTAGTCGATCGGTGCCTCGCCGGCGGCCTGTTGCCGGATGGTCTCCCACAAGGGCGCGCGGTACGCCGGAACCGAGGCGAGCGACCCGGAGGCCGTCGTCACCGATGTTGCCGGTGCGCCTTGCGAGGAACGAGCATCTAAATGAGGGGGTGATGGGGTGTGGGTGGTGTGGGCCGGCGACGCAAGTTCCGGGGTGTAGCGTTCGCGATCGGCAGCGGTGCGCCGGAACCACGGCACGTACTCGGCCATGTGTCGGCTGGACTCGGTCACGAAGTACCCGAAGTGGCGCATCACCTCAAAGCGCACGCGGTCCTGTTCGTATCGCACCGGGTCGTGCAACGCCTCACGCAGGCGCGGGTAGAGATCCTCCCCACGATAGGTATGGTGGCGCAGGTCCAGGAACCATGCCTGATGGTTGATCCCTGCCACCTGGTAGGACAGTTCGGTGTGATCCACCCCGACGAACTTCGCGAGGCGTTCGGCCGTCCCTTGCACACTATGGCAGAGGCCGACATTCCTGATACCGGGCAGAACCTTGCCGACGGTCCACATGATCATGGCCATCGGGTTGACATAGTTCAGCCACAGCGCATTCGGGCAGACCTGTTCCATCTCGCGCCCGATCTCGAGTAGCGCGGGCATGGTGCGCAGGTATCGGAAGACGCCCCCTACGCCGATGGTGTCGGCGACGGTCTGGTGCAAGCCGTGCGCTTCCGGGATTGCCACATCAGGCCGGTCAGGTTCGTAGGCGTAACCGACCGCAAGGGTGGTGATGACGTAGTCTGCGCCTTCGAGGGCAGCCTTCCGGTCGGTGGTGACGGTCAGGCGCGCACCAACGCCGAGGTCGCGGATCATGCGGTCGGCAAGCGGGCCGATCAGGTCGAGGCGTCCCTGATCAACGTCCATCAGGGCGATGTCGCCATCGGCAAGTTCGGGCCACGACAGGACGTCGGCGATCAGGCGTCGGGCAAAGGTGGCGCTACCGGCGCCAAGGAGAGCAATACGGGGACGCCGGGTGTTGGACATGAATGTTTCCTCAGTTGGCACGATACCGAGCGAACCGGCCTTTGGAAGCAACGCGGATGCGGACGCCTCAACGGAACCGACCACACGATAGCGCGTCTGCCGGGCAATGTCAGGCTGTGATCCGGGCACCCATCCCGCCGGGGAGTTGATCCGCCCCACTCCCCTCTCCCGTTCCGCACCCCCCTCCGCCCCGGATTTCCATACGCTTCGCTTGGGGAACCACGCACAGTGGATGTGGGCACTTTCCCTGCACCACGCACAAAAGTTCGCGGGCCCAGGATCCGGCGAGGTCGCCGGGGATCCCTGTCTGGTTCTCAGTGGCCGAGTGACGCGACCTCCACCACCTGTCCAGTCCCGGCACTCTGCCAGGCCGCCTCGGACAGCTGCATCACCCGGAGGCCACACTCGGCGGGGGCAAGGTTGACCGACTTGCCAAGGATCACATCGACGAAGTGCTGGTCAGGTGTCGTGCCCTGCGCCAATGGCCCCATGTCGACCGGGTCATTCTCGCCAATCCTGCGGAGTTCGACGAACGGTTCAAACCCGGGTTGTCCCATCATCCGGTAGTAGATTGCGCCGTCACTGCCGTAGATCGTCAAATCCTCCCAGACGGCACCACCAATACCCGGGGCGTTCCCGACGATGCTGAGACTGGCCTGCGCGCCACTGGTGAACCGGACCGTCACCGCCGAGTTGATGTCCAGACCGGCATCGAACGACTGCTGCGCCGCGTAGACATGCGAGGGTTCCAGGCCGGTGACGTGCAGGAGGATGTCCACGAGATGGCTGCCGCTGTCGTTCAGTTGTCCGCCACCGGATAGGTGGGTTTGCATCCGCCACGGCACGTTACCCTGGCGCACGCGGTTCATCTGGCCGGCATACCACATCTGGTTCTGGAGGGCGACGATCATCTGGACCGTCCCGATCCGGCCGCTGTCGATGATCTCCTTGATCTTGAGGTATGGCGCCTGCGTGTGGCGCTGGTAGGACACCATGACCACCTTGCCCGAGGCATCGCGGGCACGGATGACGTCGTTCGCCTCGCGGACCGAGTTGACCAGAGGCTTCTCCACAAGCACGTGTGACCCCGCCTCCAGTGACGCAACCGTCTGGTCACGGTGATACGAGTGCGGCGTGCTGATGATGACCGCATCCGGAGCAACGCCCCGCAGGAGTTCCTCGTGCGTCGCGAAGGTAGGCATCGACGCCAGCTGCGGGAAGCGGTCGCGTGCCCGGGCGTGCATGTCGGTGACCGGGTCGCACCCTCCCACCAGTTCCACTTCGGGCATCTGCACCAGTCGCCCGATATGGCTGAGCATGTTGTTGCCAAGGCCAATCAGGCCAATCCGCACACGGGTATCACTCATCGCCGTTCCCCTTCCAGACGTTCCCGAACCCGCCGCAGGCATACGCGAAGCGCCTGTCCCTCATGGCGGAGTGGGGTTGGCCGGGAGTGCATCGACACCGCCCGACGGCCGAAAGGGTATCCGCCCCGGTTGGGACGGCGAATGATGGATGGAAGGCGACAGTGCGCCGCCTCCCGAGAACCCTATTTCTTCACCTGGCACTTGCGTGACACGTCACGCTTGTACGAGTCCAGTCAATACTGGTCGCAGAACGAATGCTGGTGAGATCCGTGCTTGAACTTGTACGGCGTCTTGACGCGGTTGATCTTGGTCCCGCATTCGTCGCACTTGTTGCCCGGCATGGATTGGCCTCCCCTGCAAGGGTACGCGACAGGCGGGCCTGTCTGGAAACAGGCATCGTCCGCCGCGACCATGGATGCCTGCCGGGCGTTTGGCGACCGAAGCATCCTGCACTCAACCAAGCGAAGCGCATCTGGACCAGTTGGGGTGGAGGCACACTCCATGCCGGGAAAGTGGCAATCTTCATGAAGTGGTACGCTGCCCCGGTCATGTCCCAGACCGTTCCAGCAACAGTGGCTAGAACGCGTCGCATCCAAGGGACAACTCAGGAACCTGCCCGGTGAAGCTTTCAGTCCTCATTCCGGTCTACAACGAACAGGCATCCGTCGAAACGATCGTGCGTCGGGTCACGGCGATGGACCTCTCATCCGTTGCGACACCGGTCGAACTGGAACTGATCGCTGTCGACGACTGTTCGACCGACGGCACGCCGGCAATCCTCGATCGCCTGCATGGGGCACCGGCGGAAGTGCCGGGTGCCGGGCCACAGTCCGGGCGAACCAGCGGTGCCGATACCGTTGGATCATTGCGGGTGATCCGCCATCCGGTGAACCGTGGCAAGGGTGCCGCCATCCAGACTGCCCTCGGGGCGGCGACTGGCGACTTCGTCATCATCCAGGATGCCGACTTCGAGTACGACCCGGCGGACATCCCGCGCTTGCTTGCGCCGGTGGTGAGTGGCAAGACCGCGGTCGTCTATGGCGCGCGCCCCCTGGATGGTTCAGGTGGCCGATGGCTTCTTGATTTCGGGAACCGCGCCCTGACGTGGGTGACCAACGTGATCTACGGAACCCGTCTCCACGACATGGAGACGTGCTACAAGCTGCTTCCCACCGCGCTGCTGCGGAGTTTCCGACTGGAGTGCCGCCGGTTCGACATGGAACCGGAGATCACCGCCAAGGTGGTACGCAGTGGGTACCGTATCGTCGAGATCCCGATTGACTACCGGCCCCGAACCGGTGGCAAGAAACTCTCGGCGCGGAAGGATGGACTGCCCGCCCTCCAAGCCCTGATACGGTACCGCACATGGCGACCAACCGAAACGGTTTCCACAATCCCCTCCACCACTGACCACGCCACGGCCCGCGGCTGAACGGCGGGCACACTTCCTGCCCCCGCAAAGGTGTGATCGTAGCCATGGCGGTCGCCATGGCGATCGAACCGGCGCTCACCCCATCGGCATCGGAACTAGTCATGCCGTTCGCCGGGGTGGTCGGGATAGTGACCGGTTCGTGGATTGCCGACGCCATCGGATACGTAACCAGTCCGCGAGCGGAGCGTGTACATCCTCCCTCCATCACCCCTTGGTTCATAACCCTGCGCCAAGGGCGATGGGTCGGGATGGTGAGCGTGAAAAAACCCCCGCCCCCTTTGCCCGCGGGTCACCCTTGGGGTTGCATCGTCCGCGAGGCAAGTATCTTGCGTGCAACCCAGGCAACAATCGCGAGCCCCGCGATCACGAAGAAAACGCGTTCATATTGGTTGACCATCCCGATGATGGCCTGCCAGTTCTCGCCGAGATACCACCCACCAATGGTTAGGACGGCCGTCCAGATTGCCGAACCTGCCGTAGTGAACACAAGGAAACGCCCCATTGGCATGCGGTTCATGCCCGCCGGGACCGAGATCAGGCTTCGGACAAGCGGGATGACCCGTCCGAAGAAGACCACGGCATCGCCGTGCTTCCGGAATATCTCCAGGGTGCGGTCGACATCCCGTTCGTCCATGAACCAATAGCGCCCGTACGCGCGCACGAACCGTCTGATGATCGGTTCATCGGCGAACATGCCGATGTAGTAGAGGATGACGGCGCCGACGACTGTGCCGAGAGTGCCGGCGATGATGCTGAGGGTCATGTCGAGCTTGCCATCCCGGGCAAGCCATCCGGCAAAGGGCATCACGAGTTCGGACGGGATTGGCGGGAATACGTTCTCTGCAAGCATCACGAGGGCAATGCCGGTGTAGCCAAGCGTAAGGATGGTGTCCTGAATCACAATCCGGACAAAATCGAGAACCGAAGCGAGCATGCACTTTCCTTCGCGGCTTGATCTGGCTTGGAATGGCGGATGCGCCAACCATGACTGAGGAAACGAGTCGGCACCCCGACAGGCGATGGTAGCCGGACCCGACAGCGTGAACCTGTCTGCCCGAACACAATGGTCACACTGGCGCGCGGGGATGGCAAGCCAGGCGCACCTCAAGCAACCGATGAACGCGTGACACCGTCACCCGGTGATTGAATGACAGTCCTCACAACAGTGGGGCATGCCTTCGCCGATGCATCTCGGCAGGGACACCCAACACTACGGCGTCGGTGTGGCGGTCCGTGTCCGTGTGGCGGTGCGTGTCGGACTCGCGGTGCGGGTTCCCGTCGCAGAAGGTGTGGCGGTGCGCGTCACGGTTGTCGTGGCGGTCTCGACCGGCCTCGTCGGGGTCAGGGTCCGCGTCCGCGTCATCGTGACCGTGGACGTGATGGTTGCGGTCGGACTGATTGTGGACGTGGGCGTGATCGTCCGCGTCCGCGTGACGGTGCGAGTCGGGGTCACGGTTGGGGTCTGGGTGACTGTCCGCGTCGGCGTGCTTGTCCGCGTGACGGTCACCGTGGAGGTGATCGTCGGTGTCCGGGTGATCGTCGGTGTCCGGGTGATCGTCGGTGTCCGGGTGATCGTCCGCGTCACCGTGACTGAACCGGTCGGGGTCACCGTGACGGTCACCGTGCGCGTCGGACTCGCGGTAGGCGATCTGGTGACGGTCGGGGTCGCGGTGCGCGTCGGACTCGCGGTAGGCGATCTGGTGACGGTCGGGGTCGCGGTGCGGGTTGACGTGACCGTCGCCGTGAACGTGCTTGTCGCGGTCGCGGTGCGGGTGGGGGTGATCGTCCGGGTGGGCGTAATCGTGCGCGTCATGGTGAGGGTGCTTGTCGGGGCGGGCACGGCACCGACTGGTTCCGGAGACGACAGGAGCGAGACGACGCCGAGGAGGAGCGGCGAGACGACTACGAGGATGCGGCGTACCCAGTTGGCCCTCATCCCTTGCATCTCCGATCTTTCCCGGGCATTGGCGTCACCCACGAGAACCCTGAAATTCGTATCGGACTGGCATCCTGACCCCGGATCAGGCACGCGCACCACGGATCTCGCATCCGTGATGAATGAATGTACGAAGTCACGGCCATCAGGTCAAAGGTAAATGTAGACCGGGATGCTTGGCCATCGCCTCATTTGCCGGTATCGCACCTCGCATCTGAACTAGTCACATCTCGGCAAACGCCGCCTAGGCTGGAACTGTGTCCGTCACGGTCGCGGTGACCGTCGGCATCACGGGACGTGCCGACCTCAGTGTCGCAGATGGAAGTGACTGTCCGGGTCGGAGTGATCGTGAGGGTGAGCGTAACCGTCCGCGTCGTTGTCAACGTTCGCCTGACGATAACCGTCGGGATGGCGAGACCGTGCGGTTGACAGTCGGAACGGTTGTGGCGGCCCCAACCGATTCCGGTGTCTGGACCGCAAGCATCAGCCCTGCGATCGCGACGGCAACCGGGAAGAACCGGACAGGCATCGCCCTACCGTTGATGCGTCACCGGCATCGGATCCCAAAGTTGGCACCGCCTCGCATCAGTCGGAGGTACGCAGGGCGACAAACATTCTGTGCATGCGCAAGCCTCAATGCCGCACTGCGCAAAAAGGACAGGCAATGTTCCTGCCCAAGGTTCACGGATGCCGGGCTTTTTCCTGGATCCGTGGGGTCACCGGGCAGGGCCGAAAGCCAAGGGGGACATCAACGCCAGGACGTCTTCGCGACGCACGCGCACGCCAACCGACGATCCCACCGGCGCACCCGGCAGAACCCAAGCCGCAAGATGACCGGACTGCACGAGTTGCCAAAGGTAGTCGGGAGTGACATGGATCTCCGAGGCCGCTGCCTCTAGCGTGACAACGCCCCCGGCAAAGCGGTTCACCGCAACCACCTCGGGGCCGGTACCTGCACCCGGCGGGACGGGAAGAGGCAACGCATCCGCCAGGGAAGGACGTCCTCTGGCACGGCTTCCGGGCATCGGCCAGTGCACCGAAGGAATGCCCGGGGCCAACCAAGGCGACGGGACCGGAGGAGGTGCAAGCACCGCCTGAACCGCGTGGGCGATTGATCGGCGGAGTGCATCGCGGACACCGGGTGCATCGGCGGCGTCCATTGCGTCGGCAACAAGGGTCAGAACCGGATCTCGGAGGGGATCAACGGCCCGTCCGGAAGCGGAACCCGAGTGCCGAGGTGAAGCCACACGCCGGTCCGTGTCGGGAGATGGATCGAACTCAACCTGAGGGGTCCCGGAGGGATCGGGGTCTTCAACTGTCGTCAGACGATCACCGTCCTCAGACACCTCACGCGGTTCGGCAACCGCATCGACCGCCGTCCTGGCAGCTGCCGCGGAGGCATTTCCGCCCAATCCGGCCCGCCACCGCAACTGGTCCAACTGTGATGGCGAAACCCGCAGCGCCGTCGCCAACGCTTCCACAACCTTCGGGTCCGGAGCCTGCCGGTCACCACGTTCCAGCTTGGAAATGTAGGTGTGGTGCAAGCCTGCGGCCGCCGCAAGGCCGCGGATGGTCATGCCGCGCAAGCCACGCAAGTCGTTCAGGTAGGCGCCAAACCCGCCACGAGGCCTCAGTGGCATTGGAACCGTTCGCCGCTCTGGCTCTCCCGATGTCCGCCCCGTCGCCCCGAGTGACACGCCACCGGCCACTAGCCCACTCTGGGGCATGGTCGCCCTGGGGCGCCTAAGTGGTTGCGGGACAGTGGGTGTCGTCATGGAAAGATGGTTTTCAGCGGTACTGACAGTTCAGGAAGCAGTTCCAAATCCGGGACGGCGCGAAACCTTTGCATCCGCGGCCGCACCGTCTGGGCGGTGATTGGATTGTATGCGCGGCCGCGACTGGTCTCCACACCCTGAGAATTAATCTCATCGTAACGGTCTCCAGACAAAGTGCAATCTTCGGCATTGTTCACCGTCACAGTCTCCAGACAAGGTGCGAAGTATCTGCTGTCCGGGCACGTCGCTCGCCGGTCTCCACTCCTCGTAACTCGCGTATCCGCACCGGCCACGTTCCACGTGCCACCATGCCGGCATTGGTAGGGATGCGACACAACAGGGTGAGTCTCGCGACAGTCGGGCGATATCCGTGCGGCCGCGTCGTGTGACATCCATGGAGACTGTTCGCACTTTGTCTGGAGACTGCGGTCTGGCAAGCCGGAGACCCATCGCACTTTGTCGGGAAATCAATCGCACCTTGTCAGGGATTTGGTCGCACTTTGAACGGGATCATTCGCACCCCTGCCGGAGTGCATCGCACCTTGTCGGGGTGGAGTCGCACCATGACTGGAGACTGGTCACCGATTTCCAGAAACGGGCAGGTGCTGCGGTGGCGAGGAAAGGACTCCCATCGGCTATACAAAGGGACACAACATCGCCGGGACCAGGCGACGCGGCCGCAGAGGCACAGACTCCGAAGCAAAGCGTCCGTGAACCAGGACGCGGCGAATTCGGGTTGGATTGACCGACCAAATCTGGCACACCAGGCGCAGGTTCCGTGATGATGAGCAAATTACCGATGTCAGGAACCACCGCCGCCATTCCCGTCCTTCGGGCCCAGTCTTCGCTGTCCACGGACCCTTCCGGAGGGCCCGCAATCTCGGCAATCGTGGAGATGAACCTCGAGGAATATCCCGCGTTCCGTCTGGGACGCCGGTCAAGGCGCACCGAACTCCGGTATGTCCGCACCCGGCAGACCCCTGATGGCCAAACCCACGAACAGGTCTGGTCGGTGCGCGGTACCGAGGGTCTGGGATTGCCGGGTCCGTTCGAACAGGACCTCTACGTTGCCCTCCTGGTCCTCTTCACCGAACAGGGACTTCCGTCTGACGGGCGGATCCGGTTCACCCGCAACCGTTTGGCACAGGTGATCGGGATCTCCAACTCCGGCCGGGGTTACGAACTGATCGAACAGGGTCTGGCACGCCTTGCCGGTGCGACGGTGCAGACCGAACATGCCTTCTACCGCCCGGCACTGATGGGACCAGACCGGGAACGGACCGGGCCGACCGAACGACTGAGCCTCACCTTCCACATCCTGGAAGAGGTGCGCGTTTACGAACGTGCCGCCATGGCGACGGCACGACGTATCGCGGCCCTCGATGGCGACCCGCTTGCCGGACGTGTCGAACTTGCCCGACCGATGGAAGTCTCCTTTGCCCGACTGGGTAGTCCTCTCGTCCAGAGTTTCGAGCGGCGCTATACGAAGGGCCTCGATACCACCTACTACTTCCACCTGACCCGCCCGCTCTCGCGACGCCTGTTCCGCTACCTCGACACGGTCCGGAACAGGCGCGGCAGCTTCGAGATTGGCCTGAGAACACTCGCCGATGTCCTGGGCCTCGAGTACCGCTTCCAGTCGGATATCAAGGTGGGCCTCGCCGATGCGCATGAGGAACTGCGTACCACCGGTTACCTGTCCGGTGCCCAGTACCTGCCCATGGCCGGGGGTCCCGGCGCCGGAGAGAAGGCGTGCTATGCGTTTGATCCCGCCTTTGACGCCCGGCCCCGACGCCGTGCGGGGAGTGTCCTGCCAACATCCGAACCAGAGACCCCCGATGAACGACGGATGCCGGCGACGCTTCTCCTGCCTTCCCCGACAGGCCATGGTGTTCAGCCACTGGAACCACCCGCCGTGCCGACGCCATCCCCGGCAAGTGACGGGCGAAGGGATCACTCCTCCGCGGTCTTCGCGCAAAGAGTGCAGACCCTCGTGGAGATGGGAATCACCGCGTCAAGGGCCGAGCGTCTTGTCGCTACCTATCCGGGCGCACACATCGACACGCAAGTGGAATCGCTGCGCGACCGTATGGTGCGCGCACGGTCTGGTCAGGCAGGGATCATCGCGCCACGCAATCCGGGTGGCTATCTCGCCCAGGCGATCGTCGATGGCTTCAACGCCCCACGTACTGGCACTCCGTCCGGCAGTTCTGCGGTCGTCCGCAATCATGGTGCGGGTGCGGAAGCCAGGACCGGCGCGGCGGGTTGTGATACGAGTGGGGCACTGGCAACCGATCCGCCCGCGGCACTCGCCACCCGGATCCTTGCCGACCTTGCCCGCAATGCACCGGGCAAGGTCTCTGCACCCTCGCCTGTTCCCGGTCACAATGCGTCCAAGCCGGCAAATCTGCCCGGTCTATCGCGGCAGACCACGGCAGACCTGTCACCAACCCCCGGGGCGAACGCTCCCGACCGCTTCGCCAAACTGTGCGAGGTACTGAGGGCATCCCTCACACCTGCCACATACGGCGCATGGGTCGCACCGATGCAAGTGCAGCGTCTTCCTGTCAGCGGTGCAGGTTTGGGGTCAGGGGCGATTGCCAGCGAAACCGTTGGGGATCCACCGGACGGCACCTCGGCATCCGACGGCGAGACCGTCATCACGGTGCGGGTGCAAAACCGTTTCGCGCTGTCCAGATGGGGACGCGCCCCATTGTCCGAGGCACTGGCCGCCGCCGAGAAGGAGACCGGCACGCGCGTACGGCTGATCGTTGACGGCACCTAGCCGGTGATCAGCCTCTCGCCGGGAATACCGGCAAAGCCTCCGCAAATCGTGCCGTGGAGGTGAGGTGATGGCCCGGCACTGCTACCCTTCCGGGCGATGCAATCGGCGTCCGCGGGCGGCTCGCCTCCATACCTCAGCTTGGCGATCACCGCCTACAACGAGGCCGAACGTCTGCCGCCAACGCTGACCCATGCCCTGGATTTCCTCACTGCACAGGGTTACACCTTCGAGGTAGTCCTGAACGATGACGGTTCCCGGGATGACACCGCTGCGGTAGCCGAACGCATCGGCGCCCGCTTGCCCGGTGCCGTCCGTGTCCTCCGGTCGGAGTGGAACCAAGGCAAGGGTGCCGGCCTCCGCAATGCAATCCTCGCGACCCGGGGCAAGGTCGTCCTCTTCTCCGACGCCGACTTCTCAACCCCGATCGAGGAACTCCCCCGCCTGCTCGCTTCGCTCGACGCCGGTGCCCACATCGTCATTGGGTCGCGTGTCCAACCAGATGGCACCGACATGCGACGCAGCCAACCCCTTTACCGGCAACTTTTCGGCAAGGCGTTCCGCATCCTCCGTGGGTCTGTCACCGTCCGCGGTGTCAAGGACACCCAGAGTGGTTTCAAGCTTTTTGTCGGCGATGTTGCCCGCGAACTCTTCGCCGAAAGCGTGATCCGGAGCATCATCTTTGATGTGGAAGTCCTCTACCTTGCCCAACAGCGTGGGTACCATATTGCCGAGGTTCCGGTTCAGTGGACCAACGCCGGTGGTTCCCGGATGCGGGTAACCCTTGGCCACGCCCTCCTCGTCTTCTGGGACACCATGCGCATACCGTGGGTGCACCGGCGACCGCCCCGGCCGTGAGAAACTTTCCCGACCATGGGTGGGCCGACCATGGGTGGGGCGGGCGAAACGTATGAAACAATGGGGTGGGGCAAGCGAAGCGCATGTAAGTCTGAGGTGATGGAGCCAAGCTCCGGCACCCAACGCGCCTCGAACGAAGGAGACAGATCGTGACCACCGCCGGCACACGCGATGCTCATGCCGTCGACCAGACCATGTTCCGCGAATACGACATCCGGGGGTTTGTGGATCAGAACTTCACCGAACCGGTGCTTGGCCGGCTTGGCGGCGCGTTAGGAACCTTCCTCGCTGGTGACGGCGAACCGGGTACGGTCGCGGTCGGCCGCGATGTCCGCCTTTCGTCGCAGCGCTACGCCTCCACGTTCATCGAAGGTCTGCGCAACACCGGTGCCCGCGTCATCGACGTCGGACAGGTGCCAACCCCGCTCCTCTACTACGCCGTCAACACCTTGCATACCAATGGTGGCGGGTGCATCACCGCCAGTCACAACCCGCCGCCGTTCAACGGACTGAAAGCTCGCAAGCGTGAGGCCGGCCTGCCAAACGGCGTTCCGTTGCGTCCGTCGGACATCCAGGATCTGTTCCGGCTTGCCCAGGCGGGCACTTTCCGCCAAGCCCCCGCCGGTGCCCACGACCATCATGATGTCGTGGATGGCTATGTGCGCTACGTCGCCACGCAGATCAAGCTGGCCCGTCCCCTGAAAGTGGTCGTCGACGCCGGAAACGGCGTGGCCGGGCCGGTTGCAATCCAGACCTTCACCGCCCTCGGGTGCGAGGTCATTCCCCTCTATTGCGAACCGGATGGCACCTTCCCCAACCACATGCCCGACCCCCTGAAGCCCGAGAACCTGCGCGACCTGATCGCCAAGGTCAAGGAGACCAAGGCCGACATGGGCATCGCACTGGATGGCGATGGCGACCGGTTAGGTGTGGTGGACGACACCGGCGAAATCCTCTGGGCCGATCAGTATCTCGTGATCCTGGCACGCAATGCCCTGCGCACGCACCCCGGTGGCAGTGTGGTCTTTGATATCAAGTGTTCGCAGGGATTGATCGATGGCATCACCGCCGCCGGTGGCGTACCGGTCATGTCGCGCACCGGCTATCCCAACATCATGGCGCGCCGGCGCGAGACCAACGCCATCCTCGCCGGCGAACTCTCCGGCCACACCTTCTTTGGCGATCCGGTCATCGATTTCGACGACGGTACCTTCGCCGGGGCGAACCTGCTCGCCGCCCTCTCCCGAGAAACGGTCTCGCTGTCACACCTTGTTGCCGATCTTCCCCGGTATCACGCCACGCCCGAAGAGCGCTTCTACTGCGCCGATGACGCCAAGTTCGCCGTGATCGATGCCTTGCAGGAGGCGTTTGCCCATGATGCCTCGGTGCACGAGGTCATCTCCCTTGATGGTGCGCGTGTGATCGTCGATGGTGGTTGGGGACTGGTACGCGCTTCAAACACCGAACCGGCGATCACGACCCGCTTCGAGGGTGTGACCCCCGAACGTGCCCAAGCCATCCGGACCTCGTTCATGGACCGCTTGGCAAACATCCCGGCCGTGGACCTGCATCGCAGCGCCGGGCACTGACGCCGACCATGGTTCATGGTGATCCCTGCCCAGGAGGGATCTTGGGCGGGGGATCCCGGAAGCCGTCAGGATCAGAGCGGGCTACTCCAACGCGGAGTGCGCGCCGGAACCGTCGTCGGTCCACCTACCGTGGCGACACGTGTCGGGCCATGCCGGTTGATCGTGGTTGAAGTCTGGGAAGTCCCACTTGGGTGCATCCGGCGAAACCTTGCCTGCCGGGGCGCAGGCGCTCCTGGGTGGGCCACACTGCCCTTCACGCAGGGTCCCCCCTCTCACCTTGGCGGGAGAGGGGGAAGCCACATCGCCGTTCCCGGAGGGTGTTACGCGCCACGGTCCTGCGCGTCGCCGATGCCCGCAAGGATGGCAACGGTGGCGTCGGGGGCGGTGTAATGCAGGTTGTGCCCGGTCTCCAGTTGGTGGTAGGTCCACGCCGGGTCATCACCTAGTTGCAATGCCAGTTTGGCGAATGGACTGGACGGATCCTTGCCCACCGTGCAGTACACGTAGGTGCGGGCCAGGGCCGGTGCCGGTTTGGTGAAGCGCACCGGTTGCGTGAAGGTCTTCACCGGCTGCCATGACCGGCGTGGACGTGCCCACTCGATGATCTCCGATGGTTGGTCGGGCGGGGCATCACCCGGCGGGTGACGCCATCCGTCACCTTCGGCATCGATGCGTGCCTGTGACGCCGCCGTGATGATCGTCCCTTCCGGGTTCTCCGGTGTCGGCACGAAGGCGTCCAGATAGACCAGGTGCGCCAGACGGTCGGGCGATGTATCGGCCACGCCAGTGATCACCCGCCCGCCATAACTGTGACCTACCAGGACCACATCGTGAAGGTCCTCGTAGAACAGCACGTTGACCACATCCTGCACATGGGTGTCCAGATCGATGCCGGGGTGTGCCAGATGAGTGCGATCACCCAGTCCCGTCAGCGTGGCCGCAAAGACCGTGTGGCCCGAGGCCCGGAGGCGTGGCACCACGAACTTGTTCCACGACCACGCCCCACCCCAGGCGCCATGAACCACCACGAATGTCGCCACGTGTTTCCGATCCCTCCCCTGTCATCGACCACTCGTCGTTCCCGACGGACAAGTCAGCGTAGGAAACGGTTCGGAAAGCTGGTCAGGCGCGATCGTGGGACATCACCGCCCGCGAGGTGGCGACAGCATGGTCCGTCAAGACGGAAACCGTGTTTCCCGTCACCATCGCCAGGCCAAGCACCGAGGCAACCGGAATTGTCCCCGCGCCACTTGTCCCGGCCGGTTCCTGCTGGTACGCGTAGGCATTGTGCAGGTGGATGCTTTCATCCGCCTCGCACTCCACCTCGAACCACCGCACCGACGTGTCGGCGCGTAGCCAGACAACGGCGTCGCGGAGGACGTCCTCCACGAACTTCGGGTTGAAGTAGCCCTGTTCCGTGACGAACTTCTCATCGGCGCGCTTGACCAGCGGGTAAATCTCACAACTGCCCAGGGTCTCGCCATGCCGGATCAGGTCCTCGAAGGTGAGGGTGGAATCGGCCGTCGGACGCACACGCAGGCGCAACCAGGCCCTCTGGTTGTGCGCTCCGGCCACCGAGATTTCCTTGCTGCAAGGGCAGACCGTCGTGATCGGCACGTCCGCACCGATGATCAGGTCGAACTGGTCACCATCCACGGTGGCGTCCACTTGGCAGGTGTAACCCATCGTGCTGAGCTGCTTGCTGACTGGGGCTGCCTTCATCATGAAATACGTGAAGGTGAGACCCACGTGGGCGCGCACCGCACCCAGTCGCGTCTGCGTTGCCGATAGCAATCCGGCAACGGTTGCGGGGGACAGGGGTTTGTCCTTCCACACCTCGAGCATCTCGACGAGGCGGGACATGTGGGTGCCCTTGTATTCGGCAGGCAGGTCAACGGACAGGCGTGTCATCGCCGTGACCGTCTGTGCGCCACCATTCCACTCCTGCACCTGCCACGGCAGTTCGACGCGCTTGATGCCGACGCGTTGCACGTCAATCTGTCGCTCATCTGATCGGCTTTGAACGTCGTTCACTTCGTCGCCTTGCGCCCGCTGAAAGTCGGTCTGACCTGCACGGTAAGGGGCCCTCTCTGAAAGACTGTTTCCCAGCATTCAGCCGGGTTGAACGTCCGCCAACGGGAACTTAGCCCCGCACCGACACGTTGCATGAAAGATTAGCGGGTCGCCATGCGCGTGCGGATGTCGGTTCCGAACATGATCGGGACTGACATGGTTTTCCTGCGGGAATACCCGATCTGAAGCGCAACACGTCACAATACAAAGGCACTTCCTTGCGATGGCTCGCCCATCCGTCGCGTCACCTCACTTGCGCCATCGTCGGTGGTGCGTGCGGACCGGGCAGGACTTGGAGATCGTTGATGCGTCCAGACCACATCCTTATCCAGGGTGCGCGCGAACACAATCTGAAGAACGTCACGGTCACCATCCCGCGCGATGCCTTGGTGGTTCTCACCGGCGTCTCCGGTTCGGGCAAGTCTTCCCTTGCCTTCGACACCCTGTACGCCGAGGGGCAGCGACGCTACGTTGAAAGCCTCTCCAGCTATGCGCGCCAGTTCCTGGGAAACCAGCAGAAGCCTTCCGTTGACGCGATCATCGGTCTCTCGCCAGCCATTTCCATTGAACAGAAGTCGGCTTCCAAGAACCCCAGGTCGACCGTTGGCACCGTCACCGAGATCCACGACTACCTGCGCGTCCTCTATGCCCGGGTCGGTCAGGCTCACTGTCCCGATTGTGGTCGGCGCGTCAGTGCGCAGACCCCGGAACAGATTGTCGATCAGATCCTCGCGCAGGTACCGGGCAGCCAGTGGCTCATCCTCGCGCCGATCGCCCGCAACCGCAAGGGTGAGTTCCAGGACGTCTTCCTGCAGGCCCGCCGCGATGGCTTTGCCCGCGTGCGTGTCAATGGCAAGGTCCATTCGGTCGATAGCCCGCCAGTCCTCGACAAGAAGCGCAAGCACGTCATCGACATCGTCATTGACCGCATCCGCCTGCCCGAACCGGGGCCGGACGGAGTGATCCCCGAGGATGCGATCGACCGCCAGCGTTTGACCGACTCGGTGGAGACGGCCTTGCGCGCGGGTGAGGGAAATCTGGTGCTTGCTCCAGTCGAACCCGTCGGCACCGTCACACCAGCCCCTGCCACTCCTGACAGCGCATCACCCGTGAACCAAGCCGGGGTAGGTGTCACTGCCTCGCCCGGCATGGCTCTCGCATCGGCATCCATGGCCATGCGTCGCTGGTGGGGACAACGCCAGTCCGTCCCGGCCGACGGTGCTTCCGGCGGCGGATTGAAGGGCATGCAGGCTGCTGCCGGTGACCTCCTGTTCGCCGAACGCAACTCCTGCGCCTATTGCAACCTGTCGTTCGACGAACTCAGCCCCCAACTCTTCTCGTTCAACAGCCCTGTCGGTGCCTGTCCCGGATGCCTCGGCCTGGGGAACATGATGGTTGTTGACGAGAACCTGGTGGTTCCCGACAAGTCCCTCAGTCTCCGCGAAGGCGCTGTCGTTGCCTGGGCCGACCAGGACGAGGAGAGTGGCACCGGATGGGGTGACCGCTACCGCATCCAGATCCTCGAGGGTTTCGGCATTCCCACGGACGTGCCGTGGCGAGACCTCTCGGCGGCTCATCGTGCCTTGCTGATGAATGGGTCCGACGGCGGCAAGGTCAAGATTGCGTGGGGTGCCACCGTGGCCGGGGCGTCTGCGCCCGCCAGTGCCTTCATGTCGCGCAAGGAATATGGTTGGGAGGGCATCACCCACCGTATCAAGCGGCTCCTCAAGCAGACCGGGTCCGAAGGATTGCGCACTCACTACATGCGCTACTTCAGTCAGCAGAACTGCACCGAATGCCACGGTGAGAAACTCAAGCCCGAGGCCCGCGCCGTCACCGTCGCCGGCTGCCGCCTTCCCGAACTGGAACATCTTTCCATCGGGGACACCCTGGGTTTCTTCCAGACTGTCCAACTTCCTGAGCGCGAGGCGATGATCGCCCACGAACTCATGAAGGAGATCTGCGGCCGACTGGAGTTCCTGGTCAACGTCGGCTTGCACTACCTCACCCTGGACCGTGCCGCACCCACCCTCTCCGGTGGCGAGTCGCAGCGGATCCGTCTTGCCAGCCAGATCGGCTGCGGGCTTGTCGGCGTTCTGTACATCCTTGATGAACCAAGCATCGGCCTGCACCAACGCGACAACGGCAAGCTGATCCAGACCCTCGAGACGCTGCGCGACACCGGCAACACCGTCGTCGTCGTCGAACATGACCTCGACACGATGTTCGCCGCCGACCACCTGATCGACTTCGGTCCCGGTGCCGGCGTCAACGGAGGCGAGGTCATCGCCTCCGGCACACCCGCCGAAGTCGCGCGCAACCCCAAGTCCCTGACCGGGCGCTATCTCTCCGGCGAACTCAAGATAGAGATGCCTGCCCAGCGTCGTGTGCCGGGCGACCATTGGCTGACCATCCGTGGTGCCCGTGAACACAACCTCAAGAACATCGATGCCTCCTTCCCCCTCGAGTGCTTCGTCGCGGTTGCCGGGGTTTCGGGGTCTGGCAAGTCATCGCTCGTCAACGGCATCCTTCGCAGGGCCCTCGAACAGCGCCTGATGCGTTCACTCGGGCGTCCCGGTGCCCACGACAGCCTGGAAGGTGTCGAACACCTCGACAAGGTCATCGCTATCGATCAGGACCCGATCGGGCGCACACCCCGCTCCAATCCGGCGACGTACGTGGGCGTTTACGACAGCATCCGCGAACTCTTCGCCCAGTTACCCGAAGCCAAGATCCGCGGCTACAAGCCCGGGCGGTTCTCCTTCAACGTGAAGGGTGGCCGTTGCGAGGCGTGCGAAGGGGACGGCGTCAAGCGCATCGAGATGCAGTTCCTTGCCGATGTCTTCGTGCCGTGCGAAGTCTGCAAGGGCAAGCGGTTCAACCGTGAGACCCTGGAAGTGAAGTTCCGGGGCAAGACCATTGCCGACGTCCTCAACATGACCATGGAGGAAGCGGTTGACGTCTTCGAGAACGTGCCGGCCATCGCCCGCATCCTGCGCACCCTTCTGGAAGTCGGGCTCAGTTACATGAAACTGGGCCAGGCCTCCACCACGCTTTCGGGTGGCGAGGCGCAACGGGTGAAGCTTGCCCGGGAACTGTGCCGGCCGGCGACCCGGCGTACCCTCTACATCCTGGACGAACCGACGACTGGACTGCACTTCGCCGACGTGCAGAAGTTGCTTGATGTCCTCCAGAGGCTTACCGATGCCGGCAATACCGTCGTCGTGATCGAACACAACCTTGACGTCATCAAGTGCGCCGACTGGATTGTCGACCTCGGTCCCGAGGGAGGTGCCGGAGGTGGCCGGATCCTTGCGACCGGCACTCCCGAGGACGTTGCCCGCACCCCGGGATCCGAGACCGGGCCGTATCTTCACGGCGTCCTGTGGCCTCCGTCGCCCAATCCAGATGTCCTCCACCTTGAGGACGATGGCTCGCACCCGGATCAGGCGGGGATCGGGAGTGGTGAAAATCCAATCATCATGACACCGTTGATCCTGCGGGAATGGCGGACCAGGCTTGGGCTTTCGCAGGCCGAGGCAGCGCGCATTGCCGGGGTCTCGCGGGGCCTGCTTGCCGAGGCCGAACGTGGCCGACGCGCCGGTGAACGAACCCTGACCCGAATCGCCATCGCCCTGCGCGAACACGAATCGCACGTACCGCAATCCGTCTGATCGTATCCGGGCATCTCCACTTGGCCCGCGGGCATGATCGCCCGCATGTCGGCACGGCCCAACCGATATGCCCGCCTGCTGGGCTTCAACTGGTCGTTCACACCGGTCGTCGACATCAACGCGCGCCACCTCAGCGCTGCCATCGGGACCCGGTCGTTCGGCGCGGACGTCAATGCCGTCATGGCAGCGTCGCATGGGCGGCACCGACGACGACCGGTGGGTCTTCGAACCGGCGACGCTCTCGCACCGGATGGTGACCGGGCTGTTGCGCGCGGGCTTCCTCATCGCGTGCTTCCTTGCCTCGGCTACTTCTCCTCCTCGTCCGCATCCGGGTCCCACGGCAGCGGTGCGAAACCGAAGTACCCGGTGAAGCCACACGGCATGGGCGTGTCGTGGATGATGCGGAACTCGCTGTCGAGGCGCGCCACCTCGGTGATCGACCCAACACTGATGCCATCTTCGACCTCGTCCTCGTGGCCGGTGGCCTCAAGCAACTCCTCGTACGCACCTTCGATATCCACGCCGTCGGTGTCGGCGGGCAAGCCAAGCGCCTCGAGGTAGCGCGGCCTCGCGAACTCGAAGCACTCGTCACTCGCGGCGTAGATCAGGTGTTCGCAGGCGTCGCCGTTGGGGTCGGTATCCACCTCCGTGCCGCACAAGGGGCAGAAGACCCGGTGGCGCGCGGTGATCATGATGCTCTGGACTTGACGTGCCATGGAGGTTTCCTTCCTGTCCGGGGTGTTGGTTAGTGGACCGTTGCCGGTGGAGAGGTAATGGAAGCGGGGCGCGGTCACGGCACGTCTTCCGGAGAGGTGATCACGCCGCGCAGGG
>SXGQ01519987.1_pt1 | contig 33956 bp, 26 predicted proteins | sample 3178371 | NCBI WGS metagenome assembly SXGQ01 (sample SAMN11356859, study PRJNA531348) | freshwater metagenome | isolation source: freshwater sample F1-20 | place: China: Fuxian Lake, Yuxi | collected 2017-12-25 | reverse complement strand
GTTGTGTTTTCCGCCAGCGCGAACACATTTTTGGGCGGTGGCGACTCTTTTAAATTTGGAAATTTCGATTCCAGTAAAATAATTTTTGAATTGATTCATGCCGGCATTGGCGAACATTAAGCTTGGATCGTTATGCGGAACTAGAGAGCTCGAGGCGATTATTTCATGATTATTTTTAGCGAAATAATCTAAAAAACTTTGGCGAATTTCGTTGGTTTTCATAAAAAAATTTAATGAAATAAAATTACTTAAAATGTAAATTTAATTAGCTTGAAATGTAAGGCAAGCTATAAGCCGGATTCTGTAATTGATTTCTCAACCGTCAGTCATTCATCTAGGATTGTCATTGCTGACAACCTCAAGCAACCTACCCAAATGGCGACATAAAAGCATGCCTGTTAATAAAAACTTGCCATTTCTATTTGGTCTTGCTCCAGATAGGGTTTTTCCAAATCCGTGTTACCACGAAAGAGTGTAAGCTCTTACCTCACATTTTCACTCTCACCCTTTGCTCTTCGTCTTTTTAACGCTGGCTTCGTTGCTCAATTTATTTTCGAATGCGCGCGTACTTTTGTACGCTTGCGCTTCTCAAAAAATTGTGCGCCTCGCCAATCGTTAAAAATACTTTGAGCAAAATTCCTCAACTTAATTTTCAAAAAAATGAACGCTTCTCAAAAAATTGGCGTCTCCGCAATCATTAAAAATACTTTGAGTTTGCTCTTCGTCTTTTTAATACTTACTTCGTTGCTCAATTTATTTTCGAATGCGCGCGTACTTTTGTACGCTTACGCTTCTCAAAAAATTGTGCGCCTCATAATTATTAAAAATACTTTGAGCAAATTTTTGCTAATAAAAAAACTTATCGTTAAAAAAATGAAGAGCAAATACAGCCTCAATTGCTTGAGGCTTAAGGTAGTATATTCTCTGTGACACTTTCCCTAAATTAATTTTTAAAATTTTGCCGAGGCAAAATTTCGCCAAAAAATTCGCCGGCCGTTAGCCGGTATCATGCTTTTTAGGAGTCCGGACTTTCCTCTGATTTTCAAATTTAAATTGCTTTAAATTAAAATCAGCGACCAACCACTTGCCTTACAAGTTTTTGATTCTAAAATAGCCCAATTCATTTGCAACTTTAAAGATTTTTAATTTGAAAAAAGTTTTTTCGGGAATACAACCTACTGGCAATTTGCATCTCGGCAATTATTTGGGTGCGATCCTTAATTGGCTTGATCTGCAAGCTAATCATCAATGTCTGTTTGGCGTCATGAATTTGCACGCCATCACCGTCGAACAAAACCCGTTAGAGCTTGAAAATAATGTTTTGATCGCCGTTGCAACTTATCTAGCTTGCGGGCTTGATCCGCAAAAATCAAAAATATTTGTGCAAAGCGAAGTGAGCGAGCATGCCGAATTGGCGTGGGTTCTCGGCACTTTAACCCCAATGGGTTGGCTAAATCGCATGACGCAATTTAAAGATAAAATTGGCGGAGAAATTGAGCAAGAAAACAAAAACGCCAATCTCGGTTTATATTCTTATCCAGTTTTGATGGCGTCGGATATTTTGCTCTACAACGCTGATTTGGTGCCCGTCGGCGAAGATCAAAAACAACATTTAGAACTCACTCGTGATTTAGCGGGAGCCTTTAATCGTCGTTATAAAACGCCATATTTTAAATTGCCCGAACCGTTGATTATTAACGAAGTTAAGCGCATTATGTCGCTTCAAGACGGCACTAAAAAAATGAGCAAATCCGATGTTTCGGAAATTTCACGCATAAATTTAAACGACTCCGCCGACGAAATTTTGAAAAAAATTAAAAAATCAAAAACTGATTCGGCAACTACAATCGCTTATGACGAATCGCGTCCCGAAATTTACAATTTACTTAATATTTTTGCAGTTTTTGCAAAAAAAACTCCGCAACAAATCGCTTTCGAATATGAAAATTCGGGTTATGGAAAATTTAAACAAGATCTCGCAGATCTTTTAATAGCAAGCCTTCAGCCCATCTCAACAAAAATTTCTCAACTTCTTGATGATAAAATTTATTTACAAAAAATTTTACAAGAAGGTAGGTTTTATGCCAAGCAAATCGCTTCTAAAACTAAAGATGATGTTTATAAAATAATTGGACTTAACTAGAATATGAACTCAATTCCAGCAAATCTCGAGCACGAAATTTTAAAACTCAAAAAAGAACGCAACGCCGTAATTTTGGCGCATTTTTATCAAGATTCTGAAATTCAAGATATCGCGGATTTTGTCGGCGATTCGCTTGATTTATCGCGTCAAGCCTCCAAAACCAATGCCGATGAAATTATTTTTTGTGGCGTAAAATTTATGGCCGAAGTTGCCAAAATTTTATCACCGCAAAAAAAAGTTTTAATCCCTGATTTTAAAGCGGGCTGTAGTCTTGAAGATTCATGCAAGCCTCACGATTTTTCCAAATTTCGCAAATTGCATCCAAATGCAATCGCGATTACTTACATCAATTGCTCCGCCGAAATCAAGGCTTTGTCCGACATTATCGTCACTTCAACCAATGCCAAAAAAATTATCGAACAACTTCCGCGCGATCAAGAAATTATTTTTGCGCCCGACCAACATTTGGGAAGATTCATTGAAAAGCAAACGGGGCGTAAGATGATTTTGTGGAATGGTAGTTGCATTGTTCACGAACAATTTAGTGAAAAAGAATTAGTTAAACTTATTGCAAATCACCCGCAAGCCTTGGTAATCGCTCATCCCGAATGTCCCGAAGCATTGTTAAAATACGCCAATCACATCGGCTCGACTTCGTCTTTGATCGATTTTGCCAAGAAAAATCAAGGCTCGGAGTTTATTGTTTTGACCGAACCGCACATCATTCACCAAATGAAAAAAATTAATCCGCTCGGAAAATTTTATGATTGTCCTTTCATAAACACTTCAGGCTGTAGTTCTTGCAACAATTGCCCTTACATGCAATTAAATAATTTAGAAAAATTATATGAAGTGATGAAATATGGTAATTCGGCAAAATTTGGTGGCGAAATTGAATTGTCGGAAAGCTTGATAATAAAGGCGTGCCAGCCTTTAGTTAAAATGTTAGAAATGTCGTAAATTTGAAAATTATGGAAATTATTCTTGCAAAACCACGCGGATTTTGTGCCGGAGTTACTCGCGCCATTGAAACCGTCGAAAAAGCCATCGAAAAATTCGGGACGCCCGTCTATGTCCGCCACGAAATCGTTCATAATAAATTTGTCGTCGAATCTTTGCGTAAAAAAGGCGCGATTTTTGTCAATGAAGTTGAACAAATACCAGTCGGCGCCATCACCATTTTTTCAGCTCACGGCGTTTCCGATAAGGTTGAAGAAGACGCTTTGAATCGGGGATTGGACGTTATCGACGCCACTTGTCCATTAGTTAGTAAAGTCCATCGTGAAGCCAAAAAATATGAAGAAGAAGATTACGAAATTATTTTGATTGGGCATCGCGGACACCCTGAGGTTGAAGGCACGAGAGGACGCGTCAAAAAACCAGTTATTTTGGTGACGAATGAAGAAGATGCGCGCAATATTCAAATTCAACATCCCGAAAAAATTGCTTATGTTTCGCAAACAACTTTGAGCGTTGACGACACCAAAAAAATCGTCGAAATTTTGGAAAATCGTTTTCCAACTTTGCAAAAAGGTTTGGCGACGAAAGATATTTGTTATGCGACGCAAAACCGCCAAGATGCGGTGCGCGATTTGTGCAAAATTGTTGATATTTTGTTGGTAATCGGTGCCCAAAATTCTTCAAATTCCAATCGCTTGCGCGATTTGGGAGAGGAATCGGGACTTAATTCTTATTTAATAAATGGGGCACAAGATATTGAAGAAAAATGGTTCGAAAATGTTGATAAAATTGGGCTAACGGCAGGAGCTTCGGCACCTGAAGTTCTAGTTCAGGAGGTCATTTTAAAAATCAAAGAAATTTCGCAAAAAGAGGTCGGAGTTTTCGACATGAATGGCATCGAAGAAAATACATTTTTTATATTACCAAAGAAGGTGAGAAAATGAAAAAGGCACCAGATTACTTTTCAACATTATTAGTTTTTTTACAAAGTTGAGAGCTATTATTAGACTACTTAGAGTTGGGGCAAGGGGGTTTAACAAATAATATCATTTCAGGAATTTCTCCACAAGAAGTTGTTGTGCCTCTTAGCAAATATTTCTCTTAATTTGTTATTTTATTAAAGAAAATAGCGAAACTTAATATTGGTTTTAATTGAATATTTTCGGCAAGATTTTGTTATTTACTCAACGCAATATTGCTTAAATTTTTTTAAAAATTTAAAAGCAAATTTGATTTAAATTTTGGCAACGGAATTTGGTGAAAAATCTAAAATCGTTGGATTCCTAGAGTCAGGATGTGGTTCTAATTTTTGTTTTATTTCGGTTTTAGGTGTAAGTTCAGAGCTTAAATCAGGTAGAATTCTTTCGAGATCATCGCCACTCATTGAAAGTGTTTTTTTAGAAATTGGGGTTAATAATTCAGTGTCGGTGCTTTTCCTTTTTTCAACTCTATGAATTTTTTTTTCATCAATTGTTGCTAAAATTTTATTTAAAATCTTTAATTCTTTTGGTGAGGTTTTTGTACTGATTTTTTCAAGTAATTTGATTTTAGAATTTTCAACCACATCTTCAATTTGTCTCATTAAAAAATTATCCAAGTTGCTACTACTATCAAGAGAATCTCTTAATCTAAACAAATTCTTAAAAGCCTGAATTTTTAGTTGAGTTTTATATTCTCTATATTCATCTTGGAGGCTCTCCGATATCTGTGAATTTAATGAATTTTCTGCAAAAAATCTTAACAAAATCATGTTAGATTTGAAGATACAATTGCCTCGATCTTGATTTTTTGTCAAAATTGATTGATCTTGAGATAGGTCTGAAAATTTTTGCTCGCCAATTGTGATGCTATTAAGTTTATTTCGTAAATATTCCGCATCTTTTTTATCAAGCTGAGTCATGAAAGTTTCAAACAAATCTTTGGTAAAATCTAGTTTTTGATTCAATTTAAAAGTCCGTGCTCCAAATACATAACCATCAGAATTAACTTGCGAATGGTCTTGGCTACCATCGATATAAGTAATGGCTTCAATTTTATTTTCTAAATCTACATGAAAAATAAAAAAAGATGAGTGATCTGATAAATCAGAATCAAAAACATAATATTTTTTATCATTAATTACAATTGGTGAGCTAAAATCATTGATGTGCTTATTGAGTTCTAATTGTAAAGTTTGAAAAAGATCTTTAGAATCATCCGATTGTATAATTAATTTATTAAGCAAGTTTCTGAAAAAAACTTCTTTGGTGCCTAAATTGCCAAAAATAGCTAAATTTATTAGCATAAAATTTTCAAAAAAAACTTTAATATTTTTGGTTTGACTTTCGGTTAATTCAGTTTCAGATTCAAAATTTTTTTTATATAGATGATTAAGAACGCTTAGCAAATCATCTTGAAATTTATAAACATTTTCAAATTCACAAAACTTTTTTAAAACTTTAAAAAAAATTTTCTCACTAATTTCTGGATCTAATTTTTTAGCAATATCATTACTATTATAGAAATCATGAATTGCAATTATAATTTCAGATTTTGTATTGTTAATCGCAAAATTTATTGGATTTATATTATCAAAGTTTTCACGACTCAATTCACTTGGATCTATATTTAATATAGCTAAAACGGCTTCAGTATTATTTTGAGAGATTGCATAAAAAATTGGATTATAGCCTTCTTCATTTTTGCTATCAAGGAGACCCTCTTCGGATTCCAATAATAATTTTAATACATCAATTTTGTTAAATTTTATTGCAAAAAATATGGCACTTAAACCTGTTTCAGAGTGTTGTGCATCAACTAAATCAGGATTTGATTCAATTGCTGTAGACAACATTTCTAAATTATTTTTTTCAATAAGATTAAAAAAATCATTTTCTGAAATATCTATATTTGGAATTGAATTGTGCATATATTATTTTGTGTTAATTTATAACACAAAATAATAACTTATAATGATGGAAAAAATTTAACAGGAGTTTGAAATATTTTGAGCATTAGTAAATGAATTTGCTTAAAATCAAGAAAGAAAGAGTTTGAGCTTTAACAAGCGTGGGAATAATTTCTTATTTTAAAAACCAAACTAAACCAAGTAAAATCTTGATATTATTATCGGTAGGCAATTTCTATCAATGCCCTTAAAAGCCATTTGGGAAAATAATTTTTTGAATAAGAAGCTACAATATTAGAGACAAAAAATGCATCTTATTAATTTTATTTTATGTTTTTTGCTATAAACAAATTTATTTTTTAACTTAAATTAAAATTATGACAAAGAGTGATCTAGAATTTAAAGAATTCATAAAATTTTATCCCGAGATTGAAAAAATAAAAAATTATAAGAACGAGAAGGATTTTGGCGTCGGAGCCCTTGACTTTCTAAGGCATTTTTATGTTAAAGTTTGGGGTTCTTACGCCGATTATGTCGAAAATGATTTAGTTTTGTATGAAATTTTTAAGAAGGGGAATGAGCAATGTAAAAATAATTTAAATACAAAAATACAAGTTTTTCTTTTAGATTCTCTTTATTCTACCGAACTTTCATCAAGAAATCGTATTAGTGAAATTGTTTATAATCTTAATAAAAATTTTGATGAAAATTCAGTAAATATGGTTCTTGAAAATATTGAAGATGAAAATAAAAAAAATGTGCTTAAACTTCGCAAAGAAACATCTTTTTTTAGCAAATATTTTCATTGGCATAATGAGAGCAATAATTGCAAACCCTTACCAATTTATGATTTAAATGTTAGGGTTGGAACGATAATTTATGAGTATTATAATGATCGTAAAAATTGCGATTATACAAAAAAAATGCTTAAAGAACATTTGGGAATCGGAAATCATAAAGGCGATAATAATAATTTGCTATTAAGTTATTTAAAAAATGATACAGTAAAAAATATATTAACTTATGATAAAATTAAAGAATCGATTGATAATTTTATTGGTAATTTAGAATTAAAAAACGATAAAATTAATTCTAAGATTTTGTCTGGAACCGATAGAATCCATGATTGGGTAGATTTTCCAAGAATTGAAAATTATGAATCTAAAGAAAATAATTGCCTTTATAACAATGTCTCAATTTATCGTCTCGTTGATAAATTTTTATGGCTCACTTATAAAATCGCTGAAGCTAAATCCAAAGCCAAATCTAAAAAAATAATCCTCAAATTCCTAAGAAAGTTATTGAGGAATTCGATGAATTAATGAGGTAGATAGAAGATTCTAAGCTTATATTTTTCTAGGATTAACAAGGCTAAAATCTAACTAATTAGAAAAAAGGGATCAGGTTAATTTTTATGAAAATCAAAGAAATATCACAAAAAAAAGTCGGAGTTTTTGACATGAAAGGCATCGAAGAAAATACATTTTTTATATTGCCAAAGAAGGTGCGGAAGTAAATTTTGTGCCCCTAAATATCTCTTTAGAATTTATTAGTTATTCGAGCTTTTTATTCTTGTTGAGTATTATTTGCGTTTAAAAAATCTTAAAAAATACCATAAACTGCTATTTTTAGCAATTATAGGCTAACTTTTATCCGCTTAATAATAGTGGGTCATAAATGCTAAATAATATAATTATATTTTATAACTTGTTTAAATATATTTATGTTTTAAATTTGTTATTAAGAGTTTAGAAAATCTAACTCCAGAATTTAAGGCTTGTTTATATAAAATCAGTCAACCAGTTGGAGTTTCAAATTGTTAGAATCAAAATTAATAAAATTTCAACCGAGAAAATTAATAGATTTTCTTCTAGAGCAAAATCTCATCACAACTTTTTTAACACAAAAAGATTTAGAAAAAATAAGGCTAACCAATAAAGAAAATATGGAATTAATATTCCAACAGAAATATCTTTTTAACTTGCAATCAGCAAAGGATGAAGGGGATTTTGAAAAATTAAAAGAATTTATTTCTAAGCTTAACTATGAAAAAACTAATCATACTTTATCTTTGCCAGCATACATAACGGATGAACAACTAAAATTAATATTGGATCAAAAACTGGCGAAAGGAGATTCAACTGTTGGAAAATCGGTTGTTAATCTAAATTTGTCTCATTGTAGAAATTTGACTGATATAGGTGCAGATCATCTCTTGCCCTTTGCCAATATTGTATCCCTTAATATTTCTAAATGTGATAAATTAGATAAAGCTAAATTTTCAACAAACATGATGCATCTTGACATTAGTCATTGTAGGAACTTAAAAGGTGAAAATTTGGAACAAATGGGTTCTCTTGAATCTATGAGGGTTTATGGATCCACTTCCATTAAAAAGTTTAAGGTCCCAGAAAGTGTAAAACATTTAGATCTTTCCATGAATAATAATTCAGAACATGATATTCAGGAAATGATAGATAAATGTCGAAATCTTGAATATTTAAATATTTCTGGAAGGATCGTAGGTAAAGAACTTAATTTACCAAAAACCGTAACCTCTGTAAATTTTTCACAATGTCAAAATTTTACTCATTCACAAATTCAAAACACGATTAGTCTATGTCCAAATCTTGAAAATCTTAATCTTTCTGGATGTGAATTGGAAAAAAATCTTGAATTGCCAAGAAGTATTAAATCTCTTGATTTAAGCGGTTGCGCTCAATTAAATCATGATCAAATTCAAAGAATGATAAATCAGTGTCCAAGTCTTGAAAGGATTAATCTTTCTGGGTGTAAATTGGAAAGAGGTCTTGATTTACCAAGTAGTGTAAAATCGCTTAATATTAGATATTGTAATAAATTAAATCATCATCAAATTCAAGAAATGATAAATCAGTGTCCAAATCTTGAAGAGCTTGATGTGTCTCGTTGTCAAATTACAGAACTTACTTTTTCTGAATCAGTTAATTTTAAAAAACTTACAATCTTAAGTTGCGAAACACTAAAAACCCTTACTTTTTTAGAGGATGCAAATATTGATTCTTTTAATATAAATCACTGTAAACAATTAAAAACAATTAATATTAAAAAAAATATTAAAGTTAATGACTCAAATATAACGAGTTCAGAAGATTTAAAAGAAATGTTAAAGGGATTACCTCGATCAATAAAAATTCTAATGGCCAAATATAATCCGAGTCCATCTTTAGAAAATCCACAAATTGATCAAGGTAGAGCCCCTCAAATTTAGTGCAAACTCAAAATAAAAACTATATTGCTAATTTTATTTTCAAATTCTCAATCATATCAGAAGTAATTTTTGCTAAATCATATTCAACTTTCCAGCCCCATTGTTCTCTAGCTTCTCTATCATCAATTGATTGTGGCCAAGAATCTGCAATTTGTTGACGAAAATCGGGTTCGTAGGAAATTTTAAATTCAGGAAGATGTTTTTTAATTTCATTGGCAAGTTGTTGGCACGAAAAACTCACTCCGGCAAAATTAAAATTCGAATGATTTTTTAATTTATTAAAATCCGTTTCCGCCAATTGAATCGTGCCTCGAATGGCATCATTCATATACATCATCGGCAAAGTTGTATCAGCTTTTAGAAAACATTTATAACTTTTATTTTTCAAAGCTTCATAAAAAATTTCAACGGCGTAATCTGTAGTTCCGCCCCCCGGTGGCGTTTTGTAACTAATTAATCCGGGATAACGCAAGCCACGAATATCAAGATTATATTTTTGCACATAATAATCGCAAAGCAACTCACCACTGGCTTTGGAAAGTCCATACATAGTTTTTGGCAAAATCACGGTTTGTTGCGGAGTGTTGTCGCGCGGGGTTTCGGGACCGAAAACCGCAATCGAACTTGGGCAAATAATTTGTTTAATTTTCAATTCGCGTGCGACTTCCAAAACATTGTAAAGCCCAATGATGTTGACATCAAAACATAATTGCGGATTTTTTTCGCCCGTCGCCGATAAAATCGCCGCCAAATGATAAATTGTGGTGATTTCGTGTTTTTTAATAACAGTCGTCAAGGCTTGTTTATCAAGGATATTGAGCGTTTCGTAAGGCTGAAATTCATCTTTAATATTTGCGGAATGCAAATCGGAAGTGATAACATTTTTTTCGCCGTAAATTTTTTTCAACGCCGTTGATAGTTCTGAGCCAATTTGACCAAGGGCTCCCGTGACTAATATTTTCATAATTTATTCAATAAAAAAAGTTAAACATTTTAAATATTCATTTTCTTTCAAAGCGGGGTGAACTGGATGATCAAAGCCCGCTCCGTAGGTGCGAATCAACTTACCATTTTTATGCGATTTGTGCAAAGCATGTTGCACCGCTAAAACCAAATCATGCGTTGACACATGATGCGAGCAAGAAGTGATGATTAAATAACCATTTTTTTTGAGCAAAGGGCAGGCGAGTTTGACCAGTTTTTCGTAGCCACGAAGACCCGAAAAAAGGTCTTTTTTATTTTTAACAAAAGCTGGCGGATCAAGCAAAATAACGTCAAAACTCTTTTTTTGAAATTCAGCATCTTCCAGTAAATCGAAGATTTTTTTATTGTAAAAACTAGTTTGGCAATTCGGATTAAATTTTTCAACAATTTTTTGGCAATTTTCACGAGTTAAATCGAGTGCTTCTTTCGAGCTATCGGCGAAAATTACGCTTCGAGCTTGAGCCTTTACCGCATTGATTCCAAAGCCTCCAACATAACAAAAGCCATCAAAAACATCGCAATCTTTAACCAAAGATGCCACGAAATTTCTGTTGATGGCTTGATCAAAAAACCAGCCAGTTTTTTGTCCTTTTTTTAAATCAATTGTAAATTCTAAATCATTTTCAAAAACAGTGATTTTTTCCGGAATTTCAACTCCGTCAACGCTTTCAAAATCAAGGCTTGATTCGAGTTTTTCGAGAGCGCGAAGTTCGGAATTATTTTTGAAAATAATTTGACAATTTTTAAAAATTTCTTTCAAAGCTAAAATTAAAAATGGCTTTAAATTTTCCATGCCCGCAGTCGAAATTTGACAAACAAAAATATTGTCGAAGCGGTCAATGATAAGTCCTGGTAAGCGATCGCCTTCAGAATTTACGAGGCGATAAAATGGTTTATCAAAAAATTTTTCACGCAAAATTTTAGCTTGATTAATTTTTTTAACAAAAAAGCTTTCATCAATTTTTTCAACCGAATTATAACTCAAAATACGGCATGAAATCAGGCTGTGCGGGTTGAAATAAGCCAAAGCAAAATGGGGTTGTTTATAAATTTGGACTTCAATTAACGAACCTTTTTCCAGATTTTTTAACGAAGAAAAATTTTCAATTTCATTGGAAAATATCCATGGATTGCCTTCAATCAAGCGTTTTTCGTGATGGGCTTTGACTATAACTTTTGCAATATTTTTCATTTTATTTTCTTAAGATTAATTGAACCAAAATTAAATTTGCTAAATGGATTTTTTAAATTATATCAATCAAAAGCATTATAGCCACTAAATTTTAAAATTATTGAAAACTAAAAAATTAATAATTTAATTTTTAGATTTTAATTTTTTTTAAATAGCGGTTAAGACTTACTAATCAACTTCAAAAGATGCGAATTTTTTCTTTGTAAAAAATCTTCTAAAACATCATCATAATCGTCTGGGATTACTTTATCAAAGGATTCGCGTTCGAGTAATTTTTGAATATATTTATCGGTGCGACTTTCTTCATCAAAAATTTCAACTCCATAATTAGCACGAATAACCATTGCCGGAGTAAAGGCGGTAGCAAAACAAACATCAATTAAAGAAAAATGCCCACCACTAAAAAATGGCTCGGCGGTTAAATATTTTTCTAAATTTTTTATTTTTTTACGTACCTCTTCAAGTTTTTCATCAAGAGCTTGTTGATCTTGGGCGAAAGCGATAGCAAAAAAAGAAGAAATCAAGCCATTAGAAAATTCCATCCAACCGCGATGCCAAGCTCTTGTATAAACATCTTTCGAATGAAGTTGGATATCAGGAAACGCCTCTTCTAAATATTCGCAAATAGCAATTGATTCAAATAGCGGACGCCCATTGCCATAAATGATTGGAGCTTTGCCAAGTGGAGAATCTTGAATAAACCAATTAGGTTTGTTGGCTAAATCGACATCAACTTTTTCGTATGAAATTTTCTTTTCGATCAAGCACATTTCAACGCGATGACCAAAGGGCGAGAGTTTAGAGGTAACTAGTTTAATGGCGCTCATAATTTTAAAATTTTTGATTAATAAATTGGGAATTTTTTACACAAAATTTCAACTTGTGATTTAATTTCTTGTTCAATTATTTGATTATTTTCAGGACCGTTTTTAGCCAAACCTGACAACACTCCGGCAATCATAGTGCCGATTAATTTAAACTCTTTTTGTTTAAAGCCTCGAGTTGTTCCGGCGGGCGTTCCGAAGCGTAATCCCGAAGTTACGAACGGGCTTCGTGGATCATTCGGAATGGCGTTTTTATTGCAAGTCAAGCCCGCTCTTTCAAGAGAATGTTCGGCTTCTTTACCCGTAATATTTCCAAGCGGAGTTAAATCTGCCACCATCAAATGGCAATCAGTGCCACCCGTGGTAATTTTCAAACCGCCTTCGATTAAAGTTTGTGCTAAAGTTTGTGCATTATCAACAATTTGTTGTGCATAAATTTTAAATTCAGGTTGAAGCGCTTCAGCAAATGCCACCGCTTTGCCAGCGATTACATGCATCAATGGTCCACCTTGTAATCCTGGGAAAACTGCCGAATTAATTTTTTTAGCAAGTTCTTCATTATTGGTTAAGATTACGCCCCCACGAGGACCGCGTAAAGTTTTATGGGTCGTTGAAGTTACGACATCGGCGATACCAATTGGCGACGGATAAATTCCGGCACAAACTAGGCCCGCAATGTGTGCCATGTCAACCATTAAAATCGCCCCAACTTCGTCGGCGATTTTACGGAATCGTGCCCAATCAATAATGCGTGGATAAGAAGAAATTCCCGCCACAATAATTTTTGGTTTATGCTCTCTGGCGAGTTGCTCTGCTTGATCGTAATCGATTAAGCCATCATCAAGACGAATACCATATTGCACTGATTTTAACCACATGCCAGAAATGGTGCGTTGTGCCCCGTGAGTAAGGTGCCCGCCTGCTGCCAAAGACATACCCATGATGGTGTCGTTGGGTTGAAGAAGCGCGAGATATACCGCCAAATTGGCGCTGGCACCCGAATGAGGTTGAACATTGGCAAACTTGGCTCCAAACAATTCACATAAACGTGAAATTGCTAAACTTTCGATCTCATCGGCAAATTCACAACCGCCATAATAGCGTTTAGAAGGATAGCCTTCGGCATATTTATTAGTAAAGACTGAACCTTGTGCCTCTAGGACTGCTCGACTTACGATATTTTCGGATGCTATAAGTTCGATTTGATTTGATTGACGTTTTAATTCATTTTGAATTGCGGAAAAAATGGCGCCATCAGATTTATCAAGACTCGATTGAAAGAAACTCATAATTGAAATATTTTGGTTAGTAAAGTTTGGTTAAAATTTGATTTAACTTTTTAAGTATTTTAATAAAATTAGCAACAAAACATTTTTAAAATATTACATTTTTTTAAAATAATTTTTTATAATTCTTCTTGCACAACAAATTTTTTTTAAGACAATTAAGAACTTAATAAATCAAATCAAATTTTAAATAATGGCGGACAATAAAAATAACCAAGAAATTTTAAAAATAGAGCTTTCAAACCTAGAGGCTGAACAATCTTTATTAGGCACGATTATTTTAAATAATGAATATTTATCGCGAGTTCTTGAATTTCTTTTGCCCGAACATTTTTACGAGCCCGCCCATCAAAAAATTTACGCGCAAATCATTCATAATGTTGAAAAAGTAAGTATCGTTGCCAATCAAATTACTCTAAAACAATTTTTTGAAAATGATGAAAATATCAAGGCAATCGGCGGAGCAAAATACCTCTCAACCCTACTTGCTAGTGCATCAGGAATTTTTGATATCGCCGATTACGGGCGCATAATTTACGATTTGGCTTTAAAAAGAAAATTGGTGATGATCGGCGAAGATGTCGTTAATCGCGTTTACAAAACTGAAAATAATTTATCGGCGCAAGACCAAATAGAGCAAGCCGAGGCCAATTTATTCGACCTCGCCGAAAAAGGTGGCAATGGCAAAAGTGATTTTCGTAATATTTCCTTTTCAATCAAAGAAACTCTCGATAAAACTTTACTCGCCAGAAAACGCGATAGCCATATTAGTGGCGTCTCGACAGGCTTCGCCGATCTCGATAAAATGTTAAGTGGTTTGCAACAATCGGATTTATTCATTTTGGCGGGGCGTCCCTCGATGGGCAAAACCGCCATCGCCATCAATATCGCCGTTAATGCCTGTAAATTTTTAAACCCCGATTTAGATGATAAAAAAAATCTAAAAGCCGTCGGATTCTTTTCGCTCGAAATGTCTTCCGACCAATTGGCTTCTCGGATTCTATCAATGGAATGTAGTATCAATGCCACCAAATTTCGCACCGGTCAATTAAGCGAAAATGAATGGGAAGTTGTCGCCACTCGTTCCGCCGAAATCGCCAAAATGCCTTTTTTCATTGATGACACGCCGGCACTTTCAATCTCGGCGATTCGAACTAGAGCGCGAAGAATGCTTCGTAAAAATAATTTAGGATTATTAGTTATTGATTACTTACAATTGATTCGCGGAACTTCGAGTCGTTCCGCCGAAAATCGTGTTCAAGAAGTTTCGGAAATTACCCAAGGTTTGAAGGCGATTGCCAAAGAACTCAATATCCCTGTCATCGCTCTTTCGCAATTATCGCGGGCAGTTGAGCAAAGAGAAGATAAACGTCCGCAACTTTCCGATTTGCGTGAATCGGGTTCGATTGAGCAAGATGCCGATGTCGTGGCTTTTATTTATCGCGATAGCTATTACAAAGAGCGCACGCGACCACCCGAAAATGAAGTTGATAAATTTCAAAAATGGAAAAATGAAATGCAACAAGTGGCGCACAAGGCCGAATTTATTATCGCCAAACAAAGAAACGGCCCCGTCGGTAGTGTCGAATTATTTTTCGACGCCGAATTTACTCGGTTTGGCAATTTGGATGTTTATCATAATTAATTTTTTGATTTTCAATCAAAAATTCTGAAGCGAAATAAAGTGATCCGCAGATTAAAATCAAGGTTGGTTGAGTAGAAAATTCTTGTCGAATTTTTTCAAAAGCATCATCAAAATTTTCAATTATTACCGAGTTAATTTGCAGATTCTTTGTAATTTCTAATATGTTTTGTGGGCTTCGAAATCTTGAATCGGAGACGATTTTAAAAATTAATAATTTATCAATTTTAGCTCCAATAATTTTTAAAAATTCTTCACAATTTTTATCTTTAAGCATTTGAAAAATTATAATTTTTTTATGGTGAGAAAAATTTTCTAAAAATTCAGCAATTGTCGTGGCACCTTGTGGATTATGGCTTCCATCGAGATAAAGTTGAAAATTTTTGGGAAGATTTTTAGCAAAAATTCCATCTTCAATTTTTTCTAAACGCGCTTGCCACCGAGTTTTTTCAATGCCATTTTTAATATTTTCATCGCTAATTTTAAAATGATTTTGATATTTAACGCAACTTACTGCTAGTTGAGCATTTTCAATTTGATGAGAACCGCTTAATGGAATATTTATCGAATTAAAATTAAAATTTAAATTGTTAAAAAAAACTTTTGAATTAATAAATTCAGCGTTTAATTGATTAGCTTTTGAGTTAATTAAATCAAGGACTTGCGGATTTTGATCAACACAAATTATTGGGCAATTTTTTTTAATAATTCCGGCTTTGGCTTCGGCGATTTTTTCAATTGTTGTTCCTAAAAATTCTTGATGATCGAGTGAAATTGTGGTGATGATTGAACATAAAACTTTCGGCAAAACATTAGTGGCGTCAAACTCCCCGCCCATTCCCGTTTCTAACAACAAAATATCGGCTTCGATTTGACTGAACGCCAAAAAAGCGACCGCGGTCGTCGCTTCAAAAAAAGTTATATCGATTTTAGGGCTTATTTCACAGGCTTGGCGACATTTTTCTAAAACTTCATTTAAAAAATTGTCGGTAATTTTTTCGCCACAAATTTCAATTCTTTCATTGAATTCAACTAAATGTGGCGAAGTGTAGCGATGGACTTTATAACCAGCTTCATGAAAAATATTTTTGAGAAAAGCTAAGGTTGATCCTTTGCCGTTGGTGCCAGCAATATGAATAGTTGGTGGCATTTTTAAATGTGGATTATCGAGCCTTTTTAACAATTCAAAAATTCGTTCTAAACCGAGATTTATGTGATGAAAATAATGTGGATCGGGCCATTTTGGAAGTTTCACAATTTGATTTTTGTATTAGGTTTTTTTAAGAAAAATTGATAAACGCGATGAAAATTATAATTAAATTCGGCGCCAAAAATAAATACTAAACTTATCAAATAAAAAAACATTAATGAAATTATGATTCCGGCGATTGAACCGTAAACAAAATTCATTTGATCAAAATTTTCTAAATAAAGTGAGAAAAAATCTACTAAAGTTATCCATAAAATCACCGCTAAAACTGACCCTGGAATAGTTTGCCAAATCTTCTGTTTAACGTTGGGAAGAGCGAAATAAAGGACCGATGTTGAAATGGTTAAAATTGAAAAAATTGCTAATTGACGCAAATAAAAAAAGTCGTAATCAATGGCGAGTTTTATAGAAAATTGCTTTTCAAAATATTTAAGAATAACGGGAACGATAACAAATATTAAAATGCCACTAATTATTACAATAATTATTATGAAAAATTCAAAAATACTTACCAATCGGCGTAAAATATATGGCGGTGGAAAGGCTACGCGGTAGGCGCGATTGAGAATTGTACGACAACCCTCGACCGATGATGACGCTGTCCAAATTACGCCAATTATGGCGATGGTTAAATAGCCATCACTCGGACCTGAAATTATTTCGTTGATGCGGGGAGTTAGTCCGCGCGACATTTCATTGGGCAAGCTCGAAACTAATTCATGTAAAAAATCGGTACCAATTTTTGATTCACCAAAAAGTCCAATTACGGCAATTAAAAAAATTAGCGAAGGAAAAAATGATAAAATGCTTAAGAACGCAAGATAACCAGCATGTTCAATACCATCATGATTAATGGTGTCGATTACCGATTTGCGAAATATTTTAAGTGGAATAATAAAATATTTACGAAAATAATAATTTAATTTTGAACGAGAGTGTTTAAGCATTATCCGATTTCGCTTTATATTTCTTTTGTAAACTTAAATTTTTCTAGAATAAATTTTTCTGCTAAAAATATTTTATGTTCGAATTTATTTTTTGTCAAAGATTCGAAAATTATTTTTTTGCATAAAAATTGACGACAAATTTCTTTTAGCCAATCATTTAAGAGTTGCATAATATTGCTTTCATTATGGTGTTCGGAGATATAAAAATCAAGGATTTCGCAAGTTTTATAACAAAAAAAATCATGCTCAATTTTGCAAGCAATTGCTCCAATAATTTCTTGATTATTTTTGTCAAAAATTATGGCAATATGATAATTTTTTTGAATTTTTTCAAAAATATCATCGATTAAATTGGTTGAATTAAAATCAAGTCGCTCTTGTGCGTTTTTACAATATTTTGCGACATCTATTTTAGATAATAATGTTTTTAATTGCATTTTGATGATTGATAATTAGGTTTTAAAATAGTAATATTTATAAAGTCAATTAATTCTATGGTCAAGAGGCTAAATAACATTAATCATTTAGAAAAAAACTCAAACAAATATCAATATTTAATTCAAATTCAAGAGGCAATAAAGCTTGATTTTATTTACGCCGTAATTGATTTAAATCATATAGAAAAAGAAGTTAAATTAAAATTTTTAGAGTTACAAAGAATTAAAAAAAAGCTCGATTTAAACAAAAAAAATTTGGCAATTTACGAATTTTATCAAAAAATAAAAGAAGATAAAAAAATATTTCTACAAATTTTGGAGTTAGAATCAAAATTTCAAGAAATATTAAGAAGATCTAGAAAATCAGCGCTCAATGACATAATTTCATGTTATAAAAACGAAGCCAAAGACGAGCAATTTTCATTTACCGAATTGTTAAAAAATGCCTTTGAAAATAACGTAAAACCAGAAATTTTGCAGAATTTTTTAAGTAAAAATTTTAAAGCTTTATTTAGTTTAACCGCTCATCCAACTAACCCCACAAGTCTTGAATATACTGGTCTTGGCTATGAATTTGACGAAATTATTGCTAATAAAAAAACTCTAAATTTTAAAAATCTTCAAGATAATTTAAAAAAAACTTTATTATGTTCGATAACTAGTCAAAAAAAATCATGCTTAGAAGAGATGTTTGAGACTGAATTGGCATTAAAAAATATTAAAATTGCTAATCAAGAATTGCAGAAAAAATTACAATTAGAAATCGAAAATTCGCCCTATAAAAATAAAATATTTTTGCCAGAAAAAATTTGCGAAATATCGCTTTGGAGTCATGGAGGTGATGGTGATGGCAATCCAAATGTTACTGCAGAAATTTTAAAAATTGGCATCGAAAGAATTAAAAAATTTAAGTTGGAATCGACAATTGATTTAAGGCATGATGCGAAGGATATTGAAAATGCGGTGGCAGAAATTTTAGAAAATTTTACAGTTAAATTTTTGCTAAAAAATGATGAAAAAAATAAAATTAAAATCTTGCATGAATTTTTAGAAAATGAAATTTTAATTGATAAAATTAATCATTTTTTAACACAAAAAACTGACAATAATGAAATTATTAAAAGACTTTTGGTTGTAAATAAAAATCCGCTATTTATTGATAAATTTATTATTTCTAACCATCAGAATGTTAGTCAAGTTTTAATGGTTTTGTTTTTACTCAAAATCACCAAAAATTTTCAAATAAAAAATCACATAATTCATATTGTTACTTTGTCGGAATCGGTGGAGGATTTAAAAAATATTTTTGCGATTCAACGGCAATTAATTGCCGATAAAATTTATCAAAAATACTTACAAAGAGCTAAAAAAATAATTGCGATGATTGCCAAGAGCGACACTGCTAGAGTAGGTGGTATCGCTGTCGATTATTATCAAGATCGAGCGACGGGACAAATTTTAATGTTAAAAAAAATCGCTCTCGAAAAACATAATTTAGATCTAGATATTTTTGTTTTTAATGGCGGAGGATATGCTTTGCAAAGGGGTGGCGGGCGTTTTGATGAAATAATTACGCGTCAATTAAATTCTGCTTTAGAAATTGCCGATGAAATGAAGATTGATGAATTGTATTTGAAGCCAGCAATTACAACGATTCAAGGGCAACAACAACAAATTTTATTTGGTTCTCTTAGTATTGCTAAAAACACAATTGAAAATTTTGCTTTGCATAATCTTTGCGTCTCCTTGAAGGCTTCTGGAATTATAGAAGGAGATAAAATTTGTAACTCAAAATATTATAAAATTCGTCAAGAATTTAGCGATGAAGCAATTAAATCTTATCAGACAAAATATTTTTCTAATCAATATTTAAATGAATTATTTTTTAACTCAAACCGCTTGGGAGTAATGCTAGGAAATCTTAGTTCGCGTCCGTTAAAACGTGGCTCGAGTCAAAAAAATATTTTAACCCCGCATAAATATTGCGAATTATTGGAAGATATTTCGACATTTAATATTTTTACAACAAGAGCCATAACTTTGGATCGAACTATTGCCCATACTGGCACTTTCACCATAATGTTTCTGGGCTTGAATGAATCATTTAAAAAAATAATTACCAAATATAATTCAAAAAATTTATTAGATCTTTATTTTTGCAATAAAGCTTTTCGTGATTTTATTCGTAATCAAATTATTGCTTTAAATATGGTTGATATTAATTATGCGTGGAAAATGTTGATTGGTATTGACCGCCCTAGGGTCGAGGAAATTATTAAATTGTCAAAAATTTTTGTTGAAAACAAAAAAATGACAACATTTTCTTTGAAAAATCGTCAAAAAATTACCATGGCGTTTTTAGATTTTTATATTTTTGAAGTGGCGAAGAACATTGCTAAATCTATATTTAATCAAGATTTGGAGCTTGATTATGAGCGCTATGATTTGAATAAAATTTTAGAAATTTATAGCGCAAATTTGGCAAATGAAATGCAATATTGTAAAAATGAAAGTGTTTTTACCAAGCTTTGCGAGAGCGATTTTACCAGTTTTTTAAATAATAATCCTGAAAAAATTTTAGATGATTTGGATTTAAAAATTATTCACAATTCTTATATCGCTAATAATATTATTTTTAATGCGCCACTTACAATGGCAACGATTTTTACTTCTTTTAAAAAAGATTTTCACGAAGTTCATAATTTTCTTGAAAAAATTTCTGATAAAAGCTTGTATTTTAATTAGATTCTAATATTTTTACCCGCTAAAAAATAAAAAAATAAGATATAAAATATGTCAAAAAATAAAATCAAAAAAGTCGTTTTAGCTTACTCTGGAGGTCTCGATACCTCGGTTATTTTAAAATGGTTGCAAGAAAATTATGGTTGCGAAGTTGTTACTTTTACCGCCGATTTAGGGCAGGGTGAAGAGCTCGAACCCGCTCGCAAAAAAGCTCAAATGCTGGGAGTTAAAGAAATTTTTATTGAAGATTTGCGTGAAGAGTTTGTAAGTAATTATGTTTTTCCGATGTTTCGGGCCAATGCTTTATATGAAGGCGTTTACTTGCTTGGAACTTCAATTGCCCGCCCATTAATTGCTAAAAGACAAATTGAAATTGCTAAAATGGTTGGAGCCGACGCTGTGGCTCACGGAGCAACTGGCAAGGGCAATGATCAGGTGCGTTTTGAACTTAGTTATTATGCTAACAAACCCGACATCAAAATCATCGCTCCTTGGCGTGAATGGGATTTGAATTCTCGCACCAAGCTCATCGATTATGCCGAAAAAAATCAAATTCCCGTTGCTAAAGATAAAAAAGGCGAAGCGCCATATTCGGTCGATGCCAATTTGCTTCACACTTCAAGCGAAGGTAAGGTTTTGGAAGATCCGTCACAGCCCGCTCCCGAATATGTTTACCAACGCACGGTTAGCCCTGAAGATGCTCCGAATCAAGCGACAATTGTTGAAATTGAATTTTCTAAAGGTGATCCAATTGCGATTGATGGCAAAAAATTATCGCCGGCTCAAATTCTTATCAAGCTCAATGAACTCGGTGGCAAAAATGGAATAGGTCGTTTAGATTTAGTTGAAAATCGTTTTGTTGGTATGAAATCACGTGGTGTTTACGAAACGCCGGGAGGCACGATTTTATTGGTGGCGCATCGTGCGATTGAATCAATTACGCTTGACCGCGAAGCTTGTCATTTAAAAGATGAGTTAATGCCAAAATATGCCAGTTTGATTTATAATGGTTTTTGGTTTGCGCCTGAACGCTTGATGCTCCAAGCTTTAATCGATAAAAGCCAAGAAATTGTTGAAGGCAAAGTTCGTTTAAAATTATATAAAGGCAATGTTTATGTAATGGGACGCGAGTCGCCGAAGAGCCTTTATTCAATGGCTCACGTTACTTTTGAAGAAGATTCGGTTTATGATCAAAAAGATGCGCAAGGTTTTATTAAACTCAATGCTTTGCGTTTGAGAATTGGCGCTAAAATCCATAATAATTAATTTAAAAAAGCCGCCCCTATTAATGATAAAAATTTTTATTATAAATAAACCTAAAATATCAAAAACTGTTCTTTGTTATTTTTTTATATTTTTCTTATTTAAAATTAGTAATTCCTACGCTTTTGTTGGTGGAGCAACGATGGGATATTCGGGAGGAGCCTCATCTGCAGGGAGTCCAAGTATAAAATCGGGGATTTCAATTGTCGACCCCGAAGGTAAGGCATATAATTGCGAACCATTTGTTGATAAAAAATGGGAGTCAACTTCAAGCGAAGATAGTTGGAATGGCGTATATTTCTCTCTCGGATTTGATTCTTCAAAATTTTCCGGAAAATATAAAATTGAAAATTCTGATCCAGAATATCAGTATCTTTCAGCTTATGCCCCTTCAAATCAAACTACTACCGTTCCGGTTTTTTCTGAAATTGGAAAGGGTAAAAATTTTTCCGGGGCATCCTTAATGCCAGTAGTAACGGTTGGTGGAGGATTTTTAATTGACAGAATGTATTTAGCAACCGATCTTGAAATTCGAGCACTTCCTCTTGATTTTACGAGTAAGGCAAAAATTAACGAAATAACATATAATAATTCAGGCAAAGAAACGGGAAAAAAAGAAGTTGAAACGACCTTAACCTATTCATTACGAAACTATGTGATGTTTAATGCTAAAATTGGTTATTTAATTTCGGGTCGATCGATGGTTTATTTTAATACGGGAATTGGATCTTTCTCATCTTCGAGCATAAAAACTGATAGTAATTATTCTATTATGGAAAATGAAGATGGCGATAGTCCGCCCCCAATTCGCTTGAGTCTTGGAACGGAATTTTTACTTTCAAATCATTTTAGACTTGTTGCGGATTATTCATATTGGATAGTTCCGCAAAATATGGGAAATTTTTATTTAGGTAAAAGCGGATCAAGTCAATCGGCACCAAAATCAGAAAATTCTTATGTTGCGGATTTTAAAATAAATTCACTAAAACTTGGAATTTTATATCGTTTTTGATTATGTTAAAATTTTTATTTACCTTACTTATTTTTGTTGCAATAAACTTTACCAGCCTTGAAGCCCAAGGTTTTAACTCTTCTTCAATTCAAAATTATAACGATAATTATCAAAACAATAAATTTAATAATTCATATGATTACTACAATGATAGATTTAATTTTGAAGATTCAGATGATAATAGAAAAAATTATCCCAGATATGAAGATATTTATCGGGGTAATGAAAATTCGGCGATGTCTAGTCAATATATAAACCAATCATCAAACAATTATAATGAAGGAGTTGAATTTAATAAGCCAAATAATGATTATGTAAATAGCTTCAATTCTTCAATTCCCATAACCGCCCCCAAAAAAAATGTAAATTTTAAAGATGGAAAAGGAGTTGGTTATAGAGTTTATGATAATTCAAATCGTCAATCCTATTTTTGCAATATAAATCCAAATCTAAAAAAAACATTTACCCATGATAATAATTTTAATGGAATTTACGTTGGAATTGGCGTTGCCAAAATAGACTCTTCAATAAATTTATCTCAAACATCTACAAATACTTCTTTTATCGACAAGGGAGGCGTAAGTAACAAACCTTATAAATTTGATTTCTCGGGGTCAAAAACCTTACCTTCAATCATAATTGGGCAGGGCAGATTATTCTCGAGTGGCTTATTTTTAGGGCAAGAATTTGCCATGAATATTGGAGAATTTAATATTGGTAGTAATAAAATTAATAATAATGAATATAAAAAAATTAATTATTCATTTTCAAATTATTCATATTATTCAGGTAAATTCGGATTTAATATTTTTAAAATTTTTTTACCATATGTCAAACTTTCTCTTAGCACGTCAACTTCACGTTTTATATTGCAAAAAAACGACAATTCCAAGATTGTTAGTGGTGGAAGTTTTCCAAGTGTTGGTTTTGGTGGCGGGATTGATATATCAATCAAAGATCATATTAGAGCGATAATTGATTACACTGAATTTACTGGTTCAGGAGACGCATTTTTTTTAAGTTCTAAAAGCGACCAAACAACCAATATACGAAATAGTGTTTCATATGATTCAAAATATGCTTTTACGCGAGTTAGTTTGATTTATAGGTTTTAGTGTAAAAATTAAGCAAGAAAATTTTTTGATAAAAATAATTTCATTAAAATATTCAAATTAAAAAATCGAATTAAGGATTTAACTTTATTTACCCTCCAAATCACTATGAATATTTTTAATAAAAGTAAGTCGTAAAGCATTGATAATCGCAACTGCATCGATGATTTGTTGAGCAATCGCACCTTCCGCAGGAGAGGCTAAGCCGAAAGCCGCTAAAATCATTCCGACGATACTAAAAATCATACCCCCAATCGCACTTTGTAAAATTATTTTACGTGTAAAAATGCTGATATGTAATAGCTCGTCGACTTTGAGCAAATTGCTTTCCAAAATCACCGCCCCCGAAGATTCCGAAGTGATATTATTGCCTTGACCAAAAGCGATTCCAACCGATGCCAACATCAATGCTGGTGCGTCATTAATGCCGTCGCCCATGAATAAAGTTGGCGCATTTTGAGTTTCTTTTTTAACAATTTCCAGTTTTTGTTCGGGACTTTGTGAACTAAAAAAATTATTAATTCCAAGTTTTTTAGCGAGGTAATTCACTTCGCTGGCGCGGTCTCCCGACAATAAAATAATTTTTTTAAAATTATGATTCGGAGCGAGATGATTAATAAAGGATTTACTCTCGGGGCGTTCCAAATCACGGAAATGAAGGATTCCCGCCACTTTTTTATTTATGACAATAACGCATTCCATGCCTTCGGTTAATTCGGGCAAAGCAATTTTTGAAGCTTGAAATTCATGAATTTTTTTTCGGCTGGTAATAATTATCTCTTTGTCGCCGATATTGCCAATCATGCCATAGCCGGGTTTTTCAGAAATATTTTGAGCGTCGAGTAAAAGTAAATTGCGTTTTTGCGCTTCTTTTAAAATTGAACCCGCCAAAGGATGACGAGAGTAGCGTTCGAGGCTGGCGGTTTTTTGTAAAATTTCATTTTCGGTGAATTCGTCAAGAGCGATAATTTCAGAAATATTAGGTTCGCCATAAGTCAAAGTTCCGGTTTTATCAAAAATCGCCGTGGTGCAAATTGAGAGTTTTTCCAAAATGCGCGCATCCTTGATAATAATGCCTTGGCGCGCTGAAATTGAAATCGCGCTAATAATGGCGATTGGCACCGCAATCAAGAGCGGGCAGGGCGTAGCGATGGTTAAAACCGCTAAAAAATTAGTTAAATCTTGAGTAAAAAAATAAGAAGCGGAGGCGATAAAAATAGTTATCGGCGCAAAAATTGCCCCAATTTTATCGGCAAGTTTACGAATCTCGGGACGTTGTTCCTTGGCTTGTTGCATGACTTCCATGATTTTGCCATAACGCGAATCGGCCGGCAATTTTTCGGTTTTGATAATGAATAAGGATTCGCCATTAATTGCGCCCGACAAAACTTTGGAGCCGATGGTTTTAGAAATGCGATAAGGTTCGCCCGTCAAATATGACTCATCCATCGAGCCTCTGCCTTCAACGATTTCGCCATCAATCGGACAAATTTCATGCGGAAAAACCGCCACTAAATCGCCAATTTTAATTTTAGAAATTTCGGTGTCTAAAAAATTATTTTCCGATTTTAAATGAGCTATAGTTGGCATTCTTTGAGCAAGAGCTTCTAAGACGAAAGAGGCGCGATGTGAAGCAAATTCTTCAAGCGCTTGTGAGCTTGCCAGCATTAAAATAATCAAAACCCCAGCAACATTTTCATGCAAATAAATTGCCAAAATTAACGCCATGAAGGCAATTAAATCGGCACCCAAATTGCCTTTTATAATTTTAAGAAAAATCTGAATTAAAAGCGGAATTCCGCCAATGATAAGAACGAAAATAAGGCTATAATCTTCATCAATTTTAAGAGCAAATTTGATAAAATAATGAATTATTAAGGATGCAATAGAAATAATAGATAACATTAACTGCCATTTGGTTTTGAGATATTCTAGTGAAAATTTCATATTTATAAAAATTTGAATAAATTTTATTGAGAAAAATATTAATTAATTTTGGAATTTTTTGGATTAAAATAAGTTTAATTATTGTAATTTTGAGGGCAATCTAAAAATATTTATCGACTTATTTTAATGAAAAAATTATAATTTTATCGATATAAATTTTTTACAAAAAAATAATTCAAAACATGAAAAAAAATCTTTCAAAAATCTTAACAATTTTATTTATGTTCTCATTTTTCTCAACAGGTTCTAAGGCTGACAATGTCAAAACTAACGATGTTTATCAATTTTCTTTCATTAATTTTGATGAAACAAAAATCAATTTGGCCGATTACAAAAATAAAGTTTTATTGATCGTCAACACCGCTTCAAAATGCGGATTTACTAAACAATATGAAGGTTTGGAAAAAATTTATCAAAAATATAAAGATCGCGGATTAATGATTATCGGAGTTCCGAGCAATAATTTTGGCAGTCAAGAACCAGGAACTAACGCAGAAATTCAAAAATTTTGTAAATATAATTATGGCGTTAATTTTTTGGTTACTCAAAAAGAAATTGTCATCGGGAAAAATGCTCATCCATTTTATCAATTTGCCTCAGAAAAGCTAGGCGCTATTGCCTCGCCAAAATGGAATTTTCATAAATATCTAATCGGTCGCGATGGCAAATTAGTTGATTATTTTATTTCAAGTACCGCTCCTGAAAGTGAAAAAATTATCAACGCAATTGAAAAAGAATTGAATAAATAATTATGAAAAAACCTTCAATTGCAATTGTCGGAGCTGGATTTTCGGGAATAATTTTAGCACAAAAATTAAAAAATATTGGTGAAGTTAAAATTTTTGAAAAAGCTCGTGGAGTAGGCGGGAGAATGTCTTCTCGCACTAAAGATGATTTTACTTTTGATTTCGGTGCGCAATTTTTTTATGCCAAAACCGCAGAATTTCAACAATTTTTAAAGCCTTTTATCGAGCAAAAAATTTTAAATTCTTGGTGCGGAAATTTTGCCGAAATCGATGATTATAAAATTACTTATCAACGTCAATGGCCCGAAGAAAAAAATCATTTCGTGCCGTCGCCAAAAATGAATCAACTTTGTAAAGAATTGTCGCGAGACCTTGATATATCTTTCCAAACTCGTGTTGCCAAAATTGAAAAAATTGAAAAAAAATGGCATATTTTTGACGACAAAAATATTTTTTTAGGCGAGTTTGATTGGTTATTTTTTTCAATTCCGGCTCCGCAATTATTAGAATTAATTCCCGCCGAATGTAATTTTTTTGAGGCGACAAAAAACTTTAAAATGCTCGGTTGTTTTGCCTTGATGCTTGGATTAGAAAAACCTTTAAACCTTCAATTCGACATTGCTTTAGTTAGAAATTCTTTGATTTCTTGGATTAGTTCGGAGAGTTCAAAACCGCAACGAAAAAATTCGGCTTCATATACAATTTTAGCTAGAAATGATTGGGCGCAGGACAATATGGAAAATGACATTGATGATGTTAAAAATCAACTCATCGCAGAATTTACAAAAATAATTCAACAGCCAATTGAAGGAATAATTCATCAAGATATTCATCGTTGGCGTTATGCTAATATTGAGAAGCAGAAAAATAATGTAAAATTTTTTTTCGATAATGAAATGCATCTAGGAGCTTGCGGAGATTGGTTAATTCACGGTCGCGTTGAGGCTTGTTATTCAAGTGCTTCGGCGCTTTTTAATGAAATTTCTAAAAATTTAAAATAATTTTTAAAGTTGAAAAATTCACGAAAAAATTTTGAAAAAATGCAGGAAAACCTTGTGGCGACTTATCGCAACATGGGGCAAAATTCTAATTTACAAATTGATTTTGATGAAAATTTTATCAATAATTTTTTTGTGTGGAATCAAAATATTGTCAATTTTCATGAAGAAAAATCTCATCAAAAAACTTTTTCTTTAAAGGCTTTTTTACCTAATTCTAATTTACTTCGCAAAGCCGAAGATGATGCCGAGATTTTGACGATAATGCGTCCGAGCCTTGATTTATCAACATGTTATGGCTTATTTCACAATCCACAAATTCATCAAAAATATAAATTTGAAATCAATAATCTTAATAATTTAAAAATTAATGTTGCCAAAATTTTTGATGATTTTGAAAAAGCGCGAATTGTTGTTTTGGCGAGCGATTGTTATTTAGGAATTGTCAAAAATATTTTAGCAAAAATTGAAAATGATATTTTTTATGCTGAGCCTTCGAACCTTGATTTGCTTATATTAAACAACATTTTCACCAAGAAAATTTTACCAAAAACTCAAGAATTTATTAAGGATTTACAAAAAAATTTGGCACCAAAAATTGTCCAAAAAATATTTGATTTAGAAAAATATATTTATCATCAAGAAAATTTTGCTAAAAATTTAAAAATAATTTTAGAAGAGTTGGTTATCGAAAATGAAGAAGTCCCGCAAAACCCTTCTAAATCAAAATCTGAAGAGCAAAATGAAAAACCGCAAGAGCCAGAAAATTTTGGAGCAGAATCGGTGGAAAATAATTTAAATCAAATTCAAAATACTGAAATTTTAGAAAATTCTAGTGAAGAAAAAATTGTTGAAAAACAATTAACCGAAATGCCAATTTTCGAAAATGAAAATTTTGACGAAACCATTATTGACAAGCCTTCAATCGATAATAACAAAATTGAATTTAAAAATCCTTACACAATTTTTTCGAATCAATTTGATGAGATAATTAATCCAAAAAAATTTATTGCTAAAAGTGAACTTGAAAATTTACGCAACCAACTTGATTTAAAAATATCAAAACTCAATTCAATTTCTAAAAAAATGAATTTGAAATTGAAAAGAAAATTATTATCAAAGAAAAATACATACTTAGAGCTCGATGCTTCGGGCGGGGTTTTGAATCGCAAAAAATTAGTGAATTTAGTTTTGTCGCCATTGATTGAGGATGTGTGGATTAATTCCAAAGCGCATGAATATCACGACACGACCTTGACGATATTGCTTGATAATTCAGGTTCGATGCGTGGAAATCCAATCGTGATGAGTGCGATGGCTTGCGAAATTATCGCCGAAATTCTGGAAAAATTTGCGATTAAAACTGAGATAATTGGCTTTACGACCTCGGATTGGAAGGGCGGACGTGTTAGAAGATTGTGGGAAAGTTCGGGTCGTAAAAAAAATCCTGGACGTTTAAACGAGCTTCGACATATCATTTATAAAAGCTTTAATCAAAGTTTTAAAAAATCGAAAATTAATTTAGGATTGATGCTTAAAGAGGGAATTTTAAAAGAAAATATTGACGGCGAAGCCTTGCTATTCGCTCGCTCACGCTTGGCTCAACAAAATGAAAAACGCAAAATTTTGATGGTAATTTCCGATGGCACGCCCGTCGATGATTCGACCACTTGCAATAATGATGGCGATATTTTATCCGACCATTTGCGACATGTGATTAATATGATCGAAAAACGTGGAAAAATTGAAATTATTGGTATCGGAATTGGGCACGCCACTGACGAATTTTATAAAAATTCGATTACAATTAGAGCCCTAGAAGATCTAGGCGACGTTATGATTGATAAAATTATTAATGTTTTGTAAAAATGTTGTTTTGAAATTTATATTAAAAATTGATTTTTTTTGTTTAAAATAGTTTTTAATTAACTAAAGTTGTGACTAAAATTAATTTATATTTTACCGAAAATAAAGTAATGAGTACTAAAAAAACACGACAACAAATTGAAGAGTATTTTTAGAGTGTCGCTAAACCAATTGCGAATTGTTGTTTACCAAAAAAAGGTAATTCACCCCAAGTATAAAAATTTATTACTTGGTGGTAGCGTTGGATTTCAAAGAAAAAATTCTTTTAACAGAAAATGGCAAACAACTAATTTTAGGAATTTTATCATCATCTTTTTTAACTTCTCTTTTTTCCTCTTCCTTCTCTCCGTTATAAATTTTAAATACCTCTGTATGAAATTTTCTTGTGCTCAAACTTCTAATGCTGGAAAATGAAGGGCTACAATTTGCAAATGAGGAAAAAACGCTGAAAAAACTATTGAATTTTTTTGGTAATAATTTCTCCCCTATTTTATACAAAGTTTTATCTAGGGTTTTTTGAATTTCTTCTTTTAAATATTGATTAAATGATTGTGGTTTTGATTCGGAATTTTCTTCTTTTTCTAATTTGGATTCAAGATTTTTAATCGACTCAACAGCTTTTTTAATTAAATTTTGTTTAAATTTTTTATATTCCTCATGACCTTTTCCAGTTGGCTTTTTGGTTTTTTTATCAAAATCACAAGTCATTTTTGGATCTTTTTTTTGCAATAAAAATCGAGCTAATAATGCAGTGCTTTTAAAAACACAATTACCTCTTTTTTGAGTTTTAGTTGGAATTGAATATTGTGTTTTTGTATAATCAATTTTTGCTCCATTGATTGCAATTTTATTATTTTTTACGGTTTCATAAAAGTCAGTGATTGCTTTTGATTTAGTGTTATTAGCAATAAATTCTTTTGCAAAATCACTAGAATATTCAACGGGATTTTCAAGTTTAAAAGTTGTTATTCCATGAATATGAGTTGAGGAGCCTTGGATTTTTCTGGATTCTGCAACTTCATTACCATCGCAATAGCTAATTGATTCTAACTTGTTATCATCATTAACATGAAAAATAAAATATGATTGATGATTTTTAAGATTTGACGAATAAATAAACATGTTATTGGTGTCTTTATCTTTTATCTCCCTTTGATTGTCAACGCTTAAAAAAATTTCCTTATAAATCGCATTAAAAGGATTTTCTTGTTGAGGGTCTTGTGATGGCTCTTTGCGGATAGTTTTAAGTATAGCTTTTTCCAGAATTTTTAATTCCGCTGCCGCATCTTCTTTTGAATAAAGCCCAGCTAAAAGTTTTTTATTTAAAAATAATTCTTCTAAATTATTTTGAGCATCATCTGGAATGCTTAAAAATTTTTTTTCTAAAATTATTTTTAAAATTTCAGATGCTTTGTCTTTATTATTTTTTAAAGCCAAAGATGATTTTTGTATAGCATAATTAATAGGATCACCCCTATCTTTTGAAGTTTGATCTAAAACCTCCGGATCTTTTTCAATTATAGTGCTAACAATTTCAGGATTCCCAGTATTAATTGCGTAGAAAATTGGAGAAAATTCAAGGATATTTTGATTTAAAGTCGTTGGGTCTTGGTTAATTATTGTGTTAACATCTGCAAGATTATTATTAAGAATTGCAAGAAATAGATTTTCTATTGGGCTAGGATTCATGCGATATTTTAAAATTTAATATTTTATATTATTAAACAAAAAGTTTTTTAGAATATCAAATATTAAATAGCAAGAATAAGTATTCGCCTATAATAATTTTTTAATTTTTAACTATTTTATCGAATAAAATCTATCGATAAATTTTTGATGCAATTCCAGCTTGTAAATTAGCTTATAAATCCTTCAAATCCTTGCTAAGCAATGATTGCGGTTTATTTTACGATATATCTACAAATGATAGTTTTTTGAAGGAAAAGCTATGAATTACGCAATATATTGCTAATTAAAATAAAAAAATTCCTTAATTTATCGTTTTATTTTCCGCCACCAAGCGAATGAACATATAAGGTTAAGCTCTTAATAGTGTTATCGTCGAGACGATTTTTCCAAAATGGCATAACGCCGGCACGAGCATAATAAATCGTGTAATAAATATCTTTTTTATCACTGCCATAAAGCCAAATGGCGTCGGTAAGATTTGGTGCTCCGAGTTCTTGATTTCCCTTGCCTTCATTGCCATGACACGCAACGCAATTGGCTTTGAAAATTGCTTCACCGCGCGCGTTAAATTCCGATTTATTTGACAAGGATAAAACATATTCAATAGTGTCATTGATTTCAGCTTTTTTCAAAACTTTATCTAAGCCAAAAGAGGGCATTTGATTGACCCGCGCCGAATCATGACCTGAGCGAATTCCATAAAGCAAAGTTTGATAAATATCACTAAGTTTTCCGCCCCACAACCAATCATCATCATTTAAATTTGGATAACCTTTATAGCCTTGCGCCCCTTGACCGTGGCACGCCGAACAATTTTCACGAAAAGCTGATTTTCCGGTGTTTAAAGCAAATTGCATGAGTTTTTCATCTTGACGAATTTCTTCTAAAGATTTTTTTGACATTTGTTCGAGATAAACAATTTTTTTCTCTTCAATTTTCTTTTGTTCGCCATTTAATTCTGAAAATTTTGTCCAATTTAAAGAGCCCTTGGTGTTGCCACTTATAGTTGGCCAAGTTGGATAAAAAAACCAATAAATCACCGCCCAAATTATGCAAATAATCCACACAATTAACCACCAACGCGGTGCCGGAACATTATATTCGGAAACGCCGTCCCAATCGTGCCCCGTAGTGCCATAACTTTCGAGAGATTTTTTATTTTTTTGATTTTCTTGATTATTTTTTTTCTCAGTCATTGTTAATTAATTTTTAGTTAATTTATGCGATATGAATTTAAACCATTTTTTATTTTTAGGTTTGGATTTTTGTTCATTTTGTTCAATTTTTTCGTTCGATTTTTCTTTATCATTGAGTGGAATTTTGGCGTAATCATCGAATTTTTCACTTTGTCCTTTTCTAAAAACTGAATAAACGACATTTAAAAAAAACAATATAAAAAAAATCGTGGCGATCGTTGGTGCATGATTTTGTATGAAGAGCCAAATGTTATTTTGCATTTTTATTTTCGTTGGTTTTTGGTTGTTCACTATCAATTTTAGCTTTTAAATCATTAAATTCTTTGATGGTTAAAGGCTCAAATTTTGAAAAATCAACTAAGGTTCCGAGCATTTGTAAATAGGCAACCAAGGCATCCATTTCGGAAACTCTTTGCGGGTTGCCATCGAAATCACGAACATTAACTTTTTTGCCATAACGTTGAAATAATTTTTCAGCATCGCGATCGGTTGAAGCTTGAATTACGGCGTCGGAAACGCCATTTTGAATCATCTCGTCAGTGTAAGGGACGCCAATTTTGCGAAGCACTTCCATGTCATCGGCGATGCCAGCGATTTTGGCATCATTTTCGGTTAAAAATTTATATCCCGGCATGATGGATTCAGGAACGACGTCGCGTGGATTGGTCAAATGACGCGTGTGCCATTCATCGGAATATTTGGCGCCGATCCTTGCCAAATCTGGACCCGTGCGTTTCGAACCCCATTGAAATGGATAATCATACATGCTTTCAGAAGCGATAGAGTAGTGTCCGTAACGCTCAACTTCATCACGAAGAACGCGAACTTGTTGCGAGTGGCAACCATAACAACCTTCTCTTTTGTAAATTTTAGCACCCGCCAACTCAAGGGGAGTGTAAGGGCGCATGCCTTCAACTTTTTCGATGGTAGTTTCTAAACGAAATAACGGAGCGATTTCAACCAGCCCGCCGATTGAAATTACCAGAACAGTAAGAATTAAAAGTATAATTGAATTGCGTTCAATTTTATCATGATGCTTGAGCATAAAATATTTCTTAAATTATGTTTTTTATATTAAATTATTTTTGTTTTTATCGTTAATCGTTTTATAAAAATTATAAGCCATCACACAAGCTCCACTGAGGAAAAATAATCCTCCAATCGCACGAACTACATAAAGTGGATGGCTGGCACGAAGGACATCAATAAAAGAATATTGTAAATTTCCCATGTCGTTGTAAGTTCGCCACATTAAACCTTGTGAAATTCCAGAAATCCACATCGCAACGATATAAAGCACGATGCCTACAGTCGCAAGCCAAAAATGGGTATTAACAAGTTTCATGGAATAAAGTTCTTTCTTCCCCCATAAGATCGGCACTAAATGATAAAGTGCTCCGAAGCTAATCAGGGCAACCCATCCGAGTGCACCCGAATGAACGTGACCGATGGTCCAATCGGTGTAATGCGAAAGAGCGTTGACGGCTTTGATCGACATTAATGGACCTTCAAAAGTGCTCATTCCGTAGAAGGCAACCGCGGTGATTAAAAATCGTAAAACGGGATCGGTGCGAAGTTTATCCCAAGCGCCCGACAAAGTCATCATGCCGTTGATCATTCCGC
>SXGQ01701054.1_pt1 | contig 33965 bp, 29 predicted proteins | sample 3178371 | NCBI WGS metagenome assembly SXGQ01 (sample SAMN11356859, study PRJNA531348) | freshwater metagenome | isolation source: freshwater sample F1-20 | place: China: Fuxian Lake, Yuxi | collected 2017-12-25 | reverse complement strand
GTGGAGTAGTACTCGATGTTGCTCATGCTCTCGACGCCAGCGACAAGCACCACGTCCGCTGCCCCCGGCTGTACCAGCATCGAGGCATCAATGACGGCTTGCAGACCAGATCCACAGCGTCGATCAAGCGAGTAACCGGAGAGTTCCAGAGGGAGTCCGGCAGCCAGTGCGGCGTAACGCCCCATGCAGGGCGCCTCGCTCGAGGCATAGGCCTGGGCGACGATCACTTCGTCAAGCACCGCAGGATCGATCGCCGACCGGTCCATGAGCGCGCGTATAGCCTGCTCTGCAAGCGTATCGGCCGCGAGGGGCCTGAGGCTGCCGCCGAACGCCCCGACCGGAGATCGTAGGGCGGAAACAATCGCTGCGCGTCGCACGACTCTCATTCTTTCCAGCACAAACCTTTTCGCACTATAACAAGAAACTCACAAACAGTCAGTTATGTGCCTGCACGCAAGGGAGATGCGTCGCGGTATTTCCTGCGACCAAAACGTCGATGACAGCCCTTGTGCGAAAAACTGACAACGTGATAGTTTTTTACAAACAAATCAAAAACAGGTCCGGCGTTCGCCAATCGGGCCTAGTCGTGGGCGATAAGATCAAATGAAAATTACTGCTCTTTTTGCGCGGGCTATTTCCAAAAGCGGGTTTGAGGACCTGCCTGAATCAGCCGTAAGCGCTGCGAAACGCCGCATCCTCGACACGATTGGTGTGATGGTACCGCCAAGAACGCTGGACGAAGGCTGTGAGCGTATGACGCGTCATATGCTGGCCGGTGGTGGCACGGGCAGGTCTTCGGTGATCGGAAGCCGTCGGCTTTCGATAGCGCCGGTCGCCGCGTTTCTCAATGGGCTCAGCGTTCATACCTTGGACTTCGATGATACATACGATCGGGTCGGTCACCACGCCACCGCGCAGGCACTTCCAGCGGCGCTAGCCGTAGCGCAGGATCGTGGCGCAACCGGCAAAGATCTGATTGCCGCAGTGGCTTGGGGACAGGATGTCGGAACACGCCTCTCTGGTTGCCGCGGGCCGCAGGCGGTCGAAGACGCGCGCTGGTTTCCAATCACTACTTTCGGGCCGCTGGCTGCCGCTGTTTCGGCGGGCAAGGTCATGGGGCTGCAAGAGGAACAGTTCGTCAATTTATTCGGTTTGGCGGTTCACCGGTGTCACGGACAAATGAGTGCGGTGACCGCTGTCGATTCCGAGTTGCGGGCATACCGTGACGCCTTCACTGCGCAAGATGGTGTCATGACCGCGACCTCTGCCTTGATAGGTATCAAGGCCTGCCGCGACGGGGTAGAGCAGCTATTCCGAAATTATTACGAAGATGATTACGACGCCGAATTTCTTACTGCTGGGTTAGGAGAAAAGTTTTTTGGTGAAGACGCCGCCATAAAGGCTTGGCCATGTTGTCGATTGACGCACGGATATGTGGACGGGATCCGCACCCTCGTAGAAACACATGGGATTATTCCGGAGATGGTCGAAAAGATCATTCTCGACGCACGCCAATTCGCGATTACGAATCTTGGCGAGCCAGTGGACGAGAAGCGTCGACCGCAAAAAAGTATACAAGCAAAATTTTCGCTGCATTTCTCTGCAGCGCTAGCTGCAATAAAAGAACCGAGAATTTCAGACTTTCTTGAAGATGAGCTGAAAAATCCGCAGGTTTTGTCCATGGCAGATCGAGTTGAGACGCGACTAAACAACAATTGCGGAAAGCTGCTCCCAACAAACGTCGAAATATCTCTAAAAGACGGTCGCGTGCTACACCAGCGTTGCGACAACATTCTTGGGTCGACAGCCCGACCGATTTCCGATCACGACTTGATATTGAAATTTCGCGACTGCCTTGGTTATGCGAGCGATCCGCTTGCTCCGCACCAAGAAGAGCGTTTGATCGATATGCTCCTCAATCTAGAGCGCGTCGAAAATCTTTCGGAGCTTGCAGCGCTTTTACCCTGAAGAAAATCTAAGTCCCTTCATGAGTGCCGTCCGGTATCAACGCCAGGAGAAAAAAATGGGTTATTCAATGGAAGAGTTGGCTGATCGAATGGAGATCATCGATGTCATCACGCGTTACGTGCACGCACTGGATGATCTTGACATAGACGCGCTCGATTCGGTCTTCACGGCGGATTGCATGTTCGATCTGACCTCAGCGGGTGCGATGCGGGGTCAATGGGCGTCGATCGTGAAGCCGTTTTTCGCAAGTATGCACAAGTCCTTCAAGCATGATTTCCACTACTTCACTAATTCGCGTATCACATTTGTCGATCAAGCTCGCACGCAAGCGAGGGTGCGGCACAAAGTTGTAAACCCCTGCGTTGTGGTTCGCGATGGCAAGGAATTTCACCATCAGATCCATGGGACATACGACGATTTATTTGTGCGCAAGCCGGAGGGCTGGCGAGTGCAGGAAAGAACATGGAATATGGGATGGATCAGCGGCGATAACCCGTACGTCGGAACGACAATCGGGGAGGCGAGAATCGCTGCTGCTAACTGACAAGCTCAAGATATCTAGCGACGATCCTCCATCAAATCGAAGAGCTTCATCGCGTCGAGGTACTCGTGTGCCTCGACGATTTTTTCGCCGACCACGCGAAAGACGAATAAGTAGTCGTTATCGTAATTTCCGCGTCGGGTCGTTCTTGCGCTGCCTTGCGCTTCAACTACGACAGTGTCCCCTTCCGAAATTATCCGCTGTACCGAAATGTTTATGGGTTCTTCAAGCTTGCTGAAGATTCGGCGTGCGAGACAAATCAAACCCTCAGCATTCATGGTGCCGCCATATGGCGATGGGGCTTTGACGCGGTAATCAACGTCCGGCGCTAAGCAGGAGAATGCCGAATCTTCATCCCCTTTTCACAAGTCATCGAAAAAGCGCATTACAACATCACGAGGGCTCATCTTCATCAAGATTCTCCTGAGCAAAGAATTTGATATCGGGAGCAAAAATAAATTGATTAGATTCCCTTCTTACTATACAGAAAATGATAGATCGTCAGTTAATTAGAAATCGCGGAGGTCGCGACGTGGGGCATCTTTCTGGGGCTCGAGGGCGCAGCAACACTGTGGCGCTCCTCCAGACGGGTTTAGAGATCTGGATTTCCATGGGACAAGGGGGCTGATTTGTATGAGCAGTAAAGTCTTCGATCAAAAAGTCATCATTTGCACCGGCGCGGGAGCGGGTATCGGGCTTGCGGTAACGATCGCGCTTGCAAAAGAAAATGCTCGCCTGATTCTGGTCGATGCGAACCCATCTGCCGTAGATTCGGCGGCGGTAACCGCGCGGAGTCACGGCGCGGAGGTTCTCGCCGTTGCGGCCGACGTTACAAAGTTCGAGGAGGCCGAAAACGTGGTTCGGTCCGGTGTCGCCAAATTCGGCCGGATCGATTGCTTGTACAACGGAGCAGGTATCGCGGGGCCGACCCGGTCGTTTCACGAGACCGACGAAGCGATCTGGCGCAGGGTGATCGATGTAAACCTTCACGGATCAGTGAATTACATCCGAGCGGTCATCCCGGAGATGATCGCACGTGGGTCCGGTTCGATTGTCAACGTAAGTTCCGGCGCGGGTTTGCGCGCGACTGATCCAGGACATGGCCCCTATGTGACCAGCAAGCACGCCGTTATTGGGATGTCGAAAGCGGCCGCGGTCGAGTACGCCCGGTATGGCATCCGAGTAAACGCGGTTGCGCCAGGCCCCACAGGGACCGAGATGGTCCGCAAGTACATCAGCGACAACCCGGGGGTTGAGGCGCACTTGAAACAGCGGATTCTCCTTGGACGCTTGGGCGACCCAAGCGAGATCGCAAAGATGGTGCTCTTTCTGCTATCGGACACCTCATCCTTTTGTACCGGCGCGGTGTACGAGGTCAATGGCGGAGAGCTCGCGCGCTAGGGGGGCATAACCGACTACCCGTCAGTTGTAAAAAACCGCCAAGTTTCGCTGTGGCGATAGCTGTTGAACTACAACTACTGGGTGATGAGCGGAACCAATTTCAGTGAGTACTTGTATTAAAAACTGACACTGTGATACTTTTTGAACCATCGGTTTCGGGTGCTATCCCCAACTGATCTCGGCGGCCCTGCCTGCTGGGCGAACTGGCATAACGAATGGCTACAACAAAGACGGGGGATATATGACTAACCTCAAGATCAAGCGGTTCGTGCAACTGGCGATCGGTGCCGCTTGTGTCGTGTCATCGGGTGCGATGGCAGCGGACGAAGGGGCACTCGAGGAAGTGGTGGTAACCGCGCAGAAGCGTGCGCAAAACATGCAAGATGTGCCGATTTCCATTGGCGTGTTCACGGCCGATGCAATCGCCGATCGAAACATCGTCGGCCTGACGCAGTTGATCCAGCTGTCGCCATCCCTGAATTTCAAAGATGGTTTCTCGCCCGTCGCTACCAGTTTGAGTATCCGCGGCGTCAACTCGTACACGTTCGAGGGCGGTATTCAGCCGAGCATATCCGTCGTGGTTGACGGGGTGCCGCTCGCTCGCGCAGGTGAATTCGTCCAGGAACTTGCGGATATCGAGCGAATCGAGGTGCTTCGTGGTCCACAGGGTACGCTGTTCGGCCAGAACGCGACCGGCGGCGCAATCAATGTGGTTCGCAAGGCGCCCACTGATACATTCGAAGGGCGATTCGACGTCAGTACAACGAATGATGAAGACACGATGATTCGGGCCGTGCTGAGCGGCCCGATTACCGACAGTGTCCGCGCGCGTGTAGCCGCTTTTAGTCGCGACTTTCGAGGCTATATCCGTAACTACTCGAACAACGGTCGAAACGGAAATTGGCTCGGGGGCAATGACGTATACGGTGCAACCGCAAAAGTAGATATCGACATCAGTGACGACGTGTCGTTATCGCTTGCCGGAGATTACCGCAACGCCACCCACGGGATGACACCGCAGATCGCTCAAGTGTCCGAGGGTTTCGACTTCAACTTTAACGGTAAAGACGATCGCATCGAGGCGCTCGGCAACGGTGATTTCGCGCTGGGTCAGAAAATTTTTGCTGATCCGTACCACAAGGCGAGTGTTAGCAAGCGCGGCGACAAGATGAAGAACGAGGGATGGGGAGTGTCGGCCGACTTGACGTGGCGGGTGGGTGATGGACTGACGTTCAAGTCGATCACGGCCTACCGTTCCTTCGATGACCGCAACAACGCGGACGTCGACGGAACCCCCGCAGACGGAAATCGGCTAGTTACACCGATCGTCTCGGTGACCACGTCAGGCGCGCCAACATGCTGTGATCACAGCCGTCGTCAGTACAACGATTACGTCTCGCAAGAATTCCGACTGGAAAAATCGAGCGACAAGGCTGATTGGACCATTGGTGCCTACTACACTGACTTGCGTGAAGCCGTCAAAAATTCTGTGCCGTTGCTGATTCTCGACGCCTTTGTCGACTCCGCGACCGGCGGAGCGAGGTTTGGGGGAACACGAGCCTTTTTTGACGAGTATTTCTTGCAAGACCAGCGCATATACAACAACAAATCAATGCTTGAGTCGTTCTCCGTGTTCGCGGATACGACGATCCACATCTCCGATCGAACCGATATCTTCGGTGGCGTGAGATACACGAGCGAAGATGTTTCGGTAAGTCTCAACAACAAACTGACGTTTGCGCCGCTAACTCGGGCTCAAATTGCCGCGCGGTTCAACACCGCTACCATGGTGCTCGATACGACCGGACTACCAGAGTTCCCATCCATTAGCGCTGCATCGATCGGAAGTGCGAGCAAATCAGATAGCTTCGTATCCGGTCGTCTCGGGATTAGCCACGAGTTTTCCGAAGATGTTCGCGGCTACGCCACCATATCGCGTGGTTACATCGGATCGGGCGGCAAGATATCGCGTTCGGCAGTAACGACAAACGCATTCCTTCTGCCGTCAAAAGCAGATGCCATCGAACTCGGGCTGAAGACTCTGCTTCTTGATCGGCGTCTGCGACTTAATGCGGCCGTATTCCAGCAGAAGACGGAAGACCTGCAAGCCTCGCGGCTGGTGCCCGGAACGGTGAATACCGAAAACGTGAACGCCGGTAATCTCAAAGCGAAGGGTGTCGAGGTCGATCTTGCTTTTCGGGCATCTGAATATGTCACGCTGGATGCCGCTGTGGCCTACCTCGACAGTAAGTTCAGCAATCTCGTGCAACCCTGCTACCCCGGGCAGACGGCTGCTTTGGGTTGTAACGCGGGAAGTCAGGTCATCGACGGAAAAGTGGGTCTGACCTCACCCAAGCTGAAGTACACGGCGGGAGTGAACTTGAACGTTCCGCTTGCCGGCGAACGATCAATGTACGGCTCACTCGGTTACGTTTGGCAGGATGACGTCCATTTCAATCTTGACCACGATCCGCTGACGGTGCAGGAGGCATACGGTCTGTTGGATATGACGATCGGCATGCGCTTGGGTGAGCGGTACGACTTCGCTGTGTTTGGCCGGAACCTGACCGACGAACAGTTCTTGTTGAGTAAAGAAGCGGCAGTCGGAGCTCTCGGGCGAGTGTTCGTACGTCCGGGACGCGACAGCGGCCGTTACTACGGTGCTAAGTTATCGGTCAACTTCTGATCAGAGTAGAACGGTCTCTGACTGAAAATTGAGCCAGATCGACTTCGGGCGTCAATGCACTGCATTGGCGCCCGAAGTTTTTTGAAAGACTAAAACCGGTAGTGATCCCTGTGACAGCTTGGACACTGCGAATTTCATGAGCTTTCGACTTCGCGCGACGCTCACTGCCGAATTACGGCAGAACTGGCTGATCATCGTGGCTTGTCTGATGTGTCCGTGGGCTCTGCAATTGCTCACGCACATATTGCCGTTCATTTACCCGCGCATCATCGACGAGTTCGGTTGGTCTCGCGAGCAGACGACGTTCATCGCTTCTCTGCGGTATGTCTTCGGCGCGCTGGGCGCGCTCTTGGTGGGCTATCTCTCGGAGCGATTCAGTGCGTGGGTGCTGCTGATCGTTTGTGCGGTGATCACCGGGCTGGCACAGCTGTGGTTTCTGACTCTGGCTACCCTCGAAGAGTACTACCTGATCGGTGTGCTACAGGGGATCTGCGGACCGGGTGGGTACACTGCCGTGATGATTATCCTCGCGAGATATTTTGTTAAATCTCTCGGTACGGTGACGGGCGTTGTCCTCATCGGCGCATCGCTTTGTTCCATCATCGCGCCGCTAGCCATTACCTATGCCATGGAAGCCTGGGGCTGGCGTTGGGGTGTCGCATCAATGACGCTCGTGATTTGGTTCGTCGTTTTACCCTCGCTGCTTATGGCCGCCCGCGCAAAAGCACCTTCTTCCGCGGAAAATTCAGCATCGATGTCGCCCGCAACAATGGATCCTTTGACGCCCTCGATGGATGAGGGGAAGTCGCGTGCCGCTCTTTTTCGGCGAGTCTTTCGTTCCCGCGACTTCATGCTCATTGCAATATCCATCAGTTTCGCAAGCATGGCAGACGCCGGATTTAGACATCACCAAGTATTCATACTTCGCGATATTGGAATCACTGCGTCAACTGTTGCTGTTATCGTCAGTTCCATTGGAGCTGCTGGCATCGTCACCCGAGTGCTTGCGGGCGCGCTACTCGATCGTCTGTCATGCAAAGGATTGGGCATACTTTACATGTTCGAAGCCGTTGCCTCGGTGCTTGCGCTGGTTCTCTTCATTCCAGCGGTTATTCCGCTCTACGTCATACTGCGGTCCTTCTCGCATGCGGCGATTACGCTCGATCAAAGTGTCATGGCAAGACATATTTTCGGTACGAACTCGCTCGGTCCGGTAATCGGCATATTCGCCGCCATCGGTAGTTTCGGATCGGCGGCGGGTCCGTGGCTGATGGGTGTAATCTTCGATTCGTTCGGTTCCTACCACTACGCATTCATCCTTTTCACAATCCTTCCAGTGCTTGGCGCGACTCTTGCCGGGATGACCCGCCCTCACTTCTGGCTGAGCCAAAAAGGTGTGGAACAGAATGCAGCATAAATTAGTGCAGCGACTCACCATCGACCAACTCGAGTTAGCTCGATTTATCAAGCCTGGAGACGGAGTGATCTGGGGGCAGACGGCAGCTGAACCCGTGGTGTTGACTGCTGCGCTTATGCGGCAGCGACATACGATCGGTGCGTTCGATGCGTTTGTCGGTGCGACCTGGTCGCAGGCGACTGTGGCCGAACATGCCGATGTCGTGCGCTTCGGCTCATACTGCTCGACTGCGAACAATCAATTTCTGGCCAAGCGCGGACTGCTTAAGGTGCTGCGCTGCAATTACTCCGAGTTGGCGCAGGCGATCCGATCGCATCAGATAAAATCCGACGTGCTGCTGCTGCAGCTCGCGCGCGATCCACGCACCGGGCGTGTATCTTTATCGCTGGGTTACGAATATCTCGTGCCAGCGCTCGCAGTCGCACGAACGGTGATTGCGGAAGTCAACGAAAGGGCGCCGTGGACCCATGGTGACGTGCTTGTTGCCGAGGAGCGGATCGATGTCCTGCTGGAAACGGCGCATGACCCAGTACCGCCTCCTGAGTCGGGTATTAACGAGATCACTCGGTCGGTAGCACGCAATGTGGCATCGCTGATCGAAGACGGCGATGTATTGCAGTTCGGCATTGGCAGTCTTCCCGAGGCAGTTCTGCAGCAACTATCCGATCGTCGCGATCTTGGGGTTCACTCAGGCGCCTTCCTGGACTCCGCTGCTGCGCTCTGCGAAAAGGGTGTCATCACGAACGCTCGCAAGCGTCATGACGCCGGCGTGTCGATAGCAGGTGTTGTGATGGGAGGATCACAGTCTTGCCGCTTTGTTCACCGTAATCCCGCGATACGCTTTTGCTCCGTGGAATACACGCATGACCACCAAGTGATCGCCTCAATCGATCGGTTCGTGGCCATCAATGCGGCGGTCGAGGTCGATGTGATGGGACGGGTTAACGCAGAGGTAGCCGCAGGGAAACACGTCGGAGCGGTCGGCGGTGCACCCGATTTTCTACGCGGCGCCATGGCGGCTCGTGGCGGCAAAGCGATTGTCGCTTTGCCTTCTACGGCGGGGCGTGGAGACTCCATATCTAGTCGGATCGTGAGCCGTCTAACCGGACCCGTTAGCACACCGGGAGAAGACGTTGGTTTCGTGGTGACTGAGTACGGAATCGCTGACTTACGCGGTAAATCGTCACAAGAACGTGCCAATCGTCTTGCCGATATTGCCGCTCCGCCTTTCCGCGACGAGTTGCGAAGTAACGCGAGCCGGAAATGACCGATTTAATCGATCTGATGACTCTAGAGACGGGCTCGCCGCTACGATTCATCGCGCGTCATGGCCAGCTAAATCGCAGCGGTACAGTGTATGGTGGGCAACTGCTCGGGCAGCTAGCGAGGGCAGCAGAGCTTACCGTGCCGGACACTCGTCGGCATCTGCATGCACTGCACGCGACATTCGAGCGGGCGGCCACGACAACCACACCCATTGAGTACATCGTTGAAGCTGGTCTTGATGGCAGCAGTGAAGCTGTCAGGCGCATCCGTGGCCTTCAGAACGGCCAGATCTTGATCACGGCCAACGCTGGGTTCGGCCCGGCCTTCGCGGGGTTTGCGCACTCGGTAGCGTGGCAGACGGCCCCGCCGATGCCCGAGTCTTTGCCAACCTTGGCCGAGTCCTCGGACTCGCTCGAAAGCCTGCTCACCGTTCACGGGAAAAGCAGAGCGCGTACTTATCCGCAGGTGGAAATCAGGCCTCTCGATCCGCGTCGGCACTTATTGGTGGATTCTGGACTGCCGCAGAGTCGATTCTGGATCCGGGTGCTGTCAAAAGCGGTTGCTCGTGAACTGTCGACTTCCGCGGTGATCGCTTATCTTTCAGATTATTTGGCGGTGGATGCCGCTCTCGCCGGGCATGTGAACGACTTGCCTAACGAGTCGTTGTTTGTGGCCTCCTTGAACCACTCGCTGTGGATCCATGCACCCGTCGAGCCTGAGGAGTGGGTGTTTTGCGAATGGGATAGTCCATGGGCAGGCGGAGGTCGGGCGTTGTGTACAGGAAAATTTTTCAATATTGCCGGACGATTGGTGGCTACCGCCGCACAGGCGACCATGTTGCGTCCTCGAAGACGTGACTGAGCTGTCAAAGTATTACAGGTGAATAACATGATTTTGGTAACCGGTGCGGCTGGGGTGTTAGGACAAGCCGTCATAAAGCGCCTGTCGAAAGATGGCGTAGCGGTGGCGGCGGTTGATTTTCAGGCGAGGATTCCGACGGCGGGTCAGTCGCTGTCGATCGGTGGTGTGGATCTCGCCGATAGCCGAGCATGCTCAAGGATGATGCAAGCACTCGCTGCGCACGGCGCGCACGCGCTGCACGGGCTCGTCAATATCGCTGGCGGATTTGTCTGGGAAAAAATCGCTGACGGTTCATGGCAAAGCTGGGAACGAATGTATAGGATCAACGTGCAGTCGGCGCATCACGCGATTGTCCATGCTTTGCCGATGTTGCGTGTGGATCATGGCGCGGTTGTGAACATTGGCGCAGCCTCCGCCGCTCGAGCGGACGGCGGAATGGGTCCTTACACGGCGAGTAAATCTGCCCTGGCGCGACTGACTGAAAGTCTGGCTGCAGAGGAGGCGATGTACGGCGTTCGGGTCAATGCGATATTGCCGAGCATCATCGACACACCACAAAACCGCGCAGACATGCCGGACGGCGATTTCTCGAAGTGGGTTTCACCCGCCGAAATTGCCGAGGTCGTGGCATTCCTTATTTCGCCGTCTGCGTCTGGGGTGACTGGAGCTAGTATTTCTGTTCTCGGACGCGTGGTCTGAGCACGTACCCCTTCCTCATCTGCCGTATTGGCTAACATCGTAGTTGGTCGGGAAGGCGCGATCGTCGGTCGCCGCCTCATCGTGCCGAGGATGGATTGCATAGATAATGAATCGCAGTCATAGGGGGTGCTCGTTGTCGTTTAAACGACAGCATGGGTCGTTTAAGCGAGCGATTTTTGGCCGAAATATCTGCGTCAAAACGCCGATTTGACACTTGTTACACCGTTGTCGCACCACAGCGGGCATTCGCTAACTGATTGATTCAGATGGCGGTAGCGCGTGGGCGCGGGGTTTGAAAATCCGCGTGTCGTTGGTTCGATTCCGACTCCGGCCACCATTCACTAAGCCAGACTGTATCGAGCCACTGCCGGATCTGTCTCTGGAGCAGCCCCCATTTCGACCGGACAGTGCTGTCGTAAATAGGAGCTAGGCGTAAGCCTAGTCATACGACGATGTCTTCGAATGCAGAGCGTGTTGAGATTTATTCGGGTATTCAGCGCCGTCGACGTTGCTCCGTCGACGATAAGCGGAGAATCTTGCAGCAAGCCTCTCGGCCCGGGATCACGATTTCCGATGTGACTCGACAGCACGGAATTTCTCCGTCTCTGTTGTTTCACTAGAGACCGCGCATGGCCGAGGGTGGGACGGAAACGATCCGGATCGATGAGGCCGTTACAGGGTGCTCGGAGATCAAAGTCCTCGAGAAACGTATCCGTGAACTCGAGCGGGCTTTGGGCGAGAAGACCCTGGAGAACGAGATTCTTCGAGAGGCTGTGAAGATTGCGTACGAAAAAAACGTCACTCGCGTCTTCGTGAAGGAAGTCGCCGGTTAGTTGGACACCCGTTTGTTCGTACGAGTCAGGCTCTTTTGACCGCCCAGCGCTGAATTGCCGGCCGTATTCGCAGGAACCCGCGATACGCCAACTCCATCAACGCAGCGACGCCCGGTAAGCGTCCAACTCGTGCCAACCAGCGCCAATACGGCAAGCGTTCCCATAGGGCGATGAAGGCTCGAGCACCACTCTCGATACGACCATCGGCATGTCTGACGTGGAAACGGGCGAGGGCTTGCTCGCGTGTCAGCTGTGAGGGTAGCGATACCGCGGGTCCACTGACATCGCAAAACTCAACCGGCTGTACCGGCGCTAAGCCACGATAAACACCGATCTCGCGTCGACACAACGGGCACGCGCCGTCGTACATCACGATCAGCGCATCGGCGTCGGCGGGATGGATTTTCGTCATACCGTAATTTTGACAGAAAGGCCGCCTCTCGTTAACTGTTGCGAGAGCTCGGTCATGTTCGATCGAGTGCGGCACGTTGGCCGGTTCCGGGTGGTAAGCAGGTGAAGGTGATCGGTTGCGTGACGCTAGCCAATTCTTTGAGTTGCGACTCGCTGCGCGTGCCGCCGCCTCGTAGCGCCCAGTTACCATCGGGCTGTAGCAAAGCACTGTGTGCCACGCCGTTGGCGGTGATTCGTGCCACCAAGTCACAAGACGCCCGAGGCGTTCTCGTCTGTGCCTGGGTGCGCAGCAGCGACAGTCGATCCTCGATCGCGCTGCTCGCTCCCGGGCGCCACGTAACCTGTTGGCCGATGATGGGTAAAAAATCCGAATCGAAAGCGAGGACGAATGCGGCGACTTGTCGACGGGTCACATCAGCTGGTGGTGGAAAGATGAATACCGGATCACGGAGAAAGTTTTCGAGGGTGTCGACCGCGCCATCGTGACTAAATCCGAAGCCGCGAATCTGCGCGCCGGTCGCCGCGCTGCTGTCACCACTGAAGCCGAACATACCGACTTTGGTGTACATGTTACGCAGCTGCGGAATCTTGAAGTTTTCGGTGATGCGCCCACCCTCAAAGGTCATCAGCCCGTTGGTACCAAACTGTCCCTCGAGCGGCCGAAGGCGATGACAGTTATCGCAGGAGCCGAGCAGCGTCGATGGGAAGTTCATGTAGAAACTGCGACCGGCCGACTCTTGCTCGCTCAAGGAGTTGTCGAGCGCTCTGATGGGATTGGGAGGCATGGCGAGCTGCATCACGAAATCGGTGAAGGCTTGCATCTGAGTTGCCGGCAGCACGGTTTCGCGTCCGAGGAGTGCCACGAATGCACTGTTGAATTCTTTGAACGCGGCCTCTTCCAAAGATTCGGTCGCACCACGCACGAGGGACCGCGAGGTTCCCGTTCGATCGCCTCGCCAATGCATCGGTCCATTGCCTTTCATGCCGCGCAAGGTTTGCGTCGTCATCGGCCCTTTGAGTGGGTGAAAGCGCGGCGTGGTTCTCGGGCTGAGCGGAAGATAGGCGTTCGGATTGTTCTGCATCCGCTCGTCGGGATTGCCGAGGTCCCATGCAAGATGATCGAGATCGCCAAAGACATGGCAACTTGCGCACGAAACGGTGCCGTTAGCGGAGGTCAGATTGGCGTCGTACAGGAATCGACGACCCTCTTTGACGGCCGTGCTCTCGGGAGAGAACAGAGATCGGCTCGATAAAAGAGTCCGGTTGGGAACATCGATGACGCTAACGGCGTGGGCAATACGCGAATACACAAAAAGACGCGAGCCTGCGCTGTTAATCGCAAGGCCGGCTGGACCTGCTGGGACATCGATATGTCGTGATGTGTCCGCCGTGTAAGAACCCGAGATCAGTGCCGCCGTGGGAAGTGCGGCGACTTTGGCTGACCCGAAGGCGGCCGTAAATAGCGTGTCGCCGCTGTCGTTCAAAACCATCGCAGTCGGCTGTGCGAGTGAGCGGGCCTTCTCGGCAGCAGAGATGCTCGCACCTTGCGGTAGTTTGAAATCGACATGACGATTCAAGTGCATTGCGGTTACGGTTCCCGACGCAGGGGAAATCATCGATATGCGGCTCTCCGCAATACGTCCTCGGACAGTGCTGTTACCCCGACGACCACTACCCTCGAACCGAACTTCGTTGAAAGCCTCGGTGTTGCTGACGAAGATGCGTCCGTCGGTACCGACAACCATATTGAAGAGTGTCGTACCGACGTTGGCAAAGCGGGCGGTGATGTTGGGGGTCGCTGCAGTCGCGTCAATGGCAAAGACATCTTCGTCCGGTAAGTTGAACTTGATTTGGCTTGACCAGTCGGTACGGGCCTCATCGCGCCACGCCGCACCATCGTAGCGAACGATCAAACCGGTGGCGGGGGCTTGTACACCGTCGGTGCTGGTCGTCAAACCCGGCTTGGGCGTGTTCAAAGCGTCCCGATGCAGAACCGTCGTTCGATTTCCCGACATGAACGCAGCCGCATAAACGGTTCGTCCATCGCCACTAACAGCCAACGCGCGCGGTACCTCGGCCGGCAGTGTGACGATGTTCAAAGGCTTGCCGGACAAAGAATCCTCAAGCTGAGTGGCATCGAAGATCCAGACATCGGCGCGACCGCTCCCGGGTGTCGTCAAGGAGGCGGAGGTAAAACCCGGGCGATTTTGTCCCCGATTTGCAGCGGTGATGAAAGCCCGAGTGCGACTGTTACCGGCGAACACGATATCTCTTGGTTCATCGCCAACCTGCAGCGTACGCAACACGCGCGGCGTCCCATCGAGGCGAACCACACTGACAGAATCGGAGAGATGATTGACGACCCACAGTTCGTTCGGCGTTCGCTCGGCAACCGAAATCGGCTCAAGTCCGACGCTGACGCTGCTGAGCAAACTGAGTGAATCCCCGTTGACGGCATAGATTTCAAGGCAGGCGGCCGGTCCGTTGACGACGTACAGCCGTTGACCATCAGCCGACAGCGCGAGTGGGCGCACCGGACCGCTTTCGAAAACGGTGACGCTCGCTGGCGCCGAGTCTCCCGTCAGCGTGTCGGTGGAGCTGCCACACTGAAACACAGGGTTCTGAAGCAGCGCCCCCTGAATCGCCTCTATGGGCGAAGTTGGCGTCTGCACGGGCGCAGTGACGGTCGATGGCGTCGTGTTGGACCGCGAGTCGGAACCGCCACCGCCCCCGCAGGCCGAGAGTAAGCTGACGAAGGCCGGAGCGAGCCATTTCCTCGGCCATCCGCTTTCACTGACCGCCATAAATCTCCTCCCCTTGATCGTCGGTATCTCACGTTTACCGCGAAGCGGGACGCCGAACAAGTCAAGTTTTGATAAACGGGGCGCTGACCTGTCCTCGCGAGTGGCGCTCACTCAACAATGGCTCAATCCGCTGAATCCCGCCTAAGATACGAACTCATGGAAACTTCCGTCGTTACGAATCTGTTGTTGCCGTTGGCGCTCGGTATCGTCATGTTGGGCTTGGGGCTGTCGCTGACGACGGACGACTTCCGGCGCATCCTTCGCTATCCGAGAGCGGTACTGGTTGGACTCGCGACACAAACTCTCGTTTTAGTCGCTATTGCCTATGCTCTGACGCAATGGTTTGATCTCTCACCTGAGTTGTCGGTCGGCTTGATGCTGCTGGCCGCCTCGCCGGGCGGAGCGACCGCCAACATCTACAGTCATCTTGCGAAGGGGGATGTTGCGCTCAATATCACCCTGACCGCTATCAACAGCGCATTGGCACTTATCACCTTGCCGCTGATCGTCAATTTTTCTTTGGCGCATTTCTTAGGGCAGGAACAGTATGTACCCCCGCCGACGCGAAAGATTGTCGAGGTCGCTGTGATCATCGTATTGCCGGTGCTGATCGGGATGGCGCTACGCGCCAGTCGGCCACTATCGGCCGCTCGTCTGGAAAGGCCGATCCGTATTTTCGCCGTATTGGTGCTGCTCGCCGTGATTCTGGCGGCGATTGGCGCCGAGTGGAGTCGATTGCCCGGATTTATCGCCGCAGTGGGCGGTGCTTGCCTAGCGTTCAACCTGCTCAGTATCGGCGTCGGTTACGGTTTACCTCGACTACTGAAACTGGAGCGCAGTCAGTCCATCGCCATCTCGATGGAGATCGGCATCCATAATGGCACCCTGGCGATCTTCATTGCTCTCAACGTTTTGCAGAACGCGCAGATGTCGATCCCCGCCGCCGTTTACAGCATCATCATGTTTTTGACAGCGGGCGTGTTCGCCTACGGGCTTGCTCGGATACCGTCGGTATCCCGTATTGCACCATGACTCAACGGCGCATCTGGGATATCTCGCAATCGCTGCGGACTCATCTCCCCGTATGGCCTGGTGATGTGCCGTTCGACTGTAGCGTAACCGGTGCAGTGGCAGCCGGTTCGAGCGTCAATCTGCATCGGCTCACGTTCTCGACGCAGTCGGGTACCCATGCCGAGTGCTCGCGTCACGTGAGAGATGATGCCGGCGATTTGGCAACGCTTGACTTGGCCGCCTTCATGGGCGAGTGCGAGCTGCGCGATGTTAGTCGTGCGCAGCACATCGAGTCACAGTACATCGAGTCACAGGGCGTCATTCCGGCATCGGCGGTGCTCGACCGCTTGCCGTCGCGGGTGGAGCGATTGGTGCTGCGCACTTTGGCCAATCCCGATTGGAGCGTGTGGCCAGCTGGATTTCGTGCGCTCGATCCAGAACTCATTGAGGCGGTTGCCGCGCGTGGTTGTCGATTGATTGCAACGGACGCGCCGTCCATCGATCCCGAGACCTGCAAGCTGCTCCGTTCGCATCACGCCTGCCATCGAGCCAATATGGCGATTCTCGAGGGGGTGGTGCTAGATGGGATTCCTGAGGGACGGTATGAGCTCATCGCTCTGCCGTTACCCGTCGTCGGCGTTGAAGCGACACCCGTACGCGCAGTGCTTCGCGAGTGGATTTGATGCAGCCGCGCAGTCGAGCGGAGTGTATCGAGCGGGATCGAGTCGACTCACTCGCAGCACATCGCGAGCAGTTTCGACTTCCCGAGGATGTGATCTACCTCGACGGCACTTCACTCGGCGCTTTGACGCGCTCCGCCGAACGTCAAGTCGCGGCCGTGATGCAGGAGCAATGGGGCGTCGATCTCATTCGCAGTTGGAGCGAAAATGGTTGGCTCGACTATCCATCGCGATTAGGCGATCGAATCGCACCCTTGATCGGCGCATCGCCCGGCGAAGTGCTGGTCTGTGATTCGACCTCGATTGATCTCTTTAAGATCGTCTCGGCGGTGGCGCTGCAACGCGGCAAGCGCCGTAAGCTTGTCACTGAGCTCGGCAACTTCCCCACTGATCTGTATGTTTTGCGGGGACTTGCACGGCTCGTTCCCGAACTCGACGTCGTCGCTGTCCCGCGCGAAGAGTTGTCAGCGGCGATCGATCACGAAACTCTTCTCGTCGTGCTCACCCATGTGCACTACCGAACGGCTGAGATGTACGACTTGGCGGCGATGACCGCGCACGTGCATTCGGTTGGCGCGCGCATCGTATGGGATCTGTCCCATTCCATCGGTGCGCTACCGATTGATCTCGGCCTCTCCGAAGGTGACTTCGCCGTGGGCTGCACATACAAATACTTGAATGGAGGCCCGGGTGCTCCCGGGTTCCTTTACGTGCGGCGTGATCTACAGGCTGCACTACAGCCCGTCTTGAGTGGTTGGCTCGGCGACGCGCGACCATTCGATTTCCTGGATGATTACCTACCGGCACCGGGCATTGATCGCCATCGGTGTGGGACTCCGCCCGTGCTGGCATATGCCGCATTGGAGGGCGCACTCGATGTATTCGACGGTGTTGATGTCGAGAGCATCAGACGAAAGTCGATTGAACTCTCAGATCTATTTATCGCGCTCGTGGAAGATCTTCCGCAAGCGGAGTCCCTGCATCTTGTTTCGCCGCGTGATCCCGCGCGGCGGGGTAGTCATCTGTCCTTCGCCCACGCCGATGCTGGCGCGGTGATGCAGCGACTCATCAAGCGCGGCGTCATTGGTGATTTCCGCGCGCCGGATCTGCTTCGGTTCGGACTGACGCCACTGTATCTGCGCTTCGTCGACGTGTGGGACGCCGTACAGATTCTCGGTGAAGAGATCGGCAGAACTTTTATCGATAAAAACAAGCGTAGGGGCACGCCATGAAGAAGGGACACATCGGCAAACCGGATTTCACCTGGGGCTTGTACGCACCGATTGAGTTACAACACCTGCAGGATACCCGCCGATCTGCGCGAAGCGGACGAGTGGCTGAACGATCCCAAGAACGTCAACTGGTAAGGTAAGACGATCATGCGTATTCGAACCGTAGTGTTGGCATTGCTCTCCGTTTCAGCGCTCGCGGGCGGCGCTTGGTACGCAAGTCTCGATCGGGAGACGCGAGGGTTGTTGAAGGCGTTGCCGACCAACGCCGACGTGTTGAGTTGGGAGCCAGACCAGCGGCATGCCGCATTTCGTGCGATGGATCGTCTGCCGTTGCTGGCCAAGGCGGCCGTGGTGACGCCATCGCCCACCCCAATGCCTCTTCCGGTCGGTGAGCCGCTCGTGATCCCGGGCCTCGATCAATATCTTCAGACGCAGGGAACCGCGGGGCTCGTCATCATTCAAGATGGCAAGGTTCGTTTGGAACGTTACGGACAAGAGTTCGATTCGAGGGGGCGTTGGACCAGCTTTTCCGTCGCCAAGTCGTTCACATCGACCTTGGTTGGCGCGGCTTTACAGGATGGATCTATCCGCAGTCTCGAAGACAAAGTCAGCGAGTACATCCCGGATCTGCGTGGGTCCGCCTACGACGATGTCACCATCCGTCAATTGTTGACGATGAGTTCGGGAGTGCGTTGGAACGAAGACTACGAAGACCCGCAAGCTGACGTCGCCAAGTTCAACAACGCAAAACCCGACTCCGGTGTCGACGCCACCGTCAGCTACATGCGCAAGCTGCCGCGCGCCCATCCGCCGGGTGAGGTGTGGCACTACAACACGGGAGAGACGAATCTGATCGGAGTCTTGGTGTCATCAGCGACGGGCAAGCCGCTCGCGCAGTACTTGCAGGAGAAAATTTGGCATCCCGCCGGCATGGAAGCCCAAGCGACATGGCTGCAGGGCAAGACGGGGCATGAAATTGCGGGTTGTTGTTTGCAGGCTGCAACGCGGGATTTTGCTCGCTTCGGCCTTTTTGTCCTCGCCAACGGCCGAGCCAATGGCGTTCAAGTGGTTCCCGCCGATTGGTTCGATCAGGCGACTCGTAAGCAAAAAGAGATCGGCGAGCCGGGGCGCGGTTACGGCTTTCAGTGGTGGACCTATGACGACGGCGCGGTCGCTGCGCAAGGCATTTTTGGGCAGGGAATCTTCATCGACCCTTCACGCCGTTTGGTCATCGCAAGCAACTCGAATTGGTCCCGCGCCACGCTGGGCCCAGAGCCGAAAGCGCGTGAGGCGTTTTACGCGCAGGTGCGTGCGCTTGTGAAGCCGGTGGTTCAGGCGCCGTAGCTGCAGATCTTGTCGATCACCGTTTTCGGCACGGCCGTTCCGTAAACGCGATAAAAAATACTGTTCAAGCGATGGGCTCGCCAGTCGTTGAACTTCGAGTTGAAGACCCATTCGCCCGCCGTATTTTTGGCAATCGCATCTTCGAGCACTGCGAGGTGCAGATCGACGCCCGCCAAGTACAAGGTGGTGCTGAATCGATCTTTGGACCGTTTGATCTCGTCGAATCGTTCTTCCTCACGACGCACGCGTTCGAGCACGCCGTAAACCAGCGCTGCTCCGAGGATGACGATCATGGACGTGAGCACTGGGTTCGAGGTTACGACATACACCGACGTCATCAGGGCAACGACGATGGCGGCGATCAGCACGAGCAGCAGCGGTTGACGCTGCCGCTCTTCTTGCAGGCGGGCGATCGCATCCAGCCACTCGCCATAGATTTTGCAATACGAGTGGGCAAAATAGTTGAGCTGGTCGCTTTGCCGACGACACTCGGCCACCTTGGCATCCGAACTGAAGAAATCGGGTTGCGTCGGCTGTTCGGGTGGTTGGACGTTGTCGGTCATGCTGCGCGCAATTTTAGCTCTTGCGCGACCGAGTTAAAAGCTGACGCTTGGTGGCCTCGAACCACAGCAAGCTTGCCACTCCGAGGAGTGAACTCCAAAGAACTTGATCTAGGCTGATCACGACAAACGAAAAGCGATCTCGAATCATCGGAACCGACAATGCCAGCAACAGACAGATAACGGCAAATGCGGTAACGGCATACAGCGCGGGGTTGTGCCGAGAGAGCACTTCGCGCAACGAAGCAGACCAGGATCGATTGAAATAAATCAGCGCAATCAACGACGAGATCAACGTGCAGAACACCGAAGTTCTGGCGACCTCATACCCGTCCGTCGTGTTCGAAATTTCATAGACTACCGTGCAGGCAAGTAGGACGCTCAGTCCTTGCAGCAGCGCCAGTATCACCTCACGCGAGGAAAAAAGTGATTGTTCCAGCGATCGAGCTGGCCGCTGCATCAGGTCTCGATCCGGCTGCTCGGCTTCGAAGACCAAGGCGCAGGTGGGATCGATGATCATTTCGATGATGACGATATGGATTGGGAGCAATATCAGTGGCGCGGCTGAGTCGAGCAAAGGTAACAGCGCGAGTCCCGCGATGGGCACGTGCACAGCGATGATGAAGACGCTCGCTTTTTTGATGTTATCGTAGATCTTTCGACCCTGACGGATTGCCGCGACGATGGAAGGAAACGCGTCGTCGAGCAGAACAAGATCGGACGCCTCACGTGCAACCTCCGAGCCGCGCTGCCCCATCGCAATGCCGATATTTGCGGCTTTCAGTGCCGGCGCATCGTTGACGCCGTCGCCAGTCATTGCCACGACATGACCCCTTGCCTGTAACGCTTTAACCAGGCGCAGCTTCTGCTCGGGCCGTACTCGGGCAAAGATGCAGTGCTGTTGAACTCGTTCGGCGAGCGTTGCCTCATCGAGCGCGTCCATCTCGGCGCCGGTCAGCACGGACGGATGATCCGGTGCGACGATGCCGGCTTGACGCGCAATGGCGAGTGCCGTCTTGGGATAGTCGCCCGTGATCATGACGACGCGTATCCCGGCCTCGCGGCAGTCCGCTACCGCTTGCGGTACGTCGGCACGCAGCGGGTCTGCAAAAGCGAGCAGCCCGAGAAACTCGAGTCGGCCAAAATCCGTCTGTAGATCGACATACCGCCGATCGGCGCTGCCGGATGCTTGCGCGACACCGATGACGCGCAAACCCTGCTCGGCCAGCCGGCTGACGACGGCATGCAGTGCAACCTGTTGTGGATCCGTGAAGTTGCAGAGACGCGCTACGACCTCAGGAGCCCCTTTGCTCGCGAGTCGAACGCGGTTGTCGCCGTCGTGTCGGACATAGCCCATCGCGGGGCGCGCAGCCATCAACGGGTACTCGTGAAGCAGGGCGTGTTGTTCGGATGTCGTGACACCCATCAGTCGCTCCGCTGCATGACGGATCGCTTTATCGAGCGGATCTTGCGATTGAGGCTTCGTTGCAGCGAGGGCGGTTGTCAGCAGCGTGGTGAATCGCGAATCGAGATTGTCCACTGCAGCCAAATCGACTTCACGACTCATATCGGCCAAGTGCACCAACTGAAGCTGATTACGTGTGAGCGTGCCTGTTTTATCGACGCACAGGACATTCATGGCGCTCAAGCCTTCGATCGCTGGAATATGTCGAGTAAGCACGTTGCGCTTTGACATATGCCACGCGCCGACCGCCAGGAATACCGAGAGCACAACGGGGAACTCTTCGGGTATCAACGACATCGCCATCGCGATTCCGGCGAGGCCGCCTTCGCGCCATGCCGCGAGATCTCCCCCGCGCGTCAGTGCAAAAACGACAGTCGCCCCGATGCACGCCACAATACCGGCCGTTGCCAGCCATCGCACGAGACGATCGGTCTCTTTTTGCAGCGGCGTCCGGTCGCTGTCAATGTGAGACAAAGCCGCCCCGATTCGCGCCACACGGGTGCGCGCACCTGTTGCGACAATTTCGGCGAGGCCACCACCTGATGTCACCAGCGTCCCCCCATAAAGGCTGCTCGCGTGGTCTCCGCCCGGCTCTCCGAGTTCAACTGTCCCGATGGACGGAGCTTTGCTGACGGGCACGGATTCTCCGGTCAGCAATGACTCGTCGATGGCCAAGTGAGTAGATTGACGCAGCAGCGCGTCTGCAGGCACGCGATCGCCTTCGCCGAGAGCGATGATGTCACCGCATACAAGTTCGGTGGCCGAGAGACGAATTTCTTTGCCATCACGAATGACGAGACATCGCGGGCTCGACATTTGACGTAGCGCGTCGAGCGCTTTCTCGGTACGACGACGCTGAAGAATCGTGCTGCCGATGACGACGAGCACGAAGCTCAACAACAGCAGCCCATCGCTGAGCTTGCCCATTGCGAGGTAGAGGCCACCGCCCGCGACCAACATGATGAACATGGGTTCACGCAAAGCATCGAGCGCAACCGTCAGGGTCGGCGGGCGAGCCCGTCCGGTGATGACGTTGGGCCCACCTTCGGTCAAGCGTTGCCGCGCCTCGGTCTCACTCAGTCCCGTTATCGTCAGGCGATCGCTCACCCGATGATTCTGCCGCCTTTCGCGGGCCTTGGGCTACTTTTAGAGGCTGAGTTTAGATGCTGAGCCGGTTAAGTCCGTCGAGCGCCGCGGTTTTGTAGCACTCGGCGAGAGTCGGGAAGTTGAAGACGGCATCGGCGAAGTAATCAATTTTGCCGTTATGAGCCATCAAAACTTGTCCGATGTGAATCAGTTCGCTCGCACCTTCACCCATGATGTGCACGCCGAGCAACTGCCGGGATTCCGGGCTGAAGATGATCTTCAGCAAGCCCGTTCGATCGCCGATGATTTGGCCGCGCGAAATCTCCCGGTAGTTCGCTTTACCGATCTCATAGGCGATGCCGGCGGCGGTCAGCTCATCTTCGCTTTTGCCGATCGTCGAGATCTCGGGAACCGTATAGATGCCGTATGGAAAGAGACCGATACCGCCCTCGTGATCGTTACGCAGGCCGAAAGCATGGCGCGCCGCCGCTCGGCCTTGTTCGTACGAGGTCGAAGCCAGCGACGGGAAGCCGATGACATCGCCGACGGCATACACATGCTCGACGTTGCTCTGGAAGTGCTCGTTGACGGGGATGCGATTGCGATCATCCGCTTGCACGCCGGCGTTGCCGAGTTGCAGGCGTTCCGTCGCTCCGACGCGACCAATCGAGTAGAGCGCGGCTTCCGCGTGCAACACCTTGCCGCTTTTCAAGCGAACTTCCACTGGTTTTGAAACGCCATTGAGAATGGCGATTTCGGCGACTTCTTCGCCGAGCCGCATGGTGACGTTGCTCTGTTGCACGACATAGGTGAGCGCCGCCGAAATCTCATGATCGAGAAAAGGCAGCAGTGTCGGCCGTTTGTCCACGACCGTGACTCGGACACCGAGCGCCGCAAACATGGTCGCGTATTCGATACCGATGACACCCGCGCCAACGACGATAATCGATCTTGGCAGACGCTCGAGTCCAAGCACATCGTCACTAGTGAAGACTCGTTGACCGTCGAACGGAATATGGGTGTCGCGCGCAGCTTCGGTACCGCAAGCGATCACGACCTTTCGAGCGGTGATCTGCCGTTTGCCGTGTCGCCCTTCGGTGGTCAGCTCGATGAGATGCGGGTCGAGAAACGTCGCGGTCGCTTCGATGAGTTCGACGCGGTTGCGTGTCATCTGGTTACGGATGACATCGATCTCCGATCGAACGACTTGCTGCACGCGATAGAGCAGATCGTCAATGGTGATCTCTTGCTTCACTCGGTAAGACGAGCCGTAGATGCCGCGTTCACGATAGCCTGAGAGGTGCAGCACCGCTTCGCGAAAGGTCTTTGAGGGGATCGTGCCGTAGTTGACGCAGATCCCACCGACGGTCCGAGCCCGCTCGATGATTGCAACAGACTTGCCTAACTTGGCTGCTTGGATGGCCGCCCTTTGACCAGACGGACCTGATCCGATGACTACCAGGTCGTAGTCGAACCCGCGCTCCCCCATATTGATCCCCTTTGGATCTTGTTGATGTTGTGCTTTGGATCCTAGTTTGATCTCGGTAGGGATTCAAACCCCTGCCGGCTGAGATGCCGAGCCTCTATAGTGATCGGCCATATCAGGGGGAGATGACATGTCTGACGACGCTTTGCGCGAGGCAGCGCTCGCGTACCACGCGATGCCGCGGCCGGGAAAGATCGGAACGCACATATTTAAGCCGGCGGAATCGAGCCGCGATCTGGCGCTAGCCTATAGCCCGGGCGTCGCCGAGCCGGTATTGGCCATCGCTGCCGATCCGGAAGCGGCTTACGAATACACCAATAAAGGCAATCTCATCGGCATCGTGACCGATGGCTCGGCGATCTTGGGACTCGGCAATCTCGGTGCGCTGGCAAGCAAGCCCGTGATGGAGGGCAAGGCGTTGCTATTCAAACGCTTCGCGGATCTCGATTGTGTGGATATCGAAATCAACGCCGAGACGGCCGAGAGCTTCATCGATACGGTCGCGCGTATCGCGGACAGTTTCGGCGGTATCAACATCGAGGATGTGGGCGCCCCCCAATGCTTCGCTATCGAGGAGGCGCTGAAAGCGCGCTGCACGGTACCCGTGTTTCACGATGATCAACACGGCACAGCCATTTGCGTGGTCGCGGGTTTGTTGAATGCGCTTGAGTTGCAAGGTAAGCGCCTCGACGAGGTGAAGATCGTGTGCCTTGGCAGCGGTGCTGCCGGCACAGCGACCTTGCGCTTGTTGCGATCAATGGGTGTTCCGGTGGCCAATATGACGGCGGTCGATCGGCAGGGGGTCATTCATTCCGGGCGGAAAAATTTGCCTGACTACAAAGCGGAGTTTGCCAACGAGAGCGCCCATCGCACGCTCGCCGATGCGTTGCAGGGTGCCGATGTCTTCATCGGGGTCTCGGCCGCCGGTTTGCTCGATGCCGAGTTGCTGCGTTCGATGGCGCCGCGACCGGTGATTTTCGCGCTCGCCAATCCCGAGCCCGAGGTTCGGCCTGCCGCTGCGCGGCTGATCCGCGACGATGTGATCGTCGCGACGGGGCGCTCGGATTTTCCAAACCAGGTGAACAACGTACTGTGCTTTCCGTTCATCTTCCGTGGCGCCCTCGATGTGCGCGCGCATGCGATCACGGAAGAGATGAAGATTGCTGCGGCACACGCGATTGCCAATCTCACCAAAGAAACGGTTCCGAACGAGGTGATCCAAGCCTACCCGGACGTGGCGGCGCTCGCTTTCGGGCCTGAATACATTCTTCCGAAGCCGATGGATCCTCGTCTGCGCGAGGTGGTGGCGAGCGCGGTGGCCAAAGCGGCGATCGCCAGTGGTGTTGCGGGTAAAGCCTATCCCTCTCATTATAGGAAGTGATGACAACCGGTCGGTACCGTCGATTCGCGCTGTTCACCGTGATAGGTGTAGCACTATGGCTCGGATTTTTGCCGCTCTACGACTGGCTGTTCGCCTGGACAGAGCATGTACCCGGTATCAATTGGATTTATTTGCCGCATGGCTTGCGGATGATCTTGGTGCTGTTATTTGGCCCGGCAGGGGCGCTTGGTTTCACGATCGGCGCGGCGACTTACACCCGGTACTCCGCGCACGGTCCGCACCTGGATCCTTGGCTGGATCTGGTGCTCGCGGTGATTCCAGGGCTGGCCGCATGGCTGGCCGTGATGCTGACTTTTCGTCAGTGGCCGGGCCGTAGCCTGCAACCGTGGGTCTTTAACGGTAGGCCCGCCCTGAACGCACGCGCGCTGCTGTCGCTCGCCGCCGTGTCGGCCGCGTTGAATTCGACATCGCACATCATGGCGCGTTATGCGCTCGGAAACGAAGTGCAGGATTGGGCTGAACTTTTGATCGCGATGTTCATCGGAGATCTTTTTGGCGCCCTTTTGCTGCTCTACATCCTGAAGGGATGTATCTGGCTGCTCCGTAACCTGACCTCGAACGCAATTCATCATGAGCGAAAAACCAAACCTGAATCTCCTTGATCTCTACCTGAGATTTCGCTGGCTCGTCGATGGGCTTCAAAACTTGCCGTCGACGGAGGTGCTTTCGATCCCGAATGTCGAGCTGTTGCTGGCAGATATCACGCAGGCGTGGAAGAGCGGCGAGCCCTATCCGATCAACAAACTGCTCGATCGACGGGAGATCGGTCACTTCAACACGGTGCGTAAGCGTATCCACCAACTCAAGGATGCCGGTTTGGTCGAGTTTCAGGGCACGCAGTCCGACTCTCGCGTGAAGCTGGTGGTACCGACCGAGCGGGCATTGCGCTATTTTGAGGAATACGCTGCGGTCATTCGGCAGGCGGCGCGTTAGCGACCGATTTATTGGATAGGAATATCGTCGCAAGCGGCGGCACGCGCACGACGATCGAATGGCTCTTGCCATGCGCCGATCTCTTTTCGGAATGAGCCCGTCCGAGCGGCGTGCCGATATTCTTGCCACCGTAGTGCTCGGAATCGGTGTTGAGGCACTCCTCGTACACGCCGGCGAACGGGACACCGACTCGATACCCCTCGCGCGCGGCCGGAGTGAAATTACAAATCACAATTACGGCCGATTCTTTGCCAATGCCTGATCGCGAGAAAGCAATCAGCGACTGCTGGTGATTGTCGACGTCTAACCACTCGAATCCGGCGCGGTCATGATCACGCTCGTGTAGCGGCGGCAGGTCGCGCAGGAGCCTGTTCAAATCGCGCACCAAGCGTTTCACACCGAGGTGCAGGTCGTCGTTGAGCAGGTCCCAGTCAAGCTCGGCTGCGTGGTTCCACTCTCGCTCTTGCGCGAACTCGCTGCCCATGAACAGGAGCTTCTTACCAGGGTGGGCGAACATGAAGCCGAGGTACGCCCGTAGATTGGAAAACTTTTGCTGACGCGTGCCGGGCGTTCTGCCGAGAAGCGAACCTTTGCCATGCACGACCTCATCATGCGAGACGGGCAGGATGAAGTTTTCGCTGTAAGCGTAAGAGATGTTGAAGTTCAGCTCATTGTGGTGGTGTCTGCGATGGACCGGTTCGCGACTGATATACCTCAAGGTATCGTTCATCCATCCCATGTTCCACTTGTAGTGGAAACCGAGCCCGCCGAGATATGTTGGGTGGGTTACCTGCGGAAAAGCGGTCGATTCTTCGGCGATGACGATGGCTCCCGGACGATGTTTTCCGACGAGTTCGTTCAATTGCCTCAAGAACTGGATAGCCTCGAGATTTTCCTTGCCGCCATGTTCGTTCGGCAGCCATTCCCCGTGACGACGACTGTAGTCACGATAAAGCATAGATGCCACGGCATCGACGCGTAGTCCATCGACATCAAACGACTCGAGCCAGTAGAGAGCGCTGCCAAGCAGAAAATTACGTACCTGCGGTTTTTTGAAATCGTAAATCAGCGTATTCCAATCCGGGTGCTTGCCTTCGCGTGGGTCTGCGTATTCGAAAAGAGCGCTACCGTCGAATCGTGCGAGTCCGTGCGCATCGGATGGAAAATGAGCCGGCACCCAATCGACGATGACGCCGATGCCGGCTGCATGGCAAGCGGCGACGAAGTGGCGAAAATCTTCGGCGTCGCCATGTCGCGATGTCGCCGCGTAAAGTCCGGTGGGTTGATAGCCCCAGGACTCGTCAAGTGGATATTCCGTGATGGGTAGTAGTTCGATATGGCTGAAGCCCAGATCGGCTACATAGGGAATCAGCGTCTCACGCAGCTCATTCCAGTCGGCGAAGCGGCGCCCTGGCTTGCGCGAGTAGCGCCACGAGCTCGCATGCACTTCGTAAATGCTGATCGGTGCATCGAAGCGGTTGCGTCGCAGTGAGGTTGAATCACATTCTATGGGTTCGAGGGCGGCACTCACGATGCTGGCATTCGACGGGCGCAGTTCGACGCGCCGTGCAAACGGATCGCTTTTCTGGCCGACTCGTCGACCACGACGATCTTTCAACGCAAACTTATAGAGAGCACCGTCGAACACGCCCGGGATAAATAACTCCCACACACCGCTTTTTCCACGAAGCCGCATGGGGTGGCGTCGTTCGTCCCAAAAGTTGAAGTCCCCGACGACACTGACGCCGCTCGCATTCGGTGCCCACACGGCAAATCGAGTGCCATCGACGCCCTGGCTGTGGACCGGTTGTGCACCGAGCACCTCCTGCGGGCGCAGCAGCGTGCCCTCTGCGAAAAGCCAAAGATCTGTTTCGGAAATGTTCGGTGCGTGTCGGTAAGGATCGTCAAATACCCACGTGCCGCCATCGCTCCAAGTGGCTCGCAGTCGATAGTCGGTGAGCGCTCCGTCAACTGTGAATTGAAAAGAGCCATCGGGATGCAGCTGTGAGAAAACTCCCAAAGAATGTTTGCCGTGCGAATCGAGCAGCTCGAGCGCTCGAGCATCAGGCTGGAAGACTCGGATGAGCGTGCAACCGTCCGAAGTTCGATGGGGTCCGCGATCGGCAACGGGTGGAACGATATCGCGACGCATCAGGCTAGCCGGCTTATCGCTGCGGGGCGATACGCCAGATATTCTGGGCGTACTCGAGGATGGCGCGATCAGATGAGAAGTAGCCCATACCTGCAACATTTTCGATCGCCGCCGAGGTCCAGCGCGAGGGCTGCCGGAACAGTTCATCAGCCTGGTGCTGTGCTCGACGATAGCTCGCGAAATCCGCGATCAGGCAGTATCGATCGCCACCGCCGCGTAGATCGTCGATGAGTTCGCGATAACGCTCCGGTTCGGTCGGCGAGAACCGACCGCTGGCGATTGAATCGAGTACGGCGGCCAAATCGGGGTCGGCGCCGATGATGTCCTCTGGTCGATAGCCGTTTGCTTTGAGCGCCATGATCTCGTCGCTACTTAAGCCGAATGTGAACATGTTGTTTGCGCCGATCCGCTCGCGCATCTCGATGGTGGCGCCATCTTGGGTGCCGATCGTCAGCGCGCCGTTAAGCGCGAACTTCATATTGCCAGTGCCAGACGCTTCGGTGCCTGCGGTCGATATTTGTTCCGAGAGGTCCGAGCCCGGGATGATGATTTCGGCTAGAGAGACACTGTAGTTGGGTAGAAAGACGACCTTCAATCGCCCGGCTACCGTCGAATCGCGATTGACGACGGCAGCAACGTCATTGATCAAGCGAATGATCTGCTTGGCCGTGCGATACGACGAGGCTGCCTTGCCGGCGAAGACAACGGTGCGCGCAACCCAGTCCGCCGTTGGGTTGGCGAGTATGGCGTGATATCGCGATACGACATGCAGCACGTTCAGTAACTGTCGCTTGTATTCGTGGATACGCTTGATTTGCACATCGAAAAGACTATTTGCGTCCGTTTCGATTTCCGTCGTACGCCGGATGAGATCGCACAAGCGACTCTTGTTTTCCCGTTTGATAGCACAAAACTCGCTGATGAAACTCTGCTCGTGCGAATGGCTCTTCAGCAGTGCGAGTCGCTCTGACTCAAAACGCCACTGCCGACCGATTTTCAGATCCAATAGTCGAGCAAGCTCCGGATTGGCTTGCGAGAGCCACCGCCGTAAAGTGACTCCGTTAGTGACGTTCGTGAAGCGCTGAGGCCACAGCTCAGCGAAATCTTTGAAGACGTGTTCGACCATGAGTGTCGAGTGCAGCGCCGAGACGCCATTGACGGTGTGGCTGCCCATGACCGCCAGATGCGCCATACGGATCTGATGCTCGCTTGGCGCATCGCCTTGGGTCTTGACGATGCTCATCCGGGCGAGACGCTCCGGTTCGTCTGGAAAGCGCGCGGCCGCCTCGGCTAACAACGCTTCGTTCAGCCGCTCGATGATCTCGATATGGCGGGGTAGCACGCGCCGAAGGAGATCGGCGTTCCAAGTTTCGAGTGCCTCAGGCATCAGTGTGTGATTCGTATACGAGAAAATCTCGCGCGTGAGCTGCCAGGCGATTGCCCAATCTAGTGAATACCGATCGACGAGCGCGCGTATCAACTCCGCTATCGCGAGCGCTGGGTGCGTGTCGTTCAGGTGAATCGCCACATGATCAGCGAGATTCAAAAGGGTCGGATGCTCTTCGAGATGGCGCTGGAGAATGTCCGTGATTGACGCGCAGACGAAGAAATACTCCTGCCGCAGCCGCAGTTCACGACCCGCGTCTGTGCTGTCATTCGGGTAAAGCACCCAGGAGAGCACTTCGTCTCGCCCTTTGATCGCAGTGGCTGAGTCAAAGTCGCCAGCATTGAAGAGCGACATGTCGAGAGCGGGTGTGGCCTGGGCCTCCCACAGACGCAGCACACCCACTCGACGGGTGGCATGACCGGGCACGAACATATCGTGCGCGCGGGCATTGATACGTCGTTCCGGCAGCCAAATTGCTCGGCCGTGCTCGTCGTGGTCTGTTCGTCCACCGAAGCCGACCGCGACGTCCCGATCCGTTCTCGCATGCTCCCAGGGCGAGCCATCGTTCAGCCACTCGTCCGGCAGTTCGGCTTGCGCACCGTGTTCGATGCGTTGCTGGAACATGCCGAATCGATAACGTATGCCATAGCCGAAAGCCGGGATGTCCACCGTGGCCATCGAGTCGAGGAAGCAGGCTGCGAGTCGTCCGAGCCCACCGTTTCCGAGCCCCGCATCTGACTCGATCTCCTGCAATTGCTCGAGATGACGACCGCGTGCGGCCAATGCCTCACGCAGCGGCGCATCGAGTCCCAACGCATCAGCCGCATTCGTGAGCGATCGTCCGATCAAAAATTCCATAGAGAGGTAATGCACGCGACGAGCCTTGTTGACGCGGTCCTGCAGCTGGCTGCGCAGGGCGCGGGCCGACAGGTCTTCGCGCAGCAAACGGGCGATGGCTGCGAGCCACTGGGTATCGGTGGCATCGGCGGGCGTGACGCCGAATTCGCCGATGAGACGCTCGTCGATGGCGCGGGCAAGCGGTGTCAATTCGAGGACCGGCTAGAGGTCTCACCCAAATAGAGGATGAGCTGTTGTAGCGCGCTGAGGTTCGCCCGATAGATGCGGTCGCGGCCGCTGCGTTCTTCCGTCACCAATCCCGCGTGGCGCAGCTGCCGGAGATGAAAAGACAGGGTATTGGCCGGCAGCCGAAGTAAGACGGCCATGTCGGAGGGCCGCGCCCCGGCGTTACCCGCCTGCCCGAGCAGGCTGACGATGGCCAGCCGGCTGGGTTGGGAGAGCGCGTTGAAGGACTCTGCTGCCTGATTCAGTTCCATATTTCCAATAATATAGAAATAAAAAGTACATGCTAGGGCTTCGTGGACTTCAAATATGGCTTTTGGCGACGACTTAAGCACGTGGTGGTGTGGCGTTTGCTAGCATCTATCTGTTCCGTTTTGGAGATTCTCTGTGTTCGCGATCATTGGTTTGGTGGTGTTGTTCGGCTGCGTCTTCGGTGGCTACATCTTGGCCGGTGGCAAGATGGCACCGATTCTCAAGGCCTTACCGTTTGAAATGCTGATCATCGGCGGTGCCGGTGTCGGTGCGATGGTGATCTCGAACAGCCTCGATGTGCTCAAGGGTGTCGGTGCGGGCGTCGGCAAAGTGTTCGGTGGCCCGAAGTACCACAAACAGGAATACATGGACACGATCTTCCTGGTCGTGAAGCTCTTCAAAGTCTTCAAGGCGGAGGGCGCGGTTGCGCTCGAATCTCACATCGAGAACCCCGAAGCGAGCTCGATCTTCGGCGAGTATCCGAAGCTGCTGAAAGATCACTCTCTGATCAACATGATCGCCGACACGATCCGTTTGCTCGTCACGTCGAACCAGCCGCCGAAGCCTGAAGCCGTCGAAGACGTGCTCATTTTGGCGATCAAGACCCACCACCACAACGAGATGAAGCCAGCCGAGGCGTTGGCAGCGCTCTCTGGCGCATTGCCGGCACTCGGTATCGTGGCCTGCGTGCTTGGCGTCGTGAAGACCATGGCCGCAATCGATCAGCCACCGCCGGTACTCGGCGCGCTCGTCGGCGCAGCGCTCGTCGGCACCTTCTTGGGCGTGTTCCTCGCCTACGGCATCGTCGAGCCGATGGCGACTCGTCTGAAACAAATCATCGACGAAGACGGCGAGATTTATCACGTCGCCAAGCATGCGTTGATCGGTCACCTGCAGGGCTCTCCCGTGCCGTTGATCATCGAGAGCGCGCGAGCGGCCATCAGCCACCACTCGCAACCGTCTTTCGCGGAGGTATTCGATGGCCTCCGAGGCAAGTAACGCGCCGGCGGCTGCCGAAGCGCCGCCCGTCGACGAGGCGGCTCAGCAAGCAGCCGCTGCCGAGTCCGCACCGGCTGCAGAACAAACCGCGGCCGAGGCGGCTGCGCAGCTGCCGCCGATCATCATCAAGAAGGTCATGGCCGACGGCCACGCCGGAGGTCACGGCGGTGCCTGGAAGATCGCGCTTGCGGACATGATGACGGCCATGATGGCCTTTTTCTTGTTGATGTGGATTTTGGGCGCGACCGATGCCGATCAGCGCAAGAGCATTGCCGACTACTTCAAGCCGACCTCGGTCGTGACGATGGCGGACAAATCCGGTGGCTCGACTGGTTTCTTTGGTGGCATGTCGGTCATCGATCCCAAGGCGTTGCCGCAGCAAATGACCCAGTCGGGCTTGATGCAGTTGCAGGCGCCGGGTCGTGAGGAAGAAGAGAGCACGCATCCGGATGAGGCGATGCCCGAAGGATTGAGCGAGGAGGAGCGCAAGCGAATCGCTGCCGAGCAGGATGAAAAGCAGTTTGAAGCGCTGCAGAAGAAGCTTGAGCAGCAAATCCAGAGCGATGAGAAGACGGCTGATCTCATGACCCTCGTCAGTTTCGTCAAAGAGAAAGAAGGCTTGCGAATTGAGATTCTCGATGACGCCGGTTTCTCGATGTTCACCTCGGGCACGAACGCCATGGATCCCGAGGCGCGCGCACTCATGCAGAAGGTGGGCGAGAGCTTGAAGGGTATCGCCAACGAAGTTGCTGTACGCGGGCATACCGATAGCCATCAATTCAAAGGTTCGGGCAACAATAATTGGAGTCTGTCGGCCAATCGTGCCGACGCGACACGGCAACTTCTGAACAGCATGGGCGTAGACGATTCGCGATTCGCCCGGATCGAGGGTGTGGCCGACTCGCAGCCGGTCAATGCCGCTGATCCGTACGATCCCAAGAATCGTCGCATCAGTATCACGGTGCTATATCGCGATCCGAGCCAAATCCCGACCCGTCAGGAATGATGTCGCGCGCGATCATCAAGCCCATGGGTTTCGTAGTGTGGCTGTGGCTATGGTTGCCGCAGACGGCACAGGCGCAGTTTCTCGACGGCTTCGATCATTTCCAGCGAGGCGAGTTCTGTGAGGCGCGTGAAGCGTGGCTCGACAATGAGCCCGATGGAGACTCTTCATCGGCCTTCGGTATCGCCGAAACTTATTCGCGCGGTCTCTGCATCAAAGAAGATCAGACTCAGGCGAGTCGTTGGTATCTGACGGCAGCGCTGCGCGGCTTTGCCCGCGGGCGCGCCGAGATCGGTATCCGTTATGCCTACGGTAAGGGCGTGGCGCCCAACGCTTATAAGTCTTATGTCTGGTTGTCTATCGCGCGATTGACAGCAGCGAAGTGGGAGACTGACTTTCGTGAGAACTTGGTCGTCAACATCAATTTGATGCGCCGCGTTTTGACGGCTGCAGAATCGGCGAAGGCCGACGAAGTTATCGCGCAGTATCGGCAGACCTACCGCATGCCGCGCGAGTTCGAAATTCTTTGATCCGTTTCAGCGCCCGAAGCGCGCGATCACGAAGGTGCAAATCGGGAAGGTCGCGCCCTCGGCGTTGACGACTTCCCAGCTGCTCGCTTTTCCCCACGCGATGGCCGCCTCATTGAGCATCGAGAGCGGGGAGGGATCGGCGACTTCTACAGTTGTTTCGGCCGCCTCTGCAAGGGCACAGATTTTCAGGCCAACCGTGTCGGCCTTGAGGTTCTGCCAATCCGCTGCAGTCATGAATTCAGAGACATGTCGGAACGGCGCGATACGCTGCACGCGCGCCACGGGCTTGAACGCCGGCGCTGGCAGTGCCGAGGCCGATGCCGCGCTGCCGGTCTGCGCCGGAGCGGCATTTTTGGATGGCGCTTCGGTCGGCTCGAGAGCTGCCGCAGGCGGCGCTGGATCGGCCGGCGCTTCGACGCGATCATTCGTCTGGGTCGAACTCGGCATGATGGAGCAGGCCGGCAAGCCGATCAGGC
>SXGQ01423002.1_pt1 | contig 33999 bp, 56 predicted proteins | sample 3178371 | NCBI WGS metagenome assembly SXGQ01 (sample SAMN11356859, study PRJNA531348) | freshwater metagenome | isolation source: freshwater sample F1-20 | place: China: Fuxian Lake, Yuxi | collected 2017-12-25 | reverse complement strand
TGGAAAAAGCCGTTATTCATCTTATCGTGCACCAGAAAAACAAGAACCACATGCTGTCCATATCAACGGAAAGAAATGGAAAACATTTGGATCACAAAGACATGCGCAGAACGTAGCCAACAAGATCAAAGGCGCTACAGTTCATAAAGAAGAAGTGGAAATTGATGAGGCAAAAAAGTTTGGATACGACGCTATCAATGCTCGTTTTAAAAAACAAACTGGTCAGTCGTTAGAAGATAGAGCCAAACACTACGCTGCTACTTCAGAAAGACTGAAGAAGATGCAAGCTGACTATGAAGCTCAGAATAAAAAGAAAGACAATGTAGCAGAAGCAAAAACACCTGCATGGTCTCGTAAAGAAGGTAAGAACCCTGAAGGTGGTTTGAACCGTAAAGGTATCGCATCTTATCGTGCACAGAACCCAGGTTCTAAACTTTCGATGGCTGTAACAACAGAGCCTTCCAAGCTTAAAAAAGATAGCAAACCGTGGAAGAGACGCAAATCTTTTTGTGCTCGCATGAGTGGTGTTGATGGTCCAATGAAAAAACCAAATGGTGAGCCTACTCGTAAAGCGCTTGCTCTGAGAAAGTGGAACTGCTAATATGGCAAACAAACATATTTTAAAGCTGACAACCACTGAAGCTGTAGTTAAATGTTATATTACTGATGCTGCAGGAGCTAACGTTGATATTAGTTTAGAGAATGATTTAACAGCAAGTGGTCAAACGTTCTCAAATGTTAATGTTGAAGTCACTATTGCAGAAATCTACTGGGGACTGAAGTCTGGTAAGCAGTTAGATTTAACTCGTATCATAACACCAGCTAACAGCGAAGTTCATAGTCATTACTACCTTCTTAATGCTGGCAGTTACAATTTTCAAGGGTTTGTTGACGATGTGTATGGAAGCAAAGACATACGCCTTGTTTTTGACGGCCCAGGGCATTGTATTTTGAAGTTACGTAAAACATCTGGATGGGTATAATGGAAGAATTAGTTCAACAAATTAAAGTAGTGCTTGCTGATACAGTTGCTTTTGGTATGAAAGCACAACAGTATCATTGGAACGTTGAGGGAGATGATTTTCCTCAACACCATGCCTTTTTTCAAAAGCTGTATGAAGAAGTAAACGGAGCTGTCGATATACTTGGTGAGCAAATTCGTACGCTCGATGCTTACGCACCGCTAAGTCCAGCAAGGATAGCCGAACTAACTTCTATTATTGATACAGACCCTGCTCCTGAAGCAATGGTTATGTACAGAAATCTCTATAGTGATAACAACAAGGTTTTGTCGTCGCTAATGGAAGGGTATAGGCTTGCTGAACGTTATAGTGAGTTTGGATTGTCAAACGTTATTCAAGATAGACTAACCGCACACAAGGGCCATCTGTATATGTTGCGTTCGGTTCTCAAAGAAGAAGAAAAATGAGTTACAGATCTCTAACGAGCGTGATTCGTGCACGCCCAAAAACAGAATCATCTTATAAGAGCTTCAGATCAGCTCTTGCTTCGATCTATGAACAAAAGAAAAAGATCGAGACACACTACAAAGATCAAATCGTTGTCGGTGGTTACAAAACTACACATTTCGAAATGTGTCCAAAAGCTCAAATACTTTATTCTAGTTTGCCTGCAGATGTTGATAGAAACAAAGCAGAAAAAGCAGCGATGTTTTTAGATCAGCTTTTTGCTATGGAAAAGAGTGTCGTTGCTTCAGAGAAGGCTACTGGCGAGGACATACAACAAGCCGAGAAAATTGCTGAAAAGGCAATGAAGATGGCTAAAGAAGCAAACCTAGAAAAAGAACATGCGTTTGTGCAAGATCACATTGACACAATAAAGTCATACCATAAAGTAGAGGATTTGAATCCGAAGACGGAGGTTTCACCAGAAGAAATAACCAAAAAGTTTTCACGTCCTTCCCTTGCACAGACACCTGAACCAAAAGATATGGACATAGATAATACAAAGTTCCGTATCTCAAGAAATTTAAAAATGCAACGCAAACTAAAAATCATTGATAACGACTAAGGAGAAACAAATGATTAAAGATTTATCGCAGAGCCTTGTTGCTGCTGTCGCCGAGATCAACAAAAGCTCACGCCAGAAGTATGTTACAGAGCTCAATGCTCTCAACGAAAAGATGGCTGCTAAAGCTATGAAAATGCCTAAGCAACCAGAACCAAAAGCAGACCCCGCTGCTCACTCCGATGCGGCTGGTATGGCAAAAAAGAACATGAAAGCTGAAGCTGCAGAAGGTTCTCATCCTCGTAACGAGAAAGAGAAAAAGCTTGCCGCCCTGAAACCTCCACGTGATAAGATCACACACGGCGATGTACTTCATGGCCGTGGTGTTCGTAAAGAAGGTTGGGAAGACATGCTGAAAGCAGCAAAAGAGCGTCGTGCTGCAGAAGGTACTGGTAAGTTCGATAAAAAGACAACAGGTACAGGAACAGTGTACACTCGTAAATCTTCTACTTTTGATGACGGTGGTAAAGACGCTGACATGAAGAAAGCAGATAAGAAGATGAAGAAAGAGGAACGCGATACACCAGGCAATAGTACTCACCAATGCGCTATTCACGTCAAATCAGAGCAGTTCGGCGAAGGTCGTACTCTAACCAGCCAACATGCCGAACCAGATGCAGATGGTAACATTGCATGGTATGATGTGATGTTCGCTGAAGGTATTAAGCGTGTAAACACCGAAGATATTGAGATTCTTGTTTCTGAAGGTCACATGAATCACAAAAAGAAAAAGGGTATGTAAATGAAAAGCTTTTCTCAATTCATTGCTGAAGCAGACCAAAAACTCCACCCCCAAGCCCTGCATGTATCGGATGCAGGAGGTGGTAAGTATAAGGTTCATGCTGTTGGCCACAAATTAGCTGATGGTATCAAGGTGGGCGAACACCTTAATGATACTGAGTTGGATGATGCTGCGGAAATGGGTGCAAAGATTAAGCACGTTAAACCAAAAGAGTAATCATGCCAGTATTTGTTTTAAGTAAAAAGCCGCCCAAAACTCCTCATAGTCACTTGATGGAACAAGGCAAAGTTCTTTATCCCGGTCCCGAAGCAAACACAAGCGGGACTGGGGAACAGGTTTCGATCGTTAAAACAACAATAAAGACATCTCAGTATCGTCAAGACTTGCTGACATCCAAAGAGTCATAAATATTAAAAAACATCTCAAGGAGAGACAAAATGCCATTATGGGGACTATCAGACGTAGCATCTAACAGCGTGATTTGGGCGCCATCACAGCTTGGCCAAGCTCCAACACGCGCTAATGCTAACGCACTTTATGGAAATACAACAGCAAATGCTTATTTTGCTGGTGCAACACACGGTATGTACGCCGTCGATGGAACAGAAGCCGGGGTAACAGCTACAAACATTGCTGAAATTGTTATTACTTCGGCAGGTTCAGGCTACAATGCTAATGCAGCTGTAACAATCACTTCTGTTTCTGGTGCTGGTACAACAAATGCCGCTGCTAATGCATCGTCTAATGCAACTGGCCGTATTTCAGCTATCAATATTAGTAACAACGGTGTTGGTTATACAACTAATCCTACAGTAACTGTCGCCGCACCTGCTGCACTTACATTCTCCGGTAACTCTACCGGCGTTGTCGTTGGTAACAGTACGGTGAAAGGTTTCATCCTTTTAGGTACAGCCAATGTTGCACTGCTGGCTAATGGTGATCAAGTAACCTACCTTGTTGGTACAGGTAACACAGCGATCGGTGGCCTTGCAAATAATACAACATACTACGTAACTGTTGCTAATTCATCAGCGATTCAGCTTTCAGCAGATCGTGAAGATTACAACGGTGGTGTGTTCATCAATCTTGCTTCTGTTGGAACAGGTGCACAGGCTGGACATAGCGTGACTGGTGAAACAGCAACAGCAATTGCTTCTCTTGCCGGTGGTAGGAACAAACGTGTTACAGCTGGTTGGAACATCCGCACAGTTGGCCAGGGTGGCCGTGCTGGTCGTGTTCAGTATGAGTGTCTAGTTGCCACGCGTCAGATTTCTGGCGACGGCTCTGATGATATTAAACTACCTGATTCTAACGCTTAATTAAATGGTTGATCGCGCTAAAAAGATTAGTGAGCTGCCTGCAGCAACGACGCTAGCGAACTCAGACTTCGTTGTCGTCGTTGCTAACAATACTGGTACAGCAAACACAAAGCGCATCACAGCGAACAATTTTCGTAATAGCTTGTTATCGTCGTTTACATCAAATGTAGCTACGATAACCACGCTAACATCATCTAATGTTACGGCTAACGTGATTGCTGTTGAGGATGCATCGTTTACAGGCAATGTGTATCTCGGTGTTGTTGAATCTAATGCAACTCAACTGATTCATATAGGTGGTACAATTCATTCGAATGTTGTTCCTCATACGCCTGGAAATTATGATATTGGTAACGCAACACACTATTTTGATCAATTGCATATTGCAGCAGTACATTTTGCAGACGATACCATGCAGAATACAGCCTTTAAGTGGAGTTCTGTCCCGGCTAATTCATCTGCTAATGGTGTACAAGGTCAGATTGCGTATGACTCAAATTACATCTACGTGTGTGTGACGACAAATACATGGAAGAGGTTATCATTAGGTAGTTATTGATGCACACTGACAAGCTTGACGAAACAAATTTTTTATTATACGCAGCAAAGCATTATGACAATCCTCACTGTTATGATACGCTGGAGTTCTACGACGACTTGAATAGATTCAAGTATATAAAAAGATTATTCAATAGATATGAAGAAACAGGAGAGTTAAAAGAACGGTTAATTATCAACCATTTAACCGTTCTCTATAATATTTTTGGGGTTGAAGCAGCAACGAGGTTGTTGTTCTTAAAGTTGCGAGGACATTATCATTTCCTCAAACCTTTTCTTATATTGATGGGATATATGCCTGATATAGTACACAATATAGGAATTGATGGTAGAGATATAATAAGTTCAAGCATACCAATGGATGAAAACATTGTTAACATATTGAGAAATATATGAAGACTTTCAAACAATTCAGTGAAAATGTAAGCTTTTCTACGGGTAGCGTTGCAATCAATGCTGTCGCAGGAGGTAACGTTGCAGGAATTGGTTTTGGTCCTGATGGTGAGCCTGGTGGTCGAAAACAAATTATGACTAAGAGGCTATTAAGAAGGAAACAACCCAATGTGGATACTAAAGTTTCTTCCTGATTGGTTATTTTATGCTGTATTTTTTGTAGGTATTATTGGCGTAGCAGTCACATATCTACTAAAGTTTATTCCAATCCCCGCGCTGTACATATACCGTACACCAATCCAAATCGTTTCAATAATACTTGTGGTATTTGGCACGTTCATGAGTGGTGCTATATGGAATGAAGATGCGTGGAAGGCTCGTGTTGCTCAGCTAGAAAAAGAAGCAGCAGAAGCTAATGCAAAAGCTGGTCAAGTAACAGTAGAAACAGTAACCAAGTACGTTGATCGTACAAAAGTGATTCGTGAGAAAGGCGAACAGATTGTTCGAGTTGTAGATCGCGAAATTGTTAAATACAACGATATTTGCAAAGTACCAGAAGAGGTTGTAAGAATACATAACGAAGCAGCGAAAGGAGGATCGAAGTGAAATTTTTGTTTCTTGCTCCAGTAGCTGCGTTATGTGTGGGATGTGCAACGGTATCTGTACCTGTTGGACACGCGTTAGCGGAGCCACCACAGATGCTTACAGAACGTTGCCCGGATCTAGTTCTTTTGCCTGAAAAAGAAGAAAGAATATCTGAATTGTTAAAAGTAGTTACTCAGAATTATACATTATATCATGAATGTGGTGCAAAGCATGAGTTACTTGTTAAATGGTATCGTGAACAAAAACAAATTCACGATGCTGTTTTTAATAAAAAGTAGGTGTATATGGAACTCACAAAAGAACAACTAAAAAAATTACTGCCAAAAAATCCATACATTGATTACTGGCACAACGCGCTCAGTCAGCTACTGCCTGATTACGAAATCAACACTAAACAGAGAATAGCTGCTTTCATAGCACAATGTTCACATGAGTCGGGTGGATTTACAGCGCTTAAAGAGAATCTGAATTATAGAGCAGAAACGCTAACACGTATATGGCCACGATTATTCCCACCAGAGATTGCAAAAGACTATGCCTCTCGTCCAAATAAACAAGAAGCAATTGCAAACCGGGCATATGCAAGTCGCATGGGTAACGGTCCCGAGGAGTCTGGTGATGGGTGGCGTTTCTGTGGTAGAGGATTGATTCAACTTACAGGTAGAGACAATTACACATTCTTCGCTGGTAGCCTTGGTATCACTGTTGAAGAAGCTTCAGAATATCTTCAGACGTTTGAAGGTGCAGCTCAAAGCGCTTGTTGGTTTTGGGAATCAAATAACTTGAATCAATGGGCCGATAAAGGAGATATGATTACTTTAACCAAACGTATCAACGGTGGCACAATTGGTCTTGAAGATAGAATCAAACATTATGAACATGCACTCCACGTTCTCAATGGACATTAAGCTATGAAGCTTAAAGATAATAAATTAGAGCAGGCTAATACGCCTGGTGATGACAAAGAATTAGTAGAAGTATCAAGTCCGTGGTTCAAGATGAAAATAGATGATATTAGCTGGAAAACTATTGTTATTGTAGGCATGATACTGGTGTCAATAGTTTACATTATCAAAGGCTGATATGAAATATATACTTCTTTTAATACTACCTTTCATTGTTGCATGTCAAGAGAGGTATCGATATCCATGCCAAGACCCCAACAATTGGGAAAAGCAATATTGTCAGAAACCCTACTGCAGCGCTAATGGCACTTGCCCAGAGGATCTAAGACATTATGAGAAAGACAAATACAAACCAAACGGTAACGGCAACGGTAACACTACAACAAACAATATATGTCCAGGGAGTTGCAAATGATTAAAGATTTATGGGAAGGCCCAAAGTACACTGAAAGTGAATTGAACGCACGGCTAAAGTTTTTTATTGGTATAATCCTTGGTCTGACACTTTTTGGTATTGTGTTTGTTGTGCTATACAGTCTTATATTTGTAACACAACCGATGAACGGAATGAGTCCTGTTGATAACAAATTTTTTGAATTAATTATTCCTGTTGCTACATTCCTAACAGGAACACTGTCAGGTATTATGCTCGCTGGTGGTGACAAAGACTTGCAAGCAAAAGCGCTTGAAGCAGCAAACAAACCCCCTCCTCCGTCTTCACCTCCACCAATGATGTCTTCCGCTCCTATGCGTATAGAGCCTACAGTCGGATTTGGACCGGTTGCAATGTCAGAGCCTGTACAACCCGTTGTGGCTGGTTTTAATGGGAAACCTGCTCCTCCTCCAGCAGCACAGCCACTTCTATAAAGGATAAATATGAAACACCTCTTTCTTTCACTAGCCGTTGCTTTTGCTGTTGTACTGCCTAGCTATGCAGCAGAAGACAAAAAAGAAACAACAAAAGTATGTGTCGATGTCAAAGACAAAGACGGGAAAGTTGTTAAGGATGCCAAAGGCAATCCAAAACAAAATTGTAAAGAAATGAAAGTTCATAAGAAACTAGAGGGAACGGAAGTTCCACCTAAGAAATAAAATGGAACAAGCAATGGAACTTTTTGATACAACATCAAGGATTGCGGTTTTGGAAAATGAATTAAAAAATTTGAGTTCTGAAATCAAAGATTTTCGCTTTGATTCAAAAGAACAGCACAAGAGTATGATGGAAAAGATCGATGATATTGACAAGCGCCTAACTGCAATTGAAAAATGGCGTTGGATGGTCGTCGGAGGTGCCGTCGTCCTTGGTTACCTTGCCTCGCATTTCTTGAAACTTTAACTGTTGACTTTTCCTCTTTAACTCCTTAAAGTCGCACTGGGCTTTGAGGAGTTAATTATTATGTGGATTGATGTGAAGTATATTGGTGCTCTTGCACCTAGACTTTCTATGTTTGCGCGTAAAGATGATAACGTGTGGAATATGCGTTGTCCAATATGCGGTGACTCACGGAAAAGTAAGACAAAGGCGCGTGGATACATTTTAGGCAAGGATGGCAAATTTATCTACACCTGTCACAACTGTGGCATCACAATACCCTTCTCCAAGTTCCTGGAGCAAGTGGATCCTGCAGCATACAATGAGTACCGGCGTGAAACCTTCCTAGAACGTGTTGGAAACACAGAAAGGATAGTTGAGCCAGCCCCTGACATTTCGAAGTTTATTACACCGAAATTCATCAAGTATACAGCACTTTCTGAATTGAAAAAGATATCTCAACTTGACGTGGATCACCCTGCTAAAAGGTATGTGGTTGCAAGAAAGATTCCATCCGTCATGCACTCGAAGCTTTTTTATGCACCAAAGTTTAAAACATGGACAAATAAGCTTAAACCAGATAAGTTTGATCTAAGTAAGAAGGATGAACCTCGTTTAGTGATACCATTTGTAGATCAGAATGGCAATCTTTTTGGTTATCAAGGCCGCGCATTCTTCAATGTAGAGCCGAGATACATAACGATAATACTTGACGATGAGAAGCCACGTGTTTATGGATTGGAGAAATTAGATGTACGAGAGAGAGTATTTGTTGTGGAAGGGCCGATTGATTCTATGTTCCTTCCTAATTGTATTGCCATGGGTAGTGCTTACCTTGATAGAACGTCTTTAAAGATAGGTATCGTTCCTTCTAATACTGTGATGGTATATGATAATGAACCTCGAAACAAAGATATTGTGAAAGCTATTGATAAATCAATTGACATGGGATATAATGTTTGTATCTGGCCCGATAGTATGCAATATAAAGACATAAATGAGATGATCTGTGGTGGTATATCCTCTAAAGATATACAGAAAATTATTGAAGAGAATACATTTCGTGATTTACAAGCAAAAATGAGGTTGACACAATGGAAAAAAGTGTAGGAAGAAAAGTGTGGCTGAGTGAGTTTTACGGACAAGGCAATGAACGTACAGCTCGTCTCTATATGATTGAAGGCGAACCAACCTATGAGGTAGAGTTTTTTGAGAACAACAAGCCTGTAGGGTTACGGTCTCTTACTCACTTTAACATGCAGTATGCGGAGGATGTGTGTGAAAACTGGGTTGAAGGGATTATTAAAAATGAAGGTTAAGCTAATTAGCTATCAAAAACCTTCGCGCGAATTGTATGATGAGGGTCTATATGATATTCAAGAGCTTGTTGCATACTGTGCACGGGTTAGCAATCCATCCAATCAGCTCAATACAGAGACTGCGGAAAAACTGGTCAAATACCTCGTCAAGCACAAACATTGGTCCCCGCTTGAGATGGTCTCGATCTGTCTCGAGATCACAACCACAAGAGACATTGCTCGACAAATGTTGCGGCACAGAAGTTTTAGTTTTCAGGAATTCAGTCAGCGATATGCTGACCCAACGAAGGACCTTGACTTTGTGCTACGAGAAGCGCGGCTTCAAGATAGTACAAACCGACAGAACTCTGAATCTCTGGACATGAGTAATGACACTCACCGTCAACTTGAGTATCAATGGCAACAGATGCAGCTTCGTGTAACAACAGAAGCAAAAAATGCTTATAAATGGGCCTTGGCCAAGGGGATTGCCAAGGAGCAAGCACGTGCTGTCTTACCAGAAGGATTAATGGAATCGCGCCTATACATGAATGGAACTCTGCGTTCATGGATTCACTATATACAACTCCGATCAGCCAACGGCACGCAAAAAGAGCACATGGAAATTGCAAAAGCTTGTGCTCAAGTCATTTCGGATATCTTTCCTCTCACGTCACAATTAGTTTCTGAATAATAATAACTGGAGTTTTTATGGCTGATACCTACCTTGGTATTGATATCGATCTTTCGCGCGATTTATTGTTTGATGAACTCGGTATCAAAAGACTTCGCGAGTCTTATATGAAGGATGATGAAATGAGCCCGCAGCATCGTTTCGCCTTCGTTTCCAAACAATTTAGTAGTAACCCAGATCATGCGCAACGTCTTTACGAGTATTCTAGCAAGCATTGGCTTTCATATTCTACTCCTATCCTCTCTTTTGGGCGTAGTAGTAGGGGGCTCCCTATTTCTTGTTTTCTACCATATCTCCACGATAGTGCAGAAGGCTTGGTGGATTGTCTCTCGGAAGTAAACTGGCTTTCAATGCTTGGAGGTGGGATTGGAATCGGAATTGGTATCCGCTCTGCTGATGATAAGTCTACTGGCATTATGCCTCACCTACGCACTTATGATGCTAGCTCGCTTGCATATAGACAAGGTAGGACTCGTCGTGGTAGTTACGCTGCATATCTTGATATCAGTCACCCTGATATTCTCTTATTTTTAGATATGCGTAAGCCAACAGGTGATCCTAACATGCGAGCTATGAACTTACATCATGGGATAAACATTCCTGATTCGTTCATGCAGATTATTGAAAAGTCTATGTTAGACCCCTCAACCGATGATTCATGGGAACTAAAAGATCCGCACAACGGTGAAGTACGAGAAGTAGTATCTGCAAGAGAGTTATGGCAACGTATCCTTGAACTACGTATGCATACTGGCGAGCCATATCTTCACTTCATCGATACAAGTAATAGAATGATGCCAGAATTCCAAAAGAAATTAGGACTGAGCATTAAACAGTCAAACCTATGCAGTGAAATCATTCTCCCAACGGACAAAACACGTACGGCAGTGTGTTGTTTATCTTCTGTTAATTTGGAGTATTATGATGATTGGAAAGACGACAAATTTTTTCTTCGGGACATGGCAGAAATGCTTGACAACGTTCTACAGCATTTCATTGATAATGCTCCTGATAGCATATCACGAGCGAGATACAGTGCTGGCCGTGAGCGGTCTATCGGTGTTGGTAGCCTCGGTTTTCATGCATATCTACAAAAGAAAAACATCCCTTTCGAGGGAGTAACAGCTAAATCAACAAACATAAAAATTTTTAAACTTATAAGAGAGAAACTCGATGCGGCAAATTTGGAACTGGGTAAAGAGCGAGGTGAAGCCCCTGACTGCGCTGGTACTGGGCGCCGCTTTGCCCACGTTATGGCTATTGCTCCCAATGCTTCTTCTTCTATCATCATGGGAAATACTAGCCCCAGCATTGAACCTTATAGGGCAAACGCATATAGGCAAGATACCCTTTCTGGGGCGCACTTAAACAAGAATAAGTATCTCGACAAGATCATCCAAGAAAAATGTGATAGTGACTTCACTGGACAGTTAGATTATAACGATATATGGTCAAGTATCATTGCAAACGATGGATCTGTTCAACATCTTGATATACTTTCTGAATGGGAAAAGGATGTTTTTAAGACGTCAATGGAAATTGATCAGCGTTGGTTGATAGAACACGCTGCAGATAGACAATCTTTTATTGATCAAGCTCAATCCCTGAACGTATTCTTCAGACCGGATAGTGATGTGAAATACATCCACACTGTACATTTTATGGCATGGAAGCTAGGTTTGAAGACATTGTATTACTGCCGCAGCGAGAAACTTGCTAAAGCAGATAAAGTTTCAAAAAGAATAGAGAGACAAGTCATTCAAGAGATTGATTTGAAAGCGGTCGCAGGTGGCGATATATGTTTAGCGTGTGAGGGTTAAATGAGAAGACTATTGAAATTTGAAGCACCGTGGTGTACAAAATGCAAACAAATGGATACCATCATGGAAACAATGGATATTCCTTATCTGATTGAACGTGTAAATGTCGATGAAAATATGGAGTCGACATTATTTTACGGTATAAAGGGAATACCTCACATGATCTTGTTGGATGAAAACAACAATATTATCACAAGAATAAGTGGGGCTGTATCAAGGCAAGCATTAGAGGAGGCTCTAGAACTATAATGAAAAAATTACTAGCACTTTTATTTTTTGTACCATTCGTTGCAACTGCACAACAAAAGGCCGGTGTCACGTACGATGTAGTCCTTACGAGGATCATCGACGGCGACACCGTCGCCTTTCAGGCCAACTGGTTGCCAGACCCTCTTAAAAAAGAGCTGTCAATCAGAGTATATGGAGTGGACACCCCAGAAAAAAGTTTTAGAGCAAAATGCCCAGCAGAAGCTCAACGAGGAGAAGCTGCTACCGAATTTACCAAAAAACTTGTCAATTCAAGTCAAAAACGTCAAGTTGTTCTTATGGACTGGGACAAATACGGTGGTCGTGTCTTGGGTGATGTCCTTTTAGATGGGAAAAGTCTTCGTCAGCAGCTCATTGCAAACGGTTTTGCAAGAGAGTATTACGGCGAAGCAAAGACAAGCTGGTGTTAAATGATTGGTCCTATTGATGCTGAGCAGAAGTTTGACATCTTTGATAATGAACTACTGTTAAAGATGCAACATTATTATGAGTCGATAGGAAATTATCGTACTCCTGTTATGAACAAAGCTGATCCAGGAAAAGCACTTGACTGGGTTGATCCTATCATAAGGAAACACTTTCCCAAAATAGATAAGTTTCTCGGTGGAAATTTTTATCGTCACGAAGTTCCTTATCACCCACACGTTGACCACCTACCACATTGGCCATTGGCAGTCAACTTTGTTATACCAATTTATCAACAGGGTCCGCCTGTTGATTTTATTGTATTTGATCAGCGTTGGCATATGAAGCCCATTACATGGTCGATGGTACAAAAGGTAAACGAATTTTTTCGAAATGGTTTTTCTACAACACAGCCCGAGCAAGGTGTTCCAGGTTCAAGTGAAATTGAAGGACATACAAACACTGACATTGATATTGATTTTTGGAAAAATCATTTAGATCACCCACACAAATATTATTTTGGGCTCTCAGGAAAAGCATTCCCTTTTCTGCCAACAAGTATTATAATGTTTGAGACAAAACACATACACTGCACGGGCAGGTTTAAAGGTAACAAACTTGGTCTTACACTAAGATATTCAATAAAGCAAGAGGAAGCATGAACGCAACGAGAAAAAAATTAAAGCTGACGGATGAACGAAACTCTTTTAAACCATTTAATTATCCCTGGGCATACGATGCTTGGCTAAAACACGAACAAAGTCACTGGCTTCATACAGAAGTACCCATGCTAGAGGATGTAAAAGATTGGAAGAACAGACTAACAGAACCAGAGAAGAAATTCCTCACAAACATTTTCCGATTCTTCACGCAGGGAGATGTGGACGTTGCGGGCGGTTACGTCAAGAATTACTTACCATACTTTCCGCAGCCGGAGGTGCGAATGATGTTGAGTGGTTTTGCTGCAAGGGAAGCGCTTCATGTAGCTGCTTACAGTCACTTGATCGAGTCCTTAGGGATGCCGGAGTCAACGTACAACGAGTTTCTAGAGTACGAAGAGATGCGAGCGAAGCACGATTACTTCTTATCGATTGCAGGCCAGGATCAACAGACTATTGCACAGCAGATTGCGGCATTCAGCGCGTTTACAGAGGGAATGCAGCTTTTTTCGAGCTTCATCATGTTGCTGAACTTTCCTCGTCATGGCAAGATGAAAGGCATGGGTCAGATTGTGACCTGGAGCATCGTGGACGAAACAATGCATGCAGAGTCGATGATTAAGCTGTTCCGAACATTCGTTGAAGAAAATAGGGATATCTGGAATGATGAGCTTAAAGGCCAGATTTATACGATTGCTGGAAAAATGGTTGAGCTCGAAGATAGGTTTATCGATCTATCATTTAGCTTGGGTGGTATGGATAACTTGGACGCTGATGACGTTAAACGTTATATCCGCTATATTACTGATCGTCGCCTTATCAGTCTTGGTCTTAAAGGTATTATGAAAGTGAAGAAAAATCCTTTGCCTTGGGTTGAAGAGATGATTAACGCTCCTACACATACTAACTTTTTTGAAAATCGTGCCACTGACTATGCAAAAGGTGCGATGACTGGATCATGGGAAGACGTATGGGCAAAGGCTGCTTAAACTTTCGTGATGGGACAGAGCTTGACTTAGATTATGCTTTTCCAAGCGAGTTAAAAACCGTAGCAATGTCAATGTCAGGAGGAGTGGAGTCAGCAGCACTCTATCTCCTCCTGGAGCGTTTCTATGGTAGAGACAATGTGTACGTTTTCTCTGCTCATATAGATCGCAGAAGATGGGAAGCAGAAAAAGCTCGCGAGCTTTGTAAATACCTTGGTGTTGCTGCAGATCACTTTACTGTGATTCACGATCGCTTCCAAGACATGAGCCCTCCTGAAAATAAAAGACTGAGAATTTTAGCAAGCGGGTTATGTAATTTTGATGGGTGGTTTAATGGTGCCAACAAGCTAATGTTTGCTCCAACTAGAGTCCTAACCCCACAACACAAGCAAATGGTTCGCTCAGAAAAGGTATACTTACCTTTCATTGATCTATTGAAACAAAATACAATAGAGATATTTTATTTGTTGAAGCGTGAAGATGTTTTGTATAAAACACATTCATGTACCGTCAATATCTTCCAGAGAGGACATTGTGGTAAATGCTACTGCTGTCATGAACGTGTAAGAGGGTTTGCTGTTTTAGGAGAGAAAGATAAAGCTACATACAATGTCGAGTGGGAGGACATCTTAAACGAGTGCTACTACAGCGACAAACACATAGTTAAAAACTGGTAGGAGTAGCTTATGCTTGACGACGAAGAACAAGGACCAATTCTCTGTTACAATTGCGATGAAGAATTTGTAATTCATACACCATATAAAACAGAAGCTGTTGTTTCATTTTGCCCTTTTTGCGGTAGTGAAGTTGAAGACCTGGAAGAGGATATTGAAGACGACATCTTCGATGATAGATGATTTGGCTCCATAACGGAGCCATTTTTGAAGAGCCTTCCGAAAATGATTATGGTTTTGTATACAAGATAACAAATACAGTAGACAATAAAGTCTACATTGGTAAAAAGTTGTTTTGGTTCAAGAAAACAAAAACCCTTAAAGGCAAAAAGAAACGTTATCTGGCTCCCTCTGATTGGAAGACGTATTTCGGAAGCTCAAAAGCAGTACAAGCAGACGTAGAACGTTTAGGTACTGATGCCTTTCGTCGTGAAATTATTCGTCTTTGTAAAAACAAAGGCGAGTGTTCTTATTATGAAGCAAAAGCTCAGTTTGACCACAGCGTATTACTAAACCCGGATTTATTTTACAACGATTGGATCATCTGTCGAGTGCATAGAAAACACGTATTATGAATGAACCTGTAGATGTTCTTATATTTGAAGCAGCATGGTCTTACATCACTCAAACTACAACAAACGTACAGTTGAATGAGAAGCACGGTGGGATCTCCTTCAACGGAGATCGCACTTCTTTTCCTTCGAGGTTTATTGGACCATCAAAGATAGCACAACGTATCCGAGAAGCAGGGTATAGTTGTCAGGTCATTTCGTTCGTTCATTTTCTTAATAGAGATCAAATCCGTGCAGCAATAAACAAATTTGTTGGTCCTAAAACAATAATTGGGATCAGTTCAACGTTTGCAAACGGTCGTGGATGTCGCGCTATAGCACACTTCATGCGCGAGTTGAAACTTGCTTCAACTAATAAAACCATTATTGGTGGTCCTTCTGCTCACATATGGTCACAACTAATCGAAAAGTATGGTTACAAGTTTGATCACGTTGTCGTTAGTTTTGCTGAAAACAAGATAGTACCAATCATTGATAAGATAAAAAATCACGGACTTTCACGGAAAGTAGTACCACAGTGGGAGATTACATCCTGTCAGCATAGGTGGCATCCATCATCACTTATCTTTTCAAACGAGTCATTGCCGCTTGAATGTGCTCGAGGATGTATATTTGAATGCAAGTTTTGTAGGTTTACAATGCTTGGAAAGAAAAAAGGAACATACACCAGAGATATCTCTCTGATTCGTGATGAAATGTTATATAACTACGAACGGTTCGGAACAACAAACTATATGTTAACCGATGATACGTTCAATGACACACCAGAGAAGATTGAGCAATGGGCAGATATGGTTGCGACTCTTCCATTTGAAATACAGTATGTGACATATCTACGTGTTGATCTGATACATCGATTTCCTCACACAGCAAAGTTACTGCAAGACTCGGGACTGCTAGCTACCCATTTTGGTATTGAAGCATTGACACCAAAGGCTTCTAATCTGATTGGGAAAGCGTGGTCAGGCAAACACGCAAAAGATTTTGTACCAGAATTGACACATAATATATGGGGTAACAAGATAAACGTTTTCATATCATTGATAGCTGGTCTTCCGCATGAGACACCCGACGACTGGCAAAGAGCCGGTGAATGGGCAGTAGAGAACAATTTGAGTGCATATTATGCAACGCTAGGGATAGAGAAATATAGAACTAACTATCAGGGGATATGGAACGAGGAAGAACGAGAAGGAATAAGTTACTTTGACATTCACGCTGAAGAATACGGATATCAGTTTATTAAACAAGATGGAAGACAGATGTGGGTACGTGATGGAATGACAGAGCAGCAGGTCGCTAATCAAGTCGCTCCACTGAATAATTATTTTGATAAGCACTGCCGAGTAACAGCATGGGGTACTATGGAATTACTTTCTCTTGGAATTGATCAGCAGTATATAATGAACAACTCTCGTAATATCGTATACAACAACGATCAATTGCCTGATCTAAAAAATAACTTTGTTAACAACTACTACAATAAACTAATGAGCTATGGCTACGCCGGTTGACTTTCTAATCATAGCAGGGGACTCAAGTGTAGACTTTTTAACCAATTTAACGAGTATTGGTGAGGATGTCCGTAAGATAAGCTATTCAATGTATGATTTCCATTCCTTTCTTGGAATGCGTACGCTTGGACCTTATAAAGCAGCTTGGGCTGCTCGTGAGCATGGATATACCGTTCAAGTAATATCAAAAATACAGTTGATTGATCTTGAAGAGTTGATAAGCCTGTGCGAAGAGTTTATGGACAAAGATACCGTCATTGGTTTGGGCACATCCCTGCTAATATATCCTTTTGAGAATTATACGAAAGAAGGCTTTGAGAATAACCTATCAAAGAAAAGTGTTCTTTACAAGATGCTAACTGTTATTGAACACTTTCGAAGTAAATACAACTCTAAAGTGATCGTCGGTGGTGCACAAGCAATCGCATTCCAAGATATAACGAAAGCTGATCATGTTATTCAAGGTGAATCAGAAAACAAGCTGCCACAATTGTTGGATAAAGTAAAGAGAAAAGGTATCCAAAAAAGGCCTTACAACTGGCAAATAACAGATTGTTATTTCAAATGGCATCCAAACGATTTTATTGTTAACAAAGAGCCATTACCGCTAGAAACGTCGCGAGGATGTATTTTTAGATGTAAGTTCTGTCGATTTGAAAACATTGGGAAAAAGAAAGGAACGTTTGAACGTTCTTTGCAGTGTGTAAGAGAAGAGTTAATAGACAACTATATAAAGTATGGCACAACACATTATTGGATAGCGGACGACACGTTTAATGATAACGACGCGCGTGTCAATGAGTTTTGTGAGCTAGTTGAATCTCTACCATTTAAAATAAGTTTTATTGGCTACATTCGTTTAGACCTAGCACACCATTATCAGGACACGACACGTCGTCTCTATCGTGCAGGACTTGTAGGTTGTTCTTTGGGAATGGAATCATTCCATCCAGAAGCCGCTCAGGCTGTTGGTAAAGCTTTCAGTGCAAAGCATGGGAGGGAATTCTTAGATTATTTTTATCATGATATATGTGAGCGAAACATTGTTATGAACACTTGCCACATCATTGGTTTACCAGGTGAGACGTCACAATCCCTGCAGAAAACAATCAACTGGTATATGAAAAGACCCCATATTCATATCAACTGGAGCGCTCTTGCACTGAGTGATCCTAAAAGGATACCACCAGAGCAAGTAACAAGCGAGTTTGAAAGAAACGCAGAAGAATATGGTTATAAATTCTTTGACGATAAACCGCGTACATACTGGGAGAGAGGAGAAATGAATAGTCTCCTTGCTCGCTCTATCAGACAAGATGTGTTTCGTCAAACAAAACGCCATAACATTGTAGCTGGCGAACCATGGACCTCATTACATTATCTAAGCATACTGGGACTTACACCGAAAGAAGCAAGAGAAACTGGATGGCTTACACTGTATAATGAAAAAACTCACATCATTCGAGCTCATAACATGAGATATTTGGAGCTCTTAAAGAAGTCAATAAATTATGGCAGTTGATCTTCTTATACTCTCCGGTGATTCCGGATTTGAGTTTATTAATCAGCCACTCAGAATAAAGAAAGATGTAAGAGCTATAAACAACTCAATGTATGAGTTTCATAGCTTTTTGGGAATGCGCACCCTTGGTCCTCACAAGGCAGGATGGGCTGCACGTAGACATGGATATACAACACAAGTCATAACAAAGATACAACTGCTGGCATTTGATGATCTGATATCGTTCTGTGAACAACTGGTAGACAGCAACACAGTTATAGGTATTGGTACATCTTTGATAAACTATCCTAAGCACGACTATTCGCCAGAAACTTTTAAGTCAAAACTGACACCAGACGGTGTGATCATAAAACTGTTAAAGTTAATTAACTATTATAGGAGAAAACATAACACAAAGATTGTTGTAGGAGGTGCTAACTCAGCAATCTTCAAAAAAATCTTTAACGCAGATTATACTATACAGGGGCAAGCAGAAAATGAGTTACCTAAGCTCTTGGACCGTATAAAAAGAAGTGGCATTCAAAAAAAGATGTACGATTGGGACATCACTCGATGTGACTTTCAGTGGCATCCGTCCGATTGCATTGTCCCTAAAGAGGTGTTACCCATTGAAACGTCACGAGGATGTATATTCAACTGTAAGTTTTGTCATTTTGAAAATATTAATAAAAAGATTGGTACATTTGAACGTTCTCTAGAGTGTGTAAAACAGGAGTTCATCAGCAACTATCAAAAATATCAAACAACTCATTACTGGTTGATGGATGACACTTTCAATGATAATGATGAACGCGTTAATCAGTTTTGTGAGATGGTTGAATCGTTGCCATTTCGAATCCATTTCATGGGATACTTGCGTTTAGATTTAGCACACAAATTCCAAGAAACGACTCGTCGACTATATCGTGCTGGTCTTGCCGGTTGTTCGATAGGTATAGAATCTTTTCATCCTGAAGCTGCAAAAGCGGTTGATAAACCTTTTAGTGCAAAACATGGTAAGCAGTTTCTTGATTACTTTTACCATGATATTTGTGAATCAAATATTACAATCAACTGCTGCAATATTGTTGGTTTGCCAGGTGAGTCAAAGGCACATATAACAGAAAGTATCAGATGGTACAGCGCACGTCCTCACATACACACTAACTGGAGTGCGTTGTATATTAACGATCCAGCAAGAGTAGATCCTGATGAAATACTAAGTGGATTTGAAAAGGATATTGAGAAGCACGGATTTGTGTTCTTTTCCGATAAAGACAAGAACTATTGGGAAAGAGAAGGAATGAATAGCGATCAAGCTGAACGGATGCGTCGACGTATTGTTCAAGATATGAAACCTCAAAACGTAGATGCGGGTGAGCCGTGGGTTTCAATGCATTATTTGAGTATACTCAACCTGATGCCTAAACAAGCAAGAGAAATCGGTTGGATGAAAATACATCTTCGCGAAACGGAAAGAATTCGTTCACATAACATAAGATACTTTTCTTTGTTAAAAAAGTATCTACAAGAACAAAAAGGATTATAATGGCTGTCGATATATTAATTTTATCAGCTAACTGGTTTGCTTTCCGTATGGACGAAGTGGACAGACATGGAAGGTCACAGATACCTGGTAAAGGTGATGGCAAGATGTACTCGTTTAACGGTGCACGTGCTGTGTATCTCTCACGATCGCTTGGCCCAGAGAAAATTTCTTGGCGAATTCGTCAAGCTGGGTATACTTGTCAGGTACTATCTTTTGTGCACTACTACTCTGACCAACAGTTCAAAGACCTTATTGCCAAGTTCGTCGGTCCTAAAACCATCGTAGCTGTAAGTTCCGTATTCATTCAAGATCAACCTAGCATTCAAGCAATAGCGGACATCTTTAAGCGATACGTACCTAAACAAAACAAGACAATGATCGGTGGACAAGGTGCGTTGATTTGGAGTGACATCATTAAACGTACCTTCAACTATGAATTTGACTATGTGATTAACGGGTTTGCTGAGAATGATATTGTTGCATTCATGCACAAACACTTTAATAATGGCATTCAAAAAAAGAACATTCCGTTTTGGGAAATAACATCGTGCAATTTCAGATGGAGTCGCGACGCCTTTGTCTTCCCAACAGAAGCACTACCTCTCGAGACAGCAAGGGGATGTATCTTTGAGTGTAAGTTCTGTCGATATAACATGCTTGGCAAAAAGAAAGGCACATACGTGCGAAGCATGGAGTTGATCAGAGAGGAGTTGATCCACAACTACAATATGTTTGGAACAACTGACTATATGATGACTGATGATACGTTCAACGACACACCAGACAAGATTGAAGCGTGGGCTGAAATGATTGCGACATTACCATTTAAGATACGATATGTTGCTTACATTCGAGCTGATCTTCTCCACCGCTTCCCTCACACAGTACCGCTGCTGAAGGACTCTGGTCTTGTATCAGCACATTTTGGTATTGAAACAATTCATCCCAAAGCATCTAAGACAATAGGAAAAGGATGGTCTGGAAAACATGCACGTGATTATGTTCCATATGTTAGAGATGTGCTATGGAAGAATGATGTTTTAGTTCATGTATCGTTGATTGCAGGCCTTCCTTATGAGACAATGAAGGATTGGGATGTTACCAAACGATGGGTTGAAGAGAACAAGATAGATGGTTTTATTCGTGCGCTTGATGTGCGGTTAAAGAGTCGTAATATGCTTGAGGAAACTGATTCGAAGAACGGTACAAGCATATTTGATCGTGAAGCAGAAAAGTATGGATACAAAATGCGACAGACAGGTGGTGCTACTGATGTCTGGGAGATAAATGGTATTACATACTGGGACGCTTTGAAATATTGTATACAAGCTAACTACGATTGGACGCCTTTTGTTCGTGCTGCTCATTATGTTGGGTTTGAAATGACATCCATTGGTGTTCCTTGGGAAACAATCATGACCACTCCAAAGATTCAATTGATGAGTGATTGGTCGTTATACCAAAGAACGGCTAATATGGTAGATCAATACGTGGAAAAGATTTTATCTCTATAGAGGTTTATATGAATTCGAAGAGCAAGTACATTACAAGACCGAACGTTGTTCTTGTGAACAGGTTTAACAACGAAGTTGTTGAATGTGATATTATCAATGAAGATGAAATTGAAGGTAAAAAGTTCTTTGTTGTTAAGTCGGCTCGGACTGCCCGTGTACTAAAACTTGCAAAAGATGCATATACAATAAAGAAAAGTTCAAACTAGTGTTGACTTCTGTTTTGTATTGTATTATGCTTGTCTCTGTTGTTAGTTGTTTTTTTGTTAACCCTTGAAAGGAAATTTTATGATGACTCAGAAAGAAAAACTCCGCGAAGCTTTCATTAACGGTGCTCGTCTTACTTCTAAGCAAATCCGTGCACAGTTTAAGATTGCTTCTCCTACCAAAGTTATTAGCCAGCTCCGTCTTGAAGATGGATTCCCTGTCTATGCTAACGTTGGCAAAGACAGCCGTGGCAATCGTGTTACTCGGTTCAAGACCGGTACTCCTTCACGTCGCGTGATTGCTGCTGGTTATCGCGCAATGGCTTTGGGCCTTGCCTAAACCCTAAAAGTGCGGTAAAATAAAAGGGACTTCGGTCCCTTTTTTTATATGGAGTTAATTATGACACAGGAAACACCAATGAATCTTACATACTATTCTAAAGCCAATGAAACTGAACGCGTCGCAATGCGCAAGTGGATGTCTTCAATGCTGAAGATGGGTCCTGTTAAGGTTACGTTTCAGAAAAAAGACGGATCACTTCGTGAGATGAACTGTACCTTGCAAGATGGTGTGGTTGTTCCTCATGAAAAAACTACAGAACGCATCAAACAAGAAAATCTAGAAGTGTGTGCTGTATGGGATATAGATAAGGGAGCATGGCGATCGTTTCGTTATGATTCTATAACTCAAATTGACATTGATATTACAAAATGATTAAACGTAACAATGATTTTATTAAGGTTGGGTTTACATGCTCAACCTTTGACTTGTTACATGCAGGTCATATTCTAATGCTTGAAGAAGCAAAGACTGTGTGTGACTATCTCATATGCGGTCTGCAAACTGATCCAACAATAGACCGACCAGACACTAAAAATAAACCAATTCAATCGATTGTCGAACGCTATGTTCAATTGAAGGCTGTTAAGCATGTTGATGAGGTATTGATCTACAGTACCGAACAAGACCTGATTGATCTTCTTCAAATTCTACCCATCGATGTACGTGTTCTTGGTGAAGAGTATAGGGATAAGCCTTTTACAGGCAGAAAAGAATGTGAGGATCTCGGAATCTTTTTCCATTTTAATAGCCGTACACATCGGTTCAGTAGTACAGAACTACGTGGACGAGTAGCAAAAGAAGAATGGGAGAAGCAAGCTCGTATGTTTGTACCATCAGCAAGGCCACCACAAGAAAATGAATAATGTAGCTGTTACTGGTTCAGCCGGATACATTGGATCTGTTCTCTGCGATATGCTTGAAGATCAAGGATCCAATGTTCTTCGGTGTGATATAGACGCCAAGACGTCTGGGTACTGGGGATCGTTTGATGACTTAGAGTTTACTCGAATGATAGACCTTCATCGCACCGACACAATCTATCATCTAGCAGCTACAAGCCTTGTAGGACCAGATGCAGAAGATCCACTTTTGTATATGTGGAACAACACTTCTCGTACCACTAACTTTCTTCACAACTTGATTCAACTAGGATGGCAAGGACATATCATCTTTGCTAGTACTGCTGCGGTCTACGCTAGTAGTGTGTTTGAACAACCACTTACAGAGAAAGATCGAGTTGATCCTGTTACTGTCTATGGAAGAAGTAAATTGCGTTGCGAAGAAGTTCTTAACATGAGTACACGTTATGGTATAAAGGTGACTAACTTCAGATTTTTCAACGTTGCAGGAGCTCATAATGACAAAGGTGAAGAGTTACTTGACACACATCTTCTTTCTCGGATATGTTACGCTGCGCTTACTGGTAATTCCGTTACTGTTTATGGTAATGATTATCCCACTCGTGATGGTACATGCATTAGGGACTATGTTGATGTACGTGATATCTGCCGTGCGCAATTGTTTGCCGCACAAAACAAAGTCCATGGTACATACAACCTCGGTACAAAGCACGGATTCTCAGTGTATGAAATGATTGATAACTTTAATGTGTACACCGGTACTAAAGTACACTTTAAAATAGGTGAACGTCGTCCAGGTGATTTACATCACCTAACAGCAAATTCAGACTTGTTTGTTAAACAAGGTTTCAATTACAAATATAATTTAGAACAAACTATGAATTCAACATGGGAACATTTTAAAAGGATTGGCACACATGGGCTTTGATGTAAATGAGATTTCCAAGAACTCAAAAGGTGGTACAGAACTGATGCGTGAAGGGCTGGAGAAGAGACTTGATCCTGCTCTCGTTGAAGACTTCCAGATTATTCCTTCACGTGTAAGAGAGCTTGATGAAAGCAAGATTCGTGTTCTGTGGCTGCATGACCTACCGGGAGATCCTGAATGTGATCATTTGAAGAATAACGGTCACGAGAAGTTTCATCAACTTGTTTGTGTGTCTAACTGGCAGATGCAACAGTTTGCTGCGTTCTATCGCATTCCTTATAGCAAGTTCGTTGTTATTGAAAATGCTATTGAACCAATCTCTGATGACATTATTAACAAACCAAAAGATAAGTTTAAGATTATCTATCACACCACTCCTCATCGTGGCTTAGAGATTCTTGTACCGGTGTTTACCAAGCTAGCAGAGCAGTATAACTTCCTTGAGCTTGATGTGTATTCCAGCTTTAAAATTTATGGCTGGGAGCAACGTGACAAGCAATATGAAGGATTGTTTGAGACGTGTAAGCAGCACCCGCAAATTAACTATCACGGTACAGTCTCAAATGATGAAGTACGCAAAGCAGTAGCTCAAGCTCATGTGTTTGCATATCCTTCTGTATGGGCAGAGACTTCATGTCTAAGTTTGATGGAAGCAATGAGTGCAAAATGTGTATGTGTACATCCTAATTTTGCTGCACTTTACGAGACAGCTGGTGGAACGACAATGATGTACCAGTGGCAGGATAATCCTAACGATCACGCACAACTGTTGCATGCGCAATTGGAGAATGTAATCAAGCATCGTAACGAAGATGTGGTGGACCAACTTACAGGAATCCAAAGCAGTTATGCTAACCTACGTTATTCGTGGCAACGAATCACTGCTGTCTGGATTGATCTTCTTCAAAACCTAAAACAAAAATACCCTGACCCTGAAAGTCGGAAGCTAAGTAATGGGGAAGTGTTTCATTATCGTGTTGGTTGACTTTGAGAAAGGAAACGGTTACACTCGAAGAGTCAAAACTCTTTAACCTACTATTATGATTCTCCTTGATTTATCCCAAGTAATGATATCTAATATCATGATGCAGGTTGGTCAGCACACCGATGCTATACAACCTGATTTGGTTCGTCATATGGTTATCAACACAATCAGATCTTTGAAGATAAAGTTTGGTAATGACTATGGCGAACTTATTATTGCATGCGACGACAAAAAGTATTGGCGTCGTGAATACTTTCCCTATTACAAAGCAAACCGTAAAGCAGATAGGGAAAAGTCTAATATTGATTGGCCTGCTCTTTTTGACATTCTCAATCAAGTAAAAATTGAGCTCAAAGAGAACTTTCCTTATCGTGTTATCCAAGTCGAGGGCGCCGAAGCAGATGATGTTATTGGTACACTTGTCATGAAATTCGGTTCCGAACTAAATAATGAAGACAAGATCCTAATCCTTAGTGGGGACAAAGATTTTGTTCAGTTGCAGCAGTGGGGGAACGTTACACAATATGATCCTATTCGTAAAAAGGACATTGAATGTAATGATCCAGAAAAGTTTATTAAACACCTCGTTTTGAGCGGTGACAGAGGTGATGGTATTCCAAACGTGTTGTCTGTTGATAACTGTTTGGTTGAAGGTATTAGACAAAAGCCTCTCAGAGAAGCAAAGATAGAAGAAATACTAAGTACAGAATGGGAAGACTTGTCAAGTGAGATTCGACGTAACTGGTCACGTAATATGACACTGATAGACTTGACATTCATCCCTGAGAAATTAAAACAAGAAATTCTTGCGGAGTACGAAGCGCAAGCCAATAAACCTCGTGATAAGATGTTTAATTATTTTATCCAACACAAGATGAAACTCCTGATGGAGTCAATTGGTGATTTTTAATGCGACTAGCTATATCTCAAATCCTTAAAACCTGTTCCGAACTTCCAGCAAACCAGAGAGCGCAGTACTTAGCACAAAACGATACTCTTGCATTGCGTGTCGTTCTCCAGTATGCTCTCGATCCTCGTGTAGAATTCATTCTACCGCGCGGGACTCCTCCCTTTAAGCCAACGGAACATCTAGATCAAGAAGGAAATCTATACAGAGATTTCCGGAAACTAAGCAACTTTATCAAAGGTGGTGGATATCCGGATATGCATCCACTCAAACGGGAAACTCTTTTTATTCAGTTTATTGAAGGGTTGTTTCCTGAAGATGCCAAACTTGTCTGTAGCATCAAAGATAAAAAGATTCCATATAAAGGTATTACCGCAAAGGTGGTAAACCAAGCTTTCCCAGGACTAGTTAAAGAAAAGGAGTGAAACTCAAAGTGTCCAAACAGCGTAAATATTCAGATCTTTCTAAAACATTTGATCGCGAAGATAAAACAAGACATCAGTTTAAGGCTCAGAAGAATCTACAAGAGAAAAAAATAATGAAGAACTTAGATAAAGCTCTACGTTCAAAGGATTATCAGAAACTAGCAACCATTGACGATTATTGAGGAGAACCCATGTTCGATTTCTTAAAAAACCTATTCAAACCAAAGAACACAGAAGGACCACATCCTCTTGATGGTCCTGTAAGAGCTGCTACAGAAAAAGCAAAGCTACCCGAACCACAGGTCGCACCACCTCCTGTAACTGAAACAGGGCTACAGGCAGATCCACCGCCAGTAACACCAATGTTTGTTCCACCGGTTATTACTAGCGTCAAGGAAACGGTGACACCTGTTGCGCGCTATCAAAGTGAGCCTGCTGCACCTGCTGCTAACAGCACACACTGGCCTTTCCCAACAGCGAAACCTGTGCCTGCAGTAGAGATTGTAAAAGAAAAGAAACCTCGTAAACCACGTGCTCCTAAAGCCAGTGTTACGAGCGCTCAGCCTAAAAAGAAAAAGTAATGCCAACGTACGCCTTCCGTAATAAGAAGACCGACGAACATTTTGACAAGTTTATGTCTATTTCTGCTAAGGAGCAATACCTTTCAGAGAATCCGGATATTGAACAGGTCATTTCAGCTCCTGCGTTTAATTATTCTGGTACTGAAAAGAAACCAGATGCAGGGTTCCGTGACGTTTTAAAAGAGATAAGGAGTAAGCACGACAAGCGCTTTACGCGTAGCACAATCAACACGTTCTAATAAGGAGAATTACAATTGAACGTTAAACTTGCATATGCTAATGATAAAGAATACCCTGCTGTGGGATTCCTTCCTAATAAAAAGGAACGCAAACGCAGACTACCAAATACTAAAGAGTTTTTAAAGGTACGTCATATTACACCCATGACATGGGCTCAACAAAATATGATAGAAGCGTTTGCTCGAGGTGCTAATGTAGTTGCAGTGGGGTCAGCAGGAACAGGAAAAAGCTTTATTGCCTCCTACCTAGCTCTTAATCAATTACTTGGCAAGCAAGTAGAAAAAATAGTTGTTGTGCGTAGTGCAGTTCCCACAAGAGATATGGGACACTTGCCAGGTACACTCCAAGAGAAGTCTGAGGTGTATACAATCCCTTACAAGCAAATCTTCAATGATTTATGCGAGAACGGAACAGCTTGGGATATTCTCAACAAAAAAAATATGGTTGAGTTTATTACTACTTCATATGTTCGTGGTATTACACTAGAGAATGCTGTTGTGATTATCGATGAGTTTCAATCTATGACATCTCATGAGTTGTATAGTGTATTAACAAGAACTGGTACCGGCACTCGTTTGATTATTTGCGGTGACACAAAACAAACAGACCTAGATGGAAGACGTGAGAAGAGTTGTTATGATTGGTTTGTTAACGTTGCGCAGAAGATGCCCAACTGGTTTGATATAACTACATTCATGCAGAGCGACATTGTCCGTTCTGACTTTGTTAAAGCACTTATTATGGCTGTTGAGGACTAAATGTTTAAAATTGAAAACACGTTTAAGGATCATAAACTCGAACGTGTCATGGTGGATGGTAAGAGACACTATCTGACTCCTGATGGTAACAAGTACCCTTCTGTTACTACAGTTCTTTCTTCGATGAATCAAGACGCTATCCAGCAGTGGCGTAATAGTATTGGTCATGACGAAGCTCAGAAGATAACCACACAAGCATCTCGTCGTGGTACTGCCGTCCACCTTCTTTGTGAAAAGTACGTTGCTAACGATCCAAACTGGGCAAAAGGCGCAATGCCTGTCAATATTGAGCTCTTCAAGTCTATCAAAACGTATTTGGATAGTTGGTGTGATGTCGTGTATGCTAGCGAGTTACAGATGTACTCTAACGAGTTGAAGACGGCTGGCACGTGTGATCTGATTGCTCGTATACATGGGATACGTACTGTTGCAGACTTTAAAACATCACGCAAACTGAAAGAAAGAGAATGGATCCTCAACTATTTTTATCAGTGCGCAGCGTATGCCATCATGTTACAAGAGAGGGAAGGGGTCTGGTGCCCACAAATCTGCATTATGATAGCAACCGACAATGATGGTCTGCAAGTGTTTATTGATCATACATCCAAATACATTAGAGATGTTAAGAACTTTTTTAGTAATTATCACGACCGGTTGTTGACCGTTTAATGAAGTTTTAGTAAAATGTTCAAGCTGAATCGTTCAGTATTTGTTTAACTTTGAAAGGACTTTATTATGTTGCAAACTGTTGAAAACCCAGTTGTTGCTGTAAGCTCTGTTACTAAAACCAATCCTACAAAAATCTCTTCTACCAAAAACGGTAAAAAGTCTGCAGCGCTCATGCTGTTTGAAGCTAATACCGATAAAGGTAATGGAGAAATTGCACGTTTGATTGCAAAAGAGCTAGAGATCACTTATGCAAATGCTTATTATTATGTTACTCGTGTATTCAAGCGTTAAAATGTAGCAGCCTACATATTGAGGCCTTCGGGCCTCTCTTTTTTCCTAGGAGCACTTATGGAATATGTATTAATAACGGCCAGTGGTCAACGTTTCTACTTTTATATTCGTGAGTGCGCCGAAGTGTATAAAGTTATACACGGCGGTGAAGTTTTTAGTGTGGATAGAGAAACAAAACTGATTGTATGGAGGGCAGACCATGCCAGAGTTAAGTACGGTTGAGTATGATCATAAGATGAAACAATATGTTGCCATTTTGACCGATGGTGATAAGATTGTACTTGAAGCACAAGGCCTCAGAGCTGCTGAAGAAGAAGCACAGAGATATATAACACAAAACGAGTTTACTTCGTTTTCAGCACCGATTACATGGAAATGAGACTTCTCATCTACAAAATTCAAACCTGGTGGCTTCGTCGTAAAATGAAGAAGCACACAAAATTTATATACTAAATTATGTACAAATGTCTAGTGTCTGGTGGATGCTCTTTTGCATACGGATTTAATTTGCTTAAAAGAGAGCATCGCTATGCTAAGATTCTTGCCGATCGTATAAATGCTGATCTTATAGATGTTTCAGCAGCAGGAATGACTAATGAATTTATTGCCGCTGCTACTGTTTCAGGTATAATTAAGGCTATGGAGGTCAAATACTACAAGCCAGAAGAAATACTTGTATTGGTTGGTTGGACTTCCACAGAACGGTTTGAATACTTTAATCGAAGAGTGGGTCGTATCATGTCCGGATTCACTAATATAGCTCATCACCTCAATGGTGATATGCAGCAGGAAGATAGAGACCGCTCTGAGTATATGTCAAAGGTGTTGTGGGATCCTTCTTACGGTTACTATAAACTAATACATGCATTCAACTACTTGCACAGCTTTTGTAAAGCACACAACATCAGGATTATACACAAGGCAAACATCATACACGTAAGAGCTCGTTTTCCTTATATAAGGTTAAGGAACACAGAAGTTAAGAACAGTGATCTGATTCAAGAGGCTCTTACAGCTGAGTTTGAAGAAGTGTTCAACGTGTGTAGTGGTGAGAGAACCTTTCAAGAACTTGTTATGAAGAATCCTTTATTGTATACAATTGATCCCAAATATGACACACATCCTAACCCAGCAGGCCATGCGATGTGGGCTGAAAAACTGGTAGAAAAACACCCTGAATTTACTATTACATAGAGTTTATTATGATTTATTGGGGTCTTAGTTATGGACATCATGATGCTGCGGCTGTTATATTAAACACAGACCGTAGGTATGGTGTGGTGCATGCAAAACGTTTTTACTCAAAGGACATTACAAGTGGTGACCTGGCAACGCTCCGGGACACTTACGGTATGCCTGATAAGATTTACCTCCATGAGAATAAATGGAGAGATGCCTGGCGAAAAATTAAGATAGGTGATTGGTCGAGGCTGATACCGCGAAAGATGTTTTTTCCCGTCAAACCTATCGCCGGTAACCATCATTTGTCTCATGCAGCAGCTGCTTTTTATACTTCACCTTTTAATGATGCACTAGTTATTGTAGCTGATGCAATAGGCGAACTTGAATCTCTTGCTGTGTATAGGGCATATACAGGAAAGCTCAATACAAAACCAATATACACACTCAAATACCCGCACTCGCTTGGTCTTTTTTATAGTTACCACACCGCACTTATAGGATTACAACCTAACAAAGATGAAGGGAAGTTGATGATGCTCAGCAAGCAATCTCGCTTCTATGATTATGACGAAGTGTTAGACACTATTGAAATGAGTCACTCTAGCGACTATAATGTATACTTCAAATGTAATAAGAATTTACACAAGTATCCAAAAGAAATTGTGATAGATCCAACTGCACAAAAGTGGATCGCATCCACAGCACAAAACGTTGTTGAATCGTACATTCTTCAATTAATCACAAAATATACTAAAGATAGACCAGAAACAAACATTGTCTTCTCAGGTGGAGTTGCATATAATACATTGTTGTGTAACAAGATTGCTAGTAAGTTCAGCAACTTCAAATTGTATGTCCCTAGTCATCCCGGTGATGCAGGAAGTGCGTATGGAGCTATCCTACAGCACACACACAAGCATGTAAAATTACATAATGGAGCAATGTATGCAGAAGAAAAAATTCGGTAAAAAAGAACATCTTTACTGTGGTCAAGAAGCTATGACTGATAACGGTCATAAGGTCTTTATTGACAGTTACAATGAGCACATTGTGTGGGTTCGTCATGTAGAGGAAGGCTGGCCTTTTCCACATTGGGACTTTAAGACTCGTAAACAACTTACTCCTGTTCCTGTTGAATATGAGGAAGCTCCTTTCTGATGGACACCGAGCTCTATAGAATATTAAAGGAGATGCGCCATTCCGCTCGAGCTATAAGAAGGTCTCGTGTGTCCCGGAGGAAAGGTAAAGTTGTACGACGTGAGAAATTGACAAAAGGGTGGACATATCACTCTACGGAGATGAATAGGAATTTTATGAATAGTGATGTTTTTATTGGTGCGTCTGATGTATATGATTATGTTACCTGTAACATTCAAGCAGAACGTAATGAGCTAAAGCTTCCATCTCAGCATGAAAAGATTGTTGTTCTTGCAACAAGACCTGACTGGATGCAGATTGTGGATCAAAGTGTACTACGTGTACATAAGTTCACCGATCGTCGTGGTCTCATTATTGATGACAATACCTCTTCTTACATGAGCTATGAGATCCATGCTTCAACTGTTGAGCTCAACCTACATGGTGACTATACTTTTGTTAGTCAGTGGGTAGATAAGATCAAACATCGTTTTGAGGTTGTGGATAATGTGATTGAATGGATCTACAACAGTGATGGTGCTTCGATTGAGGTTCCTCTTCGTAGTGACCGTCTACCATACGAAGAGATGTATCCATGGCTCGAGGGTGAGACTCTTGCTGAGTACTACGATCGTTACACTCGTAGCGATGCATCTATTCTTCTACTGATTGGTCCTCCTGGAACAGGTAAGACTACTTTTATTCGTGGTCTATTACAGCATACCAAGCAGAGTGCTGTTGTCACATATGATCCTGCTATCCTTGCTAAGGACTTCGTGTTTGCTCAGTTTATTGAGGGTGATACGAATGTGTTTGTGATTGAGGATGCAGATACATTTCTTGGTGCACGTCGCGATGGAAATGATGTGATGCACAAGTTCCTCAATGTGGGTGATGGTCTTGTTACTACAAAGAACAAAAAGCTGATCTTCTCTACCAATCTGCCATCTATTCAAGATGTCGATCCTGCACTGCTTCGTCCCGGACGTTGTTTTGATATTGTCTACTTTAACATGCTGGACGACAAACAAGCAGATGCGTTAGCTAAGCGGTTGAATGTTGAGTATGACAAGAAGGATAGTGGACAATACACGCTTGCTGAGCTGTTTCATAAGCAGAGTCAGACAATGAAGAAGCCAACACGTAAGATGGGATTTGTATGACCGAGACAAAGACCCGCACTTTTGTACGGATGGTGTCGTATAGGATAACCGCTTGGCTGTTTACCATCTTGTGGACATACTTGTTTACTGGTAACCTTGGACAGGCTACTGGGTTCGCGACAGCGTTGCATATTATGTTGAGTATCGATTATTATGTGCATGAGCGTTTGTGGCTGAGAGTTAAGTGGGGTTTGAAATGAATAAATGGACTGCATATATTGAGCAAGATGGAGACGATTTGATTTTACCTATTCCCGAAGACTTGTTGAACCAGTTAGGTTGGAAGGAAGGGGATGTGCTGCTTTGGGATATTGATGATGAGACCGGGCAGATAACCTTGAGGAAGAAGCCCGTGTGGTATAAACAACTATGGAGTAGATTATGGAAAAAGTGAATGGACGTCGTAGGTTTCTAAGAGGGTTTGGTCTTGGTGGTGTGATCGCTGGTGGTGTTGCTGCAGGGTATGTTGCTAATAAAGTAATCAATGAACCTGTTAGTCCTTCTGCACCGCTCCCTGCACCAAAGAAGGACATTTCTCATCTAGCTCCTGTTGGAGGGACAAGTCATACTCTTCAGATTATGAGAGATAACGATCCTCCACCTCCTCAGGCCAATCCATACAATACTCTTACCTTGCAACCATCTTTGATAGGACAGGATGTTAATAAGGTCACGCTCACTGTTGGTAAGGACAATCATTTGTGGATGCATACTCCTGATGGTTGGAAGCGATTTGTAGTAGAGGGATGATATATTATGAGTGAAGTGGTAAAGGCGATCAAGTATCTTGACCTTGGTGAACGTAAGTATGTTCAGTCCAAGAAGAATCCTTTATTTGAGGGTGTATTCAGTGTTAAGGCAGTTGCTGGTGATACTTACACAGAGACTGGATTCGTTGCTAAGCGTTATCGTATTGAGGTAAGGATTGGTGCAGATGCGTTCATCTCTAATGAAGATTCCGTTCATCATAGTGTGGAGAGGACAAAGAGGCAGGTGATTGAGGCCATCTTTGGAGAGTTCCGTCCACATTTCCGTCAAATTGAGAAAGCTATCTACGATTATGATTATCATGAGGCTGGGAAGCTATTACATGAGATGGAAAAGAAAATGTATGAGGATATTGAGTGAAAGCGTTAAAGATTATCAAGTGCTCTGATCCTCTCATGTGGTATAGTGAGAGGATTGGGGCTATTGTCCCGTTCCTTGGTGAAGATGTAGATTACAAAGGGCCTATCTATTGGAGTAGGGACAATGGTGGCTACAAGAATATTATTTTGAAAGGGGATGCAGAATCAATTGACATTGAAGGAAATGAAGTAAATCAATTATTTAATCAAAACAATTATCCACAATAGGAGGGTAGATGAGTACAAATGTATTAGACAGCCGTAATCAGTTATGGATTGCTGCATTGTCGTCTATTTTAATTTTAGCTATGACTGTAGCAGACTTTGCTGCTGCGAAGTTTCTTGATTTTGGGTTTGTTGTTACTCCAGCAGGAGCATTGTTGTTTGCTGTAGTATTTGTTGTTCGTGATATGTTGCACAAGCTAGCAGGAGCTGCGTTTGTCACCAGAATTATTTTAATTGGTGTGTTAGCTAATCTAGTTATTGCAGCGTTCATGTATCTGATGACATTTATTCCTGCTCCATCGTTCAGGCCTAGTGTTAATTTTGATGCAGTATTCCGTATGAGTTTAGGGATTGTGATTGGGTCTGAGATCGCAACGATGATCTCTCAGTGGGTGAATACGTGGGTATATCAGAAGTTGTGGGATAAGGATTGGACGTCGTGGGGTAGGACATTTATTTCCAATCTAGTGAGCTTGCCTGTTGATGCATTCTTCTTTGTAATTATTGCATTTAGTCTGATGCCATTAATTCTTGGTGGTACTGCAATGGACATTAATGCAGCAATTGCTAGGGTTGTATCAGGGTCTACGTTGTTTAAGTTAGCAGTTATTCTTGCGTTGACGCCTTTGGTATCGTTGGCGCCTACGAATGAGGATGCT
>SXGQ01285248.1_pt1 | contig 34012 bp, 30 predicted proteins | sample 3178371 | NCBI WGS metagenome assembly SXGQ01 (sample SAMN11356859, study PRJNA531348) | freshwater metagenome | isolation source: freshwater sample F1-20 | place: China: Fuxian Lake, Yuxi | collected 2017-12-25 | reverse complement strand
TCTGCCAACTTTTAGACTATCTTGAACAGGGCGCCTTCCGGAATTCATGGGACTTCACGAAGAATTATTACAACCAAACCCAACAAATTCGCACCCAGACAATTAAAGCTTTATTCTGCCCTGCCAGAAGAACACCGATGGCCCAAAATGCCAATAATGGTGACCAGGTTGATAATGCTGCTTCAACGAGCACCCGCTACCCCGGGGCACTGGCAGATTATGCAGTTAATGTAGGCACCACTGGCGGGGATTATTTTTGGGATGGCCCCACCCAAAATCAAACAACCAACAATGTTGCAACCAATGGTGTTTTCCCTTTATCAAACAATTGGTTTATAGGGGGTACAGGTTTTAGAAATGGCTTCCGAATTGCGGATATCTCAGACGGGCTAAGCAACACCTTGATGATAGGGGAAAAACATGTTCCTTTTAATATGTATGGGGATGTGAATTCCCGCGATGGGGCCGCTTATAACGGTGACAAAGCAACAAGCTTTGTTGGAGCTTCTGCAACAAATCTGCCCGCCAAGGGACCAACCGACACTCGGACAGGTTGCTTTGGCAGCAGCCATTCGGGCGTGGTACAATTTGTATTTTGCGATGGCTCGGTTAAAGCTCTAAACAATTCAATCCAGGGCTCAGTGTATGCGAATCTTGCAAATCGGCTCGATGGAAATGTGGTGGATGCAAGCCAGTACTAAATTTCGTATATCTTTACGTTTTCGAATGTTTTCCCAGTAACCTGACTGTTGATTTTCAAAGGCTGATCATCACATTAAGCATGCATGAATTCATCATGCGGAGTTGAGATCAAAACAGTTTCTGAGGGATTTAATCAAACTTATTTCCCGCTGTTTTTTGCCCTGGCACGCTCACGGGCACCAAGTTCCTGCCTATCAGTCACCGGCAATTTGGTCTCCCAAAAAACCCCTTTTTGGTGCCCTTGCTGAACATGGCTCCAAAAACTTAGTTCAGCCCAGTTGCCTTTGCCCGCAAACTGGCTGAATGCCTCTTTTAATTCCTGGGATGATTCCTTTGTTGTTTGAAAAAGCACTTCACCCTTCAAGCCAAAACTATCAGGCTGAACAATGATAACCCGGGATTGTCGCTCGGCACCATTCACCAACTGTAATTCCTTTTGATCAGCGACTTTCACATAAACAAACTTCCCGATTAAATCATTGGACCATGCAATCTCACCAATCTTTTTTTCGAGCATTGGCAAGTCGGCATCCATTGCAGGATTTAGCACAACCAACGGTTGCTTATCGCAACTTGCGACATTTAATGCCAAACGCAAATCAGAAACATAGGGGACTGCTGGAACCTTTTGAATCTCCCGGGCTGAGCCGGGATACTGGGATGAAATCGTGTTCATGGATTCGGCCATGATTTTTGAATTGGAATAAACCTGCTCAGTTCCACGAGCCGCGCGGGACAGCCTTTGTTTTGCATCCGGTGAAAGAATGCAAAAAACCGTGTTTTCCACATCACCTGACCTGCCGACATTGAAACTTTTCAAAAATTCGGACTCAACCTTGTTTTCATAGCTTAGCAGACGGATGCAGACAAACTTTCTGGAGGCGGCAATCACATCAGAATCGGACAGGAAACTCCTGTCCATTCCAGCTTTGCCAGGTCACCAGGTTCCAGACACGCCGGCACAATGGGGAGCTGCGGAAAGAAGAAGTATTGGCATACCTGTCCGCTGTGCCTCCCTTAAGCCACGATCGAGCGAGGCAAACCATTGAATTTTGGATGCACTTTTTAGATTGGCATCGATATCAGGGCGAGGTTGGCCCGCCTTTTTATCCGGACTCCCATCTTTTTCCTTACCCTTTGCATCCTTGCCTTTGCCATCTTTTCCTTCTTTGTCTTTGCCTTTTCCTTCTTTGCCATCCATTTTGCCAAGGCCTTTTGAGGCTTCCACTTTTTTAATCTGGCCCTCCGTCAGGATCTTGGTCAGTTTTACTTTGACCTCTTTTTCAAGGTCTGCAATTTGTTTCAACTGTTCTTCTGAGAGTTCAAGGTTATCCACGATGTGCGGCGGCAAAACTTTCCCGAGCTCAAACCCCATTGGTGGCCCTTTTTTATCTCCCCCGGGGCCTTTTTTGAAATCTTTCCCCGGCCCGCCTTTGCCATCCTGTGGCTGGGACCAGACACTCATACCCACCAGGCAAAGCAGTGAAAAAGTTGTTATTCCCGCAAGATATTTCTGCATGATACATGCCTCATTTCCAGATGTAGTTAAATTCCATGTCTTATGTTAACAATTTGATGTTAAGGGAACATTAAGATTGAAATTAATCATGGAAGAAAAAGGAAATGCCCCCGACTGGATTCGAACCAGTGACCGACGGATTAGAAATCCGTTGCTCTATCCAGCTGAGCTACAAGGGCATTCCGAAGTTATTATATTCAAGAAAACACAGTTGCCCAATGTGATCTTTCACTTCATCCTTGGATTCTCTTTACCATCCCAATGCCAGGTTAGCGAGCGAATGTTGCCAGGCCCCTGGAAAGCGGCGGCCCCCATGAATCCCATACCTGGTTCGAGATGCAATAGTGTCCAGCGTTCAGCCTCTTTTGGGCACCCATCAACAAATCGTATCCGGGGGGTTTCATTACGACCCAATGAAACTTCAACCCGGTCCAAACCAAAGCCCAGCCCATGGCCATTCGCCTTCAAAAAAGCTTCTTTCCTGGTCCATGCCTGAAAAAAGACGGACTGCATTTCGCCTGTATTCTGCCTCGAAAGGGTCTGGGATTCCCAAGGTGAAAAAAAACGCTCCGCAAGAAACAAACTATTCTCGATATGGCGGATTTTTTCAATGTCCACTCCGACCTCGGCACAACTTGAAAGGGCGATCAATCCCAGTCCATGGGAATGTGAAAGATTAAAAAAAAGCCCCTTGCGATTCGCAAGGACAGGCTTTCCCATCCCGGTATGTTCAAATGCAACTTCTTTTGGATCGCACCCCAAATATCCCGCAAGGAAAATCCTCAAAACCGCCCTACCAACTATAGCCTGCTCACGCACTTCCAATGAGCGCATGCGCATTGCCCGGTTAATTTCATTGGGATGCAGCAAGGTTGAAAGTGATTCAACCTCCCTTGAGGGCTTGGAAGTATGAAATGACCAAATATGGACACAGCCCTTTTCAAGGGGAGTCAGACAATTGCTGATCGGCCAGGTTGCTTTGATGGGATTACCCAAGGATTGCCCCTTTGAATCATTCAGACCTTGCGCGAACGACCCTGCGTGCGCCAACCCGGACGATTAATTCACCTTCGATGTTTATGACTTGGTTGGGATCGGAAATCTTGATCTTATCAGGTCCTATCGTCACTCCACCGCCCTGAATCAGCCTTCTTGCATCATTGTTGCTTTTGGCAAATTCCAAAAACACCAGAAGCTTGGTGGCGGTGCATCCCCCTGCAAGCTGGGCATTGCTTAAAACAACCACCGGAATATCCGTTGGATCCTGCCTTTGGGAAAACCTTCTGGTCCATTCCGCAGCGGCCTCACCAGCAAGATTGTCGCCATGATAAAAACCAACTATGTTTTTACCCAGGGCTTTCTTCGCCTCAAGGGGATGCGTTTTGGATGCATCCAGAAGGATATTAATCTCGGCGGTGGAAAGATTGGTTAGCAACTCGAACCATTCCCTCATGAGTTCATCAGGGATGCTCATAACCTTTGCAAATTGATCATAGGATGGCTCACACACGCCAATATAATTGCCAAGGCTTTTTCCCATTCGCTTGGAACCATCCAATCCACGGAGAATGGGAAGTGTGAGGCAAACCTGGGGTTCCTGTCCGGCGTTTTTCTGCAAATCGCGGGCCGCCATTAGGCTGAAAAGTTGTTCGCTTCCACCCAGTTCCACATCCGCACGAACCTCGACGCTATCATGCCCCTGCATCAGCGGATAAAGGCATTCGTGAAGATAAATTGGGGTGCCAGCCTTGTAACGCTTGGTGAAGTCATCGCGTTCCAGCATGCGCTGGATGGTGGTGGTTCCTGCTAACGCTAGCACATCGAGAAATCGATATTTGGAAAACCACTCACCGTTGTAGCGGACCTCGGTTTTGGAAAGATCAATCACCTTGCCTACCTGGACAAGGTAATCAAGTGCATTTTTAGCAACCTGTTCCTCAGTAAGTCGCTGCCTGGCCTGGTCCCTGCCACTGGGGTCACCAACCAATGCGGTGTAATTCCCAATGATAAGGACCGCCTGATGTCCCAGGTCTTGAAAAAGCCTGAGTTTTCTAAGCGGAACAGTATGGCCCAGGTGGACATCGATGCCGGTGGGATCAATCCCATATTTGACCCTGAGGGGTTTGTTCTGAGCGATAGATCGATCCAATTTACGCGAAAATTCATCGGCGGGAACTATTTGATCCACGCCGTTTTTTATCAACTCAAGTTGTTGTGCGGAAGTTTTCAAGACGCCCTCCTGAGAAGCAACCAAGTATCAGGAAATAAACTCAAAGGCATTTTCATGATGGGCCAGGTCGGGAGTCGGAGAATTTTTTTTCCAGGCAATCGCAATCACATCAAACCTGAATGAGCACCCTTGGATTTTATGGGCAAATATAAAGGAGTTAGCAGCCCTTGAAAGCTTGATTTGCTTGTCCCTTCCCACCGATTCAGCGGCGACCACCGTATGATCACAAGACCGGGAGCGAACTTCAACGAAAACAACCGTGTCCCTGATACGAGCAACAATATCGAGTTCACCCAGCTTGCAAGCCCAATTTTTTGAAAGGATGGTGTAACCTTTGGAAACAAGCACCTTGGCTGCAATATGCTCGGATTTATTTCCAAGTTGTTTGCGCCAAGGTAAAACCCAGTCGAGAAATCGCATGGGCATGCGAATCACCGTTGCAATGGCTAGTTGGTCTTGGCTGCCTTCGTCGCATAAGGCTTGCGCTCCTTGAGGCGGATCGATTTACCGACCCTGTCGCGCATGTAATAAAGCTTGGCCCTGCGAACCTTGCCCGTTTTCTTTACTTCAACCTTGGCAACCCGAGGAGAAACCACGGGGAAAGTTCGCTCCACGCCTTCACCCTGGACGATGCGGCGGACGGTGAACATCTCACCCATGCCGTTACCACGCTGGCTGATTACAAGGCCGCTGAAAACCTGGATGCGTTCCTTCTGGCCTTCAAGAATCCGGAAATGGACATCAACGCTGTCGCCCACTTCAAAATAGGGGATGGATCTTTTGACTTCTGATTTTTCAGCAAGTTCATTGACATGTTTTTTTGCGGTGTCTTCAACAATTTGAATGAGGCGATTTTTCATGATAATATTCCTTCGCAAACAAGTTTATTTGATCAAACCCTGACTTCGTAACCTGGACTGTTCAGCCCGCCAGGAAGCAATTGCGGAATGGTTTCCGCCCAACAATACCTCCGGAACTTCAAGTCCCCTGAAAACCCTCGGTCGGGTATATTGGGGATATTCAACCACGCCTGGATCAGAGTGAGTTTCCTCAGCAAGGCTTTCGGGATCTCCCAAAACGCCTGGAACCAGACGAATCACACTGTCGATCACGACCATCGCGGGGACCTCACCGCCATTGCAAATGAAGTCACCAATCGAGACTTCGCGGGGTTTCAGGCCAAGCCTGATTCTTTCGTCAAACCCCTCGTATCTGCCGCACAACAATAATATCCTGTTGTGGCCGGCCAATTCTTCGACAACTTTTTGGTTAAGCCTTTCTCCTGCGGGAGTGAGCATAACCAGCAAACCTGGATTCTCAACAACTTTTGAACGAACATCTTCAACACAGTCAAAAACCGGTTGTGGACTCATGACCATTCCTGGTCCACCACCAAAAGGCCTGTCATCCACCTTGGAGTGCTTGCCCTTGGCCCAATCCCGGATATTCCAAAGATTGATGGAAACCTTTTCCGCTTCAATAGCCAGTTTCAATAAGCTCTGCGACAGATATCCCTGAAATAAATCAGGAAACAATGTCAACACATCAAACCGCATGGCTTTAGGAACCGGAACTAGCTGCTGCCTCGGCCTTCTCGAATTTTTCCATGTACTTTTCGAGAAAGATTGCAACATGATCCGAAGGTTTCGCACCAACACTCAACCAATGCTTGATTCTTGCTGGCTTAAGCGTGACCCTGGATTCCTTAACCTTCACTGAAGGATCATAAGTACCAAGAATTTCAAGAACATCCCCATCGCGTGCCCTTCGCTTATCGATGGCAACGATACGATAAAAATGCCTACCATGCCTGCCAAACTGTTTCATACGAATACTAACTGCCATGGTTCTTCCTTTCCGATAAATACACCAAAGCTTTATATTATGAAAAGCAGTGGAAAAACCCACAACCTTTCTTAATTCATTTCAAGAAACTAGCGTTTTTTATTTTTTCGCTCTTTGGCTCTTTCCTTAGGGGTTTTTCTATGACCCGTGTCGCCTTTTGTCTTTAATTTGGCCCCCGGCTGGAAAGCGCCCATCTTTCCCATCCCGGAAACCATCTTGATTCTTTCCCATATGCTCATCTTGGACATGGCACGCATCAAGTTGCGCACCTGTTCAAATTGATTCAGAAACTGTTTCACATCATGGGGTTGCGTCCCACTACCTGCCGCCACTCTGCGCCTTCGATTTTGGTCCAGAATGTCAGGATTAGCCCTTTCCTCCCGGGTCATCGAATCAAGCATACCTTTGATTCTTCTGAATGCCGCCTCGGGGTCTTCACCCGCCGGCACCATATCCGACATACCAGGCATCGCCCCGATAAGGTCTTTCATTGAACCCATCTTGGCGATTTGTTCAAACTGTTTCCTGAAATCGTTGAGGTTAAAATCCCCTTCCCTCAACTTTTTCTGCTGTTCTTCCAATTCTTCCTTGGAAATATCGGATTGCACCTTGCTGACTTTTTCAACCAGGGACAATATGTCACCCTGACCCAAAATTCGCTGGGCCATTCCCTCCGGGCGAAACTCCTCTAACTTATCGAGTTTTTCACCGACCCCGATAAATTTGATCGGAACCCTGGTGACTTCCTTTATTGACAACGCGGCGCCACCACGCGCATCACCATCAAGCTTGGTCAGGATCACACCGTTAAGCTCAAGCGCCTCGTTGAAAGCCGCGGCACTGTTGACCGCATCTTGCCCTGTCATCGCATCGCATACGAGGTAAACCTGGTCAGGTTTGGCCTGTTTATCGATCTGCTTAAGCTCGTCCATGGGCATTTCGGCGATATGCAAACGACCCGCGGTATCAAGGATAACCGTGTCAATCAAGGTTCGTTTTGCATACGCAATCGCATTGGCGCAAACTTGAACAGGCGTGGGAACCGGTTTGCCGGCCTCCGGTAGTTCCAAATAAACGGGAACCTGAATTTGCTCCCCCAGCACTCGCAATTGTTCGACAGCGGCAGGCCTTTGCAAATCGGCTGCAACCAGCAATGGTTTTCGCCCTTTACCTTTGAGCGTCAGTGCCAGCTTGCCCGAGGTTGTGGTTTTTCCCTGACCTTGAAGACCACAGAGCATGATTACCGTTGGACGATCCTTGGCAAAAGGGATCGCTGTATCCACCGGCCCCATGAGCATGACCAGCTCATCATAAACGATTTTTACAATTTGTTCACTGGGATCAAGGCTACGAAGCACTTCCTGCCCGACAGACTTTTCAGTTATTCGTTTGATGAAATTTTCGGCTGCCGTAAAGTTAACATCGGCATCGAGCAGAACAGTGCGTATGGAATCCATGGCTTCGCGGATGTTCGCCTCGGATAGGCGGCCTTTTCCACGCAGGGTCTTTAAAGCTGCGGTCAACCCTTTTCTCAAACCATCAAACATGGCAATCTCATTAAAAAGATCATTTACGCCCAAAATGCTCAGGAAATCTAAATTTATTATAAAAGAATGACCTACAGGTGCAACCTGAGGTTTAAAAAGTCCTTATTTTAAACAAATTCATCTCTTTCAAGTTAATTTGATTGTACGATTTATCCCGTCAATGTAAACATATGTACACTAAAAAATATGATCTTTATTTTTTTAATTGATTGACACGGATCATCCAAAAAGCTTAGTCTGATTCTTGGCCTCTTCTCTGTTCCGGCCCCGCTGATGCCCTCAAAATGTATCAGCGGGGTTTTTTCTTTGAGTATCCCTTATTTACTCATCAATAACTCTACCTTAAACTGATTTCTTATAATCCTTAACTCTCTAATCCTGATCCCCAAGATGCAAAAATTAAATAGAATTCTCGAACCAGAAGTCATGGATACCATGGAAGAGGCGACCGAATATGATTCAATGGATCACAGCAGGGTAAACGAATTGTTTTGCCAGGATTTTCTTTCAAAAAAAACGACTGCTGACGGGGTGAATGTACTTGATGTTGGCACGGGCACCGCTCAAATACCCATTGCATTATGCGGATATGAACCCCGACTTAAAATCACTGCCATAGATCTTGCTGAATCCATGCTTTCGCTGGGCACTAAAAACATCAAAAACGCGAACCTTGAATCCGCAATCACCCTGGCAAAGGTTGATTCAAAAAAAATGCCATATCTTGATGGATCCTTTGATCATGTCATTTCCAACAGCATCATCCATCACATTCCAAACCCGTATGAATGCTTCAAGGAAATGATTAGGGTTACCAAAAGAGGTGGATTAATATTCATCCGTGATTTACTCAGACCCAACAACCAAAATGTTTTGATGAACCTCGTAAAGATTCACGCAGGTGACGCGACACCCAAGCAAAAGCAGCTTTTCACGGATTCATTGCATGCCGCCCTATCCCTCGAGGAAGTCCGGGAAATCACAATCTCCTTTGGATTTGATGGTTCCACGGTAAACCAATCCTCCGACAGGCACTGGACTTTCAGCGCAAGGAAATCTTGAAAGGTTCCAAATGCAAATTTTTTCAAAGCTTTGGCAGGCAATATCATTCATCATGGATGCGATCTATCATCTGCCATCAGCCCTTTACAGTCCTCAAGAGTTACTGCGGCAAACTTACAAATCCCTTATGGGTGCGCTTCCTTTGGCAATAATCGCGGGGTTGGCGATTGGAATGGTTGTCTGGATCCATCTGCGAGATGCGCTTGTGAATGTCGCGGGTCCCTCCGCGGTGGCATATCTGCCACAGGCACTCGCGCTTGCAGTAGTGGTTGAATTCGCCCCGTTGTGTTCGGCGTTGATACTGGCGGGAAGGTCTGGCGCCAGCCTTGCTGCTGAAATCGGCTCCATGAAACAAACAGAACAGATTGATGCTCTTATGCTTCTGGGATTATCACCCATGCGGGTGCTGATGGCACCAAGGATAATTGCCTGCGTAATCACGCTTCCAATCCTCACGATTTTCACAGCATATCTGGCGATTTATTCAGGCTTTTTAACCGAGTCACTCACGGGATCAATGAGTTTTTCCCAATATCAAAATGAGGTATTAAGAGTTTTAACCCTGAGGGAATCATTACCAGCACTTGGCAAAACAATTTTTTTCGGGCTGGCCATTGGAATCTCAGGCTGCTTCCATGGAAACGAAACAGAGGGCGGAACGGAAGGGGTCGGAAAAGCCGCCACCAAGGGTGTCGTTTCCTCAATCGTATCGGTCCTTGTATTGAATGTTTTCCTGGTGAAAACCATCCAGTTTTTTTTCAACCCCTGATCACAACCAGTCATCGGGGGGTGTTGATCACAAGGTCCAACCCTTCCTGTATTCCCTAATCAGGTACTTGTCCGCTTCCTTGTTCCCGGTGGTACCCTTGGCATCGTCCCAGCTTATTTTCATACCACTGCGAAGGGCCACATTACCAAGCAATACGGTTTCCGCGAGGGCGCCACTATAATCAAAATTACAAGTGGTGACCTTTTTGTTTTTTATTGCTTCAATCCATTCCTGGTGGTGACCTATTGAATTGGGAATGGTTTCAGGTGGAGGCGTGAATCCCTTGAACTTATCTTCAGGAAGAAGCTTGTATTTTGAATAATCTGCAATCAACTGGCCCTTGGAGCCTTCAAAAAGCACACCTGAAGCAAAGCCATGGTAGGGTTTTTCATGATCCCAACCTGGCCCCTTCACACCGTTGTACCAGGTCAGATGCACCGCAGACCTTGCACCGCGATTTGGATATTGAAAATCAGCTTTGACAAGGTCCGGAACAGTTTGATCTCCCGCCTGAACCCTTTTGGAGACAGCCTCCACCGTCAGAGGTTTTCGCAGGTCAAGCGACCAATGCACAAGATCCATGTAATGACATGCCATGTCCGCGAAAACACCCCCGCCGAACTCCCAGAAGTATCTCCAGTTGAAATGAGTGAATGCGGGATCGTATTGCCTATGGGGAACGGGACCAAGCCAAAGATCATAATCAAAGCCTGCAGGCACCTGAACCGGAGTCTTCGAAAGAGTCCTGATGTTGGGTAAAGAGCTTACCCAAACCTGGACCCTGCTTATTTCACCCAGCACCCCCGCTTGGATAATCTCAACGACCCTGCGATAATTGTTACCCGCGTGAATTTGCGTTCCCATCTGGGTAACCAATCCCTTTTCATTCGCGGTTTTGACCATTTTTCTTACTTCAAGGACTGAATGGGCCAGCGGTTTTTCACAATAAACCGGCCTGCCTGACTGCATGGCTGCAATCGCCTGCACCGCATGCACATGGTCGGGTGTGCTTATGACAATCGCATCCAATTCCTTGAGATCGATTAGTTTACGATAATCCTGGAAAAACTTGGCCTTGGGATGTTCACTCCGCGCCTTGGCGGCCCTTGATTCATCCACATCGCAAAGGGCGACTATGTTTTCACTCAACACCCCCGCAAGGTTGGAAGCGCCTTTTCCAGACAACCCGATCAGGCCAATATTGAGTTTGGGTTTGTTATCCCCGGCTCTAATTATTCCGGGTGCAACCATCAACCCAACTGAAAGCATGGAACTTTTCTTGATAAAACTTCTTCGTTGTTCGCGAATATTCATCATCAACTCCTGCAATTTTCCAGGAAAAAAGGCGGGTATATTTCACAACTTTCCTTAACATCCCATAGATTTCAACCCTAGTCAACCGGGTATTTGGCTTCCAAGTTTGGCAAAAGTAGCGCAATAACCTTGAGAAAGCTTGCATGAATGAGGTTTTACTCCTATCATAGAAATTAACTATGCGTCAAAAATTGCTACTTCTTGAACTTCTTCTTATTCTCCCCTCCAAGGGATGATCTGGGGATTTTTCTCGAAGCCAAATATAACCCAAGCGAGAATGAAAACCCCGGAACCAGAAGGTTCCGTTTTTTTTTGTCGGGAGTTTTTATGAGCCAGGATAAAGTAATCATTTTTGACACCACTCTCCGCGATGGCGAACAATCGCCAGGCGCAAGCATGAACCTTGCTGAAAAGCTTGAAGTGGGCATGGCTCTTCGTGATCTTGGGGTGGATATTATCGAAGCTGGGTTTCCCATCGCTTCTCCCGGGGACTTTGAAGCCGTCAGAGAGATCGCCAGGCAGATTCATGGTCCAACCATCTGCGGATTGGCCCGCTGCAATAATCCTGATATCGACCGTGCCTGGGAGGCGCTCAAGGATAATCCCAAACCCCGTATTCATGTGTTTCTCGCCACCAGCGCCATTCATCGTGAATTCAAATTACGAATGGCAAAAGAGGAAATCATCCGCAGGGCGGTTGAAGGCATCAAAAGGGCAAAAAGTTACCTGAATGATGTTGAATTCAGCCCGGAAGATGCCGCGCGAACCGAATTGGATTTCCTTACTGAGGTCGTTGAAAAAGCCATTGAGGCTGGCGCGACAACCATCAACATACCAGACACAGTTGGCTATGCCATGCCTGAGCAATACGCCAAGGTGATCGCCCACCTGAAAAAAAATGTTCGGGGCATTGATAAGGCTATTCTAAGCGTGCATTGCCATGATGATCTTGGACTGGCGGTTGCAAACAGCCTAGCCGCGGTATTGGAAGGTGCGCGACAAATCGAATGTACCATCAATGGAATAGGCGAGAGAGCGGGTAATTGCGCACTTGAGGAAGTTGTAATGGCCATCAAAACCCGCAATGATTACTTCAAGCTGGGAACCAATATCAACACAAAGAAAATTTTCTCCACCAGCAAGCTTGTTTCCCATGTCACGGGGATTCAAGTCCAGCGCAACAAGGCCATTGTCGGCCAGAATGCCTTTGCCCACGAGGCGGGCATACACCAGGATGGCATGCTCAAGGAACGCTCCACTTACGAAATAATGAACCCCCTGGATATCGGCTTGGCCCAGACAGACCTGGTCCTTGGAAAACATAGCGGTCGTCACGCTCTTAAACAACGGGTGCAGGAACTTGGTTACCACCTTGATGAAGCGCAGTTTCAACGCGTTTTCGAGGATTTCAAAACTCTGGCAGACCGTAAAAAAGTCATATACGATGCTGATATCGAGGCCCTCGCGGAAGCCAAGATCCACACCGACCCCACCGTTTGGACCTTGGAAGCTGTGACTTGCAATGCCGGAACCGGAACCATCCCCTCGGCTGTTGTCGCCCTATGGCATAAGGATGGCCACATTGTCCGGGATGCCTGTATTGGAGATGGGCCTGTGGATGCTGTTTTCAAGGTTATTTCAAAACTAACAGGGGTGAATGTCACCTTGAAAGATTACCGGCTTAGGAATGTGACCGTGGGCGAGGATGCGCAGGGTGAGGCTCAGATCGAAGCACTTTTTGAAGGCAAGGTATTGAACGGCAGGGCAGTCAGCACCGATGTGATCGAAGCCAGTGCCGTGGCATTCCTACAGGTGATAAACAGGGTGATCATGAGGCAGGTACAGGGTGAGAGAATCAAGCCAACAGAAAACCCACCTCCGAATTAAACCTTATTTCAAAGGCACCATCTTCAACGCGAAAGGCACTTCCACCATCGTGGTGGAGCCGCCATCATACAAAATCCTATGTGGGGCCTTGGAACTTGCGGGGTAGGTGACATTTATACTTCGCTTGGTGCCGCCCGGGCCGACCGAAATGCTTGTCGATGAGGAATTTGGTGTCAAAGCTTTGCCCTCCGCATCAAAGATTTTAAATCCCCCAAGGCTTGCAGGTGCGGCTCCCCCCATGATGTTTAATTGACCATTCTGGATGATAATATTATTCCGAATTCCAAAATTATTTTGAATATTCGCAGCCACATCCGATGGAATATCATACTCGATCTTAAGGGAATGGGATCCATTTGCGACTTTCACGCATTCATTGATCTTCAGCCATGCGCCAGATTTTCCCTCAATCTTTTTTCCAACCTCTTTTTCAATGTTGGAAACTTCAAGGACAGGTTTTGAATCATCCATGACCTGTAACACCAATTTACCCTCGATGGAATCAATCACCTTGGATTCCCTAGCACCTTTGATTAAATGGACCGGCACTTTTGATTCCACCGAGTTACCGATTTGGTCTATCGCTTGAACCGGACGAGCGACGATTCTTCCTGGAAATGGGGGCAAGTCATTTTTTGCAGCAAGGGAATCTTGTTCCAAATTCTGCCCGATATCGTCCACCGCCTTGGTTATGTTTACTGAACTTATCGCATGCAACTTCAACCTGGGTTCAGGTGAAACCTCAAGACCTAAAAGTATGTGCTTATCATCGGGTTTGCCGAAAACATTCTCAGGATTTCTCAACATGCGAACACGAAAGGCAGTACGGGTATCCGAAGGAAGTTCGTCAAACTTCCCCCCTTTTAAAATAATAACATTTTCCCTGGCTTTGCCAGTTGGAACCTGGTCCAAGCCTATCGCAACCTGCCCAAAAACCTGCCCTATACCGGGGGGCAAAATCGGCATTGGTGGTGCGGGTGGTACAGGCGCCCCTTTTTCCTGTGGCACAAACAACACCTTAATCACAGGATTTGCCTCATCAATCTTAACGCCTTTTTCAGGCTGGGCTTTTTTATCTGTTTCCTTACCGGGAATTAGGGGAATGGCCTTTGGGGCAATCCTGGGAAGAATGTTCGCCTTGGGAAATTCAACTTTTATAGGTTCGCCCGCAGTGCCCCTCAAACCGGGGATTTCAACCAAATCAGCTTTCCTGGCTATTGTTTGCAGGGCCTCCCAAAAAGGGGCATCCCTGATTTCAACAGATATTTTTTTTGTTTCAAAAATCCGGCTTTTATCCTCAAGCACGATCCGATATCCGGATTGCTTGACTAGGTCCGCAACAACCTCAGCAACCGGGACATCCATGTGTTTCATCGTTATTTTTTTTGGTGTTATCAGTTTTTTATTATCTGATTCGACTTCAATTTTTTTAACCAGAGCATCCGCCCTGCGCCTCACTTCGGGATCATCACTTTTTCTGGCAATACGAAGTGATTCCAGCGCTGGTTCCCCCAATAATTCAAGATCTCTCTGTGATTTTTCACGAATCTCAAAGGAGGAATTACCCAACCCTTGGATCAATTCAGATATCGCAGACTGTGTGACCTGGCTGGAAACCGACCAACTGGCGACAAATAAAAAACCTGCTAAAACAAAAAACCTAATAACCATGGCACAACTCCCCTCAACAAATATCCTTCAGATATTCATGATCTCATAAAAAAAATGGCCCGTCCATATTCGGCATATTGATTTCAACCAAATTGAGCGCCTAAGGTTAATACCAACAAAAAACCCCCAGTGTTTTGCTGGGGGTTTTCTGGTTGAAAACACAATTAAGCAAGCAACTTATCAATGACAGTTCCTTCACGGAACAACTGGATAGGCCTGCCGGTTGATGAGTTAAGTTCGGTCTTGGGATCAATTCCAAGGTTCGAGAAAATAGTTGATGAAACATCATCTGGGAGGCAGGGGTCATTTGCAGCAGCCATGCCTTGGCTATCAGTTGAACCATGGGCATAACCTCCCTTGAACCCGCCACCAGCAAGAACAACAGCCATTGACCTTGCCCAGTGATCACGACCAACATTCTTGTTGACCTTGGGAGTACGGCCGAATTCACCGGCGCAATAAACCATGGTCCGATCCAGCATCCCACGATCTGAAAGGTCTGAGATGAGTGCGGAAAGGGTGTTATCCAATTTCGGCTGCAAATTCTTTGAATGAGCTTCAAAGGTTTTGTTATGGGTATCCCATCCACCAATGCTGATTGTCACAAAGCGAACACCAGCTTCAACAAGTCGCCTTGCCGCAAGGGCGCTCTGTCCGAAGTTGTCAGCGCCATAACGAGCGCGGGTCTCTGCTTTTTCCTGTGCAAGATCAAAAGCTTTGCGGGTCTTGTCGGAACGCAGGATATCAAGGGCTTGTTGATGGAACGCATCGAATCCCTGAATAAGGTCAGCTTTCTTGTCAACATCACGGAATGTTGAATCAAAACCTGACAGCAACTTATCGCGGTTGTTCAGTTCTTCAAGGGTAAAGTCCGTGGGAAGTTGAATACCACGAACCTTGAGAGAGGTCTTGGCCTTGGTATCGCCACCGGCACTACCCTCTACTATGAAAGGATTGTATGCAGTGCCAAGGTAACCCGAAGTGCCAGCAGTACCACCTCGAATATCAGAGAATGAAACATAGGAAGGAACACCTTCCTCACTCTTTACAAGCTTGCTAACAAGCGAACCCATGGCTGGGTACTGAAGAGCTGGAGTTGGCTTGTTACCAGTGGTCATGAAGACTGTCGCAGGGCCATGCGAGGGAATGGAATGATAAATGGACCTGACGATGGTTGTCTTGTCAATTACTTTTGCCATCTTGGGCATGTGCTCGCTTATCTGGATACCAGCAGCGGAAGTATTGATCGGTTTGAATTCACCACGAATGCCCTCAGGTGCATCGGGTTTCAAGTCCCACATATCAATGGTGGAAGGACCACCGGAAAGCCAAACCATGATGATGGAGTCGGCTTTTTTGGAAGAGGATACACCATTTCGCTTCGCGGCAGCAGTGGCTTCAAGCTTTAAGATTTCGGGAAGGCTTAACCCAAGAAGGCCTGCGCCGGCACCAATTCTTATGAAATCACGGCGGTTGAAACCTTCGCAATCAGAAACGAATTTACTAGCCATCTTAGTATTCCTTAAATGCCCTTGGTTTTTAATCTTGTCAAAGTTTCAGGGCAAAATTGAAACTTTGCCTGTTTTTCAAACAGGCTGACAAAATTCTAGTGATTAAAAATAAACTCCTTGGTATTCAGCAACGCCCAGAGGGTGTCGACAAATGCCGTTTTTCGATCAGCACTTTTAGCGCGATATTCCTCAAAGTGCTTCTTATCCCGATCATTGGGAAACCTGCTGAGGGTTGAAAGAAACAACTCCTCCAGGGCCTTCTGATCATCTTGGTTTTCAGCAAGAATTTTCTTGATGATATTTCCCTGGGATTCAATTTTAGCCTGAAGGTTGGTATCCGCCATCAGGTAAAGTTTTTGGGGAAGCGCAGGTTCCATGGATCGTTCACAATCGCAAGCAGCGGTACGGGGAGGCCTGCCGAAAATTCTAAACGCATAGCTTATCGAGGAATTAACCCTGCTGGCACCAACTTCTATGGCCTTGGAATCTTTACGGGCATCAGGACCAAAATTCTCAGCCATCCCAGTCGCAGCACATAGAACATCCACCACAACCTCAGCCATCATCGGCCTAATAAATGAATGGGAGTAATTGTTATCATCAAAGCGATTGGTTTCGTTGGGCACACTTGTGAGATTGTAAACCCTGGAAAGAAGTATGGTCTTTTCCAACTTCCTGATATCAAAGCCACTATCGATGAAATCTTTTGCCAAAGCATCCAAAAGCTGGGGATTGGAAGGCGGATTGGCAATTGAAAAATCATCAAGTGGATCAACAATTCCAACACCAAAATAATGACCCCAGACACGGTTCACAAAACTTCGGGCAAAGTATGGATTATCGGGAGACTTCAACCATTCAAAAAGTTTCCTACGGGCATCAACACCCGTTTCCATCTTGATTTCAGGACCACCCAAGGCCTTTGGAGCAAGTGGAAGATTTGTCTCAGGGTGAACCAAGGCCTTCCCAGCACCACCTTTGCCAGCCACAGCATTGGCAACATAAACTTCCTTAACAACATTGATTTGGTTGTTGTTTTTGCCCATGGCATTTTTCTTGCGCTCTGCGTTTTCAGCATCAATGGCCTTTTTTGCCTCGGGAGATGTACCGTATGCCAATTGACTGAAGACATTTGCGTACGATCGGTAATCAACCTGTGTCCAGCGGTCAAAAGGATGCTTGTGACACTGGGCACATTCAAGGCGCATTCCCATGAAAGCGGCTGCGGTTTTTTCACCCCACTGGTCCAGAGTCACTACACCTTGTTTACGCCAGAACAAATCCAAGGATGATTTATTTGCATAGTCATCAACAAACCCTTTGGTGATTTCCTCATCCATCTTGTTAACTTTAAGAATATATTCTTCAGGAGTGTCACCATCCCTGCTAGTGGCACAAAGAACCCCTTCAACAATCTTGTCATAGGAAACATTCTCAGAAACACGCTTCCTTAACCAATCATGCCACATCTGGCTTTTTTTAGCCCTGAGGTTTTGGGGTTGTTCCATGGCATCGGTATTATTGCCCGTGATATCACTTATTTTCGTGGCCCACAGCGCCGCATGAAGGGGATGCTTCAAAAGCTCATCAACCTTTTTAGAGCGCTTATTGGGGTCCTTGTCGGCAACAAAAGTGCGAATCTCATTTGGGGTTGGCAAAGAGCCGATCACATCGATAGAGATCCTGCGCAAAAATTCAACATCCCCAGACATTGATGAAGGTTCGATATTCAATCTTTTAAGCTTGGAAAAAACAATTTTGTCTATGTAGTTGACTTCTGGAACACTCGGATATTTGTAACCGGGTTTTACTTCAAGGGGAACCATGGCACGCACAGGAACAACCGTTCCACGGTATGCAACTATGATAGATGTGTCCCCGGCACGATTACCCGTTACATTACCAGTGGAATCCACTTCAGCAACAGCATCATCCAAGGTCCTATATTCGCAAAGTGAAGTGATATTCTCAGTGGTGCCATCGGCGAAGGAAACCATGGCTTTGAGTTTTATTTTTTCGCCAGGTTTGTGGAAGGGTATTTCTTTTGGGGTGACTTCAAGGGATTTGATCTCGCCACTGCCCTTGACCAATGGAGCGCCTTGTTCGATCCAAGCTTTAATAAGTTTATGCTGCCAGGAACCTGGGGAGAATCTTCTTCCACCAGCATGCTCAATAAGTCCCATGCCTTTAAGTAAAAGAAGACTATTGTCCGGTTGGACTAAATCGATTCGCCTTCCATTCATTTCCCTGCTTACAGAAACTCCATCCTTGTCTGCTTCATAACCAAAAAGAGAAAGTCGAAAACCATTTTTGCCTTGAAAAGAACCATGGCAAGAACCAAGGTTGCAACCAGATCTACCAAATAATCCCACAACATGTTTTTCAAAATCAACATTCTTGATGACTGTCCCATCGGGGAGTTGCACTTCGGCGATGGCTTGTGAATGAAAACCAAAAAGCACTACCACACAAACAGCTAGAACCTGTTTCCACTGGTGGCAAGATTTCATGGTCACTCTCCACTAGAAATTTTAAATCCAAGGCGGGAATCTAACCAGATAATCATAAATTTAAGGCAAATTATCCGATAGACTAAACACTTATCATGTTTAAAAGTATCGGCATTATTAAAGTAACGCAACAAAATTATTCTAATCCTCGATAATTCTTACAACAAAAATACCTTGGCTTCTGTGATTTTCGTTGAGCCAGGCACCAAAAATGACAAAAAAAGCCCCCCAAATGTTAATTTGGGAGGCTTTTAATTATAATTAACACCAATTTTTATTAATCCCGGCTAATGAAGGCCATGAGTATTCTCAAGATGTAGAAGAACAAAGTTGCAACCGATGAGAACAACATCAAAGCAGCTGCGACATGTTTGTCCGTTGGAAAATGAAGCATAACAAGGGAGGTTTCATAAAGGATATAACCGCTCATGAAACCTACCATTGCAAATGAAAATATAAGGCCCAACGAAAAACCGAAAATCAGGGAACAAACAATAAGACCCAAAATCAGCATGCTTCCAACTGAAAGCGCTGGAGCCAAGAAGGAATAATCTGTGCCTGTGGCAAAAACGGATATGGTCAATCCAGCAAAAACACACATGGTCAAGGCACCAGCCGCAGGAATCAGACTCTTATCATTGATGTAGTGGGTTGCAATATATAATATTGGCAGAAAAATAAGGCTTTCCGCGACCACATACAAACCAAGTCCCGCATATTGAATAGCAGGCGAAGAATCAGATTGAGCCAACATTTGGGCGACATAACTTGCGCCCCAGAATGCAAGCATGATTATCAATGGAGCCCAGGATGACCTGCCAAAAACTGACATGATCTGCTGTTCAGTTATGGTGTTTAAAAGCAATGTTTCAAGGACCACAAATCCCAGCACCGCACCCGCCAAATGAGCATATGTCTTACGAATAAAGCTCAATCGCGCTGTGCCCGAATATGTCATTTCCTGAAATTCTGAATCATATTGCATTGATTATCTCCTCATTTAAGTGTCAATTATATCTAGATGTATTTTAACAGAAGGGGAATTGGAAAATCCAGTATTTTTCAAAATCCCAACAAACAACCTGAATATTCTCAGCTTGTTTGTGATGAATGATAGCAAATTCATTTTAATCAAGGCGGAGCGATATTTTTTTCCGGTTGCGCAGGATTATCCCCCTGCCAGTTTTTGGAACCAGGCAACTTGCAAGCTTCCTGGTCCTTACAACATAAGGGATTAGGCCCCTTTGAGACCGGGGATTTGTCTTTCCAGAAATCCTTGGCGGGTATGAAAACCCTATCCCCAGGTGCCAGTTGATAATTAGTGGTCGTATCGCCCAATTGCACAATTTCCTTGTAACAAACAGGCAGCACTATTCTGCAACTTCCAGGTGGTGTTGGCCTTGCGACAACTATATTTTGTCTTGAAGCCTTATCGTTCAAGCCGCCAGCCTGCAAGATCGCATCGAGCACCGTTTCACGCCCGGTAAGAGGGAAAACCCCGGGGGCATTCACTTCCCCCACCACATAGAAAACCTTGCTTTGCCTGTTGACCAGCCTGATGGTGATCGGCCCCGCATCCTTGACAACTGAAGTGACTTGGGCCTTGACCATGGATTCGATTTCATCAAGTGTTCGACCTGCCACGGGAAGACGGCCGTACTTACCCAAACTTATGGTTCCGTCCTGCAAGACAGGCTGATCACCCGGAAGCCTGATAGGTGAATCAAGGTCAGCAGGTTGAACCAGCAAAACATCCCCGGGCTCAACCGTGAGAGATGAAGTCAAACCTTTGTCAAGTTCCCTGGGAACTTGTGGAATCTCTGTCACAGTATTTTTCATATTGCGTGCGGAATCGAGCAGGGTATTTCCATCCTGGCAAATGGAAAAAATGGACATTGGGCTTTGGCATCCTCCAGCAGAGGATAAAACACCAAATATCCATAGCATTTTAAATATGTAATCCTTTTGAATTCTCATGCCTGTTCGACTTATTTGTTCCAATTTAACAGGAATTACCCATACATGGCGGGAGGTTTAACAGAATAAAAAATGCTTGCAATAGGAGAAACACGGAAAATTTATTTAGCTATTGTGAAATCCTGCCAAAGAAGAATCGAATTGATTCCTCGGTCAGCAAAGTGAGGGGCACGCTTTTAACAATCGGGTTTTTATAGTTTCCGGTAATTTTGTAATGTAATATGCCCGCCGCCAAGGCTCCGGTGGCTTGGGAAATGACATCAAGTGGCACCGCGCCAATTGCGGGCATTTTTAAACCCAGGTTTCGCATCGCTTCAGGAAGCACTGAAAGATTCCCAGTCCTTGCAGTGGCTTCAAGGTCCATCTGGCCCTGCGAGGAGATATTCCCCTCGATCAAGACCATCACGAAGGCGTTGGAGAGCGCCAGTCTTTGAATGCGGATGATACCCCGATCCATTCGTGCCTTCAGTTCACCTTTGTCAAAAAAAGTTCCAGTTGCCGCGACGGGTAAAAAAGGAACCAAATCCCTGACGATGGGAATCCCTTGGGCCCTGCTATGAGTCAGAGTTCCATCCAGATTGGCGGTGATGTTATCGATCGACTTGACATCCTTGCCAGCGAAGACAAGTTTCCCTTGGATGGTTCCTGAACCTGGTGCCCGGGTATCACTAAACTGTGCCTGCAAGGCCTTCATTTCCAGGGATTGAAACCTGAAATTTCCTGCTAGCGCATTACCAACGCCCCATCTGTATTCTGTTGAACCATACACCTTACCACCGGCAAAGGAACCAGAGATATCTCTCATGTTAAAATTCCCGGCTCCACGGGCGGGAGCTACAGAAAATTCATATGGTGATCTCCAATCACCAAAGTCAGCGCCAAAAAGCCTCAGGCCCATGGCAAAGACTTCTCCACTCGCAGTCACTTCCCTTCCCAGTTTTCCACTGAACCTTGTATCCAGCTTGCCAGATGGTTTCAAACCCCCGAACCATGGGGCGAATAATTTTGCCATCTCCGCGTGCATCAGGGTGCCTTTATAGAAGCTGCTTTCCATTTTTTCAAAATTAAGGAAAACAGAACCCCTCATCTGCCCATCCGCGAAATTGCCCGCGAGGTCCTTGATGTTTATTTCGTTCTTATCGACAACCAAATTGCCTTGCAACTGTTCGCTAAGCAGGTAATTAGAGTGACTTATTCTCTGCAAAACAACTTTGCCGTTGGCTGTTATTTGAAGATTGTCGATATCCATCTCATAGGGAAGATCCAGGTTGCAAACCGCATCCAATTTTTTCAACTGTTCATTGGCATCAAAAGCAACCAAAAGCTGATTCATTCTCATGCCATTGATTGTAAGATTACCGGTCAATTTCGCCTTCGATCCGGAACCCAGGCTGAAATCAAGTTTCCCCTTTCCCTCTGCGAATTCCGTGTTTAAATTTCCCTGAAGGATACCTCGCTTCCAATTGACAACCGCCTTGGTTTGCCTGAGGGGAATACCAAGGATCTCGTAGCCGGACGAATTCAGGTCGGCGTTGAAAAAGATCTCCCTTTCCCCAGTTTTATCCTGGGGAGAAAAACTTGCCTGGATGACCCCGCCGAGTTTTCCTTTTATGGGCAGTTCTTTTTCCGAGGCCGTGCGAACAAGCAACCCGGCGTCTATGTCTTGAATTTCAAATTTGATTTTCCCGGAATTGAGGGAAGCACGGGGGATATCAGCCTCGGCCGACCATTTCCCTCCCATGCTATTTCCACCAGCATCCGTCAAAACAATTTTATTAGGATCAATCTGCCATTGAAGATGATTTTTTTCGAGAAGAAACCTACCCAGAACCAATTTCTCAAAATTTAATTTCCCTGATGAATTCCAATCGAGGGGAAAAATAGTGACTGATGCGGAAGCATCAAGTTCACCGGTTCCGTTGAGATCAAAAAAAAACTTTTCCTTCCCCAAAAGAAGATAACCTTTGCTTGCATCCAGGGATTTGGCACTCATGTTAAATTGAAATGGAATCGACTGGTTCAAATGAAATGTCGCTTGACCTGTGATTTTCCCCAACTGACAGGAGGAGACAACCTCGGATGCCTGCAATCTTCCTTGAAAAAGATCAAGCTTTCCCTCTGTTCCTTGAAAAAACAATTCCCCAAGGGACACATTATCCATTCGAAAAAGCGCCCCGGCCTTCCATCCGGATGGATCCAACATGGTTGAAACTTTGGTTTTTGCATCAAGTCCAAAGGAAAGGGTTCCGGTTTGATTTAGCAATCCGGGGATCCATGGGGAAATTATGGACAAAGGTATGGAGGAGGCCTGCGATCTCAAATGAAGAATCCCATTGTCCTGCAGGTCGATTCGCCCCGCAGCCATGATTTCACCAGCGGTCGCTTTGCTTTTTGCTGATTGCCCCTGCCCGCCCAACCTGGCTTTTAAATCAGAGAGAACTATTTCGCCCTCCTGCATTTGGGCATCCGCCTGAAAATCTGAGACGGGTATTCCTGAAAGAAGAATATTTTTAAAATCCATCCGGGCGTGGCCAAGATAAAACCTATGGTCATAGATTTTTTCAAAGGGAACCCCCAATTTCAGGTCGAGGTTTAATTTTCCTGCGATCCCGTCAAGGTTCCTGGCGCCAATCAACACAAAAAGATCGCTGGCGGCAATATTTTCAAAATGCACTTCTGTCTGCAAAAAAAGGGAATTATTTCCCTCAAGCTTACTGGTGGATTTTTCACTCTTAGGGGCGGCAGGCAATAGCCCCGGGCCGGCTGGTAATGGGGCAAGCTTGAATCCCGCACCATTTGATTTCAACTCAAGGGGTATGGGCTTCGCTGGAAATCCCAATAATTTGGCCTGCTCTATCAATCCCATGCCCGAACCCGAAGTTTGAAGCCCTTTCACAGGATCGTGCAGGAATTTGAGCTTTGCCCATCCCGCAACTATTCCCTGGATGAACGAGTTCCCTTTTTTATCCTTCAATCCCCAGGCTTCCGGCAAATCCTGGATGTGCATATTCCTGATCTTCAGGTCATAATCCATCTGGTAATTTTCAGTGCGAAAATCCAAGTCCGCATTCTTTAATTCAATCACACCCTTTGCCGCCCGCCCCTCGACTTCGCGAATTTTGACATATCCATTGTCGATATCAACCCTACCCCGGGCATCTTCAGCATCAAGGTTGATAATCGGGATATTCACAGATGTGTTTTTTGGTTCCAGACCTATCTTGTAATCAACAGTGTCTTTCTTGCCGTCAAAAAACAAGTCCATGACAACCGAGGTTAAACCATTCAACTTGACATGATCCCATGTGGCCTTTGGAACAAAAGGCAGGCTTTCAAGCAACGATCTGGAAAGGGCGACTTCAAGAGTGGTAAGTTTTAGCTCGGAATCCCCATCTCCCGGTTCCACCCGGGCACGCAGGTTCCAGGCTCCCCAAACACCATCCTGCACGGTGGCGACAAATATCAGGTCTTTTTTTTCATCCCGCCAGGCCTCACCATCAATCCCTTTGATTATTAATGGAGGTTTACCATCCTGTTTAAGACAGAAATCGGCGTTTTTCAAAAACAGCCTGGGCATTTTCGGGGGTTCATTACCTTTACTTTTTGGCAACTTTGTCTGCAAATCACCTTTTTCATCGAAATGCAATGTGACCGAAGGATTGTTGACCACGACAGAATCCGGAATAACCTTACCGCTGATCAATCGAAAAAGGGAGACATCTGTTTCCAGCGAACCAATTTTCAACCAAGGTGTTGGTTTTTCCAAATCGGTTTCAAACACATCCACTTTTTGGACACAGGTGGTTCCCATCAATCCAAGGTCGCAGGAATTCACCCGGATGGGAAAATCAGCAATTTGACTGGCGGTCTTATCCAACCATGGGCGCAACACACCCACCACCAATAGAAATTTCACGCAAACCAAAAGCACAACAGATAAAATCACGCCAACTGCGATGGTTTTCCATCCCAGTCGAAGTAACTTCCCCACTCTGGTTTTGGACTTTCCAGGTGGCTTCCCTGTTTTCTCTTGTGAAGAATCCATTCCTATCCTTGGTTATTTCCTTTTACCAACTTGTTTAAATTGTAACGGGTTTCACATTCCATGCGAAGACAACTCCGATTATACTTTTGAACAATGGGGTAAAAGAGGTGCTTTGGGATGATTAATTCCCTCCCCAAAACTTCTGTAAATTAGGAACTCATTCCAATGACAACTAAAATCCAATGGCTCGGCCATTCCTGCTTCTATATCGAGTCGGGTTCCCACAAAATCATCATTGATCCTTTTCTGACTGGAAATCCCGTTGCTGCCACCAAAGCTTCCAATATTCATGCGGACTTTATTCTGGTTTCCCATGGTCATGGCGACCATGTTGGCGACACCATTGAAATCGCCAACCGTTGCAATTCAACTGTCATTTGCAATTACGAAATTAGTGGCTGGTTGGAGGCCAAGGGAATCAAGGCACATGGCATGCAACATGGCGGAGCATTCCAATTCCCCTTCGGTAAAGTCAAACTCACCCTTGCCTTTCATGGTTCAATGCTGCCCGATGGAAGCAATGGTGGAAACCCCTGTGGTTTCCTTGTCAGGTTCAACGACAAATTTTGTTTTTATGACTCGGCAGACACCGGCCTTTTTGGCGATATGAAATTGATCGGGGAAGAAGGAATAGACTTAGCGGCCCTTCCCATCGGAGACAACTACACCATGGGACCCGAAGATGCATTGAAAGCGGTGAAATTCCTCATGCCGAAAAAAGTCGTTCCCATGCATTACAGCACTTTCGACCTGATCAAGCAGGATGCCAACGGCTGGGCCAGGGAGGTACATCATCAGACAGGAGTCAAGGTGTTGGTACCAAATCCGGGTGATTGGATTGACCTTGGTTAGTGGCTACCAGCCTACTTTTTCACGAAAAACATCCAGGCCACCCATGCACGCCTGTTCCGGGGTGTCAAATATCTTATCACAGGGGAGCTGTTTTCCATTTATTGTCTGCATCACCTTGATTCCATGCCTACCTTTTGAGGGCACAAGGGAAATCAAATAGGTGAGTTCCTTGCCAAAATAAATCATCCATGAATTACCATTCTCACTGGCGACTAAGCTGGCATCATGACGGGACATCCAATCTGGTGTGGCAACAGGCATTCAATCTTCTCCAAAATAAAAACCTTTGGGGTTATTATATCACTCAGGCAAGGGTTTGCCTTTTGTCTCAGGTAGAAAAGGCAAAGCAAACAGGCCCAGTAAAAAGACCGCGCACATGGTGAAACCAGCATATCGGAAAGGTTCTTCAAAACCCTTTTCCCGAGTGAATACCATGGTGGTAAGCATACCGAGAACCACAGGTCCACCCGCCGCCACCAACCTGCCAAAGTTATAACAAAATGAAATACCCGTGCTGCGCAATCTGGTGGGAAACAATTCGGGGAAGTAAATCGCATAGCCACCAAAAAGCGCCAGCTGACAAAAGCCCATGATCGGAACCATCCAGAATATCTGCCTGAACTCCGTAAGCTTCATGAAAACCATTGCGGTACTTATTGCCGCAGCAATGAAAAATAAAGCAAATGTTGATTTTCTTCCAAGCTTACTGGTTATCCATGTAAAACCATAAATACCAAAAAATGCGCCCATGTTTTGCACGAGTGAAGTGATACCACCCCAAAAAGCCCTGTTTCCTGAAACATAAGCCTTGATATCGTCGCCTGTTTTTCCAAGCTCAATGGCTTCCTTTTCAAACTGCTTGGTAAAAACGGCGCTGGTTAGATCCACTGCGAAAAAGCCGATACCCCACAATCCAACAACACCTGCAAACGCAAGGATGAGCCCAAGGATCGCATGTCTTCCCCAGGTTTTTTCTCCAAACAAATCGGCGAATGAACCAGCTTTCACACCTCGGGCCTTGGCTTCAATCCACTTGGCGGGCTCTTTCAATCTTCCCTGGATAAGAACGGTGAGAATCGCCGGAATGACCCCGATGATGAACATGATGCGCCAGGGAGTCACATTAAATCCAAGAAAAACCATCCCCTCGAAAAATTTCGCCTGTTGCAGATTACCCAAATAAATCGAAATCAAGGCGGCGGCACAGTTCCCGAAAACACTCGATGCCTGCAGCAAGCCAAGTGCGAAAGGCCGGGAATGCGGGGGTACGGTTTCCGCAAGCAGTGAAACAGCAACACCAAAAACCCCACCCACCCCCATCCCGGTTAAAAACCGGTAAAATATGAAGTCGTATATACCAAACGAGAAAGAACTTAAACCGGTGAAAACAGAATAAATCAATATTGTTGTCATCAGGGTTTTCACACGGCCACTACGATCTCCCATCACTCCAAAACCCAATCCACCTATCGCCCAACCAATCAAGAAAAACGAAGTTGAGTAGGTGCCATACAGTTTGACATTATCAGCGATTTTATTGGGTTCCATCCCCTCAGGTTTCCCATACAGTTCAGTGACGGCGGGGACACGGGCCAGCACGAAAAGTTGCTGGTCCATGCAATCTAAGTCCCATGCCAGGCAGCAAATGATAAATACAAACCAATGATATGGTGTCAAATCCAAGAGACTTGACCAACCAGTTCGAAGTGGTAATGAATCAGCGTCTGCACTTGCCATCGCAAGCCTCCTATGGCCATGAGATTCAAATATCAAAGAACCTTTTATAAGGTTTTAATGAAGTCAATTCCAGCTTCATTGCGTAAAAGGACAAAAAGAAATATAATATTTGTTTGGTTTTCACCCAAGTGCTGGAGAACAGGATCATGGGAATAGGATTTTTAGGTGCGGGAAAAATGGCAACCGCATTGGCAGTTGGCTGGAAAGATGCCGGCCTTGCAAATCCCCTGGATTGCCTTGCCACTGATGTATCTACGGTTGCACAGGAAGCTTTCACCAAGGCATCGGGAATAAAAACCGCGTCCGCAAGTAGTGCTGTGCTTTCAAAATGCAAAACCATAATCTTAGCGGTGAAACCCCAGGCGATGCCCGGATTGCTTGCAGAAATCAAGCCACTGGTGACTACTGATCATTTGATTATTTCAATTGCCGCCGGTATTACCCTCGAAACCTTGGAAAAGGGACTGGGAACCAATCGCCTGGTTCGCGTCATGCCCAACACCCCGGCATTGGTAATGGAATCAGCGACTGCATTTGCTTGTGGCAGTGGCACCAAGCCAGAAGACAAGGAATTAACCTCCAAGCTTTTTGAAGCCATAGGAAAAGCATTTCATGTTCCCGAAGCTCAGTTGGATGCCGTGACCGGGCTGAGCGGCAGCGGCCCCGCCTTCATCTATCTGGTGATCGAGGCTCTTAGTGATGGAGGTGTCAAAGCAGGCCTGCCCCGTGAAATGGCCACCTCATTGGCTGCGCAAATGGTGCTCGGGTCGGCAAAAATGGTTTTGGAAACCGGACTTCATCCCGGTCAGCTCAAAGACATGGTAGCAAGCCCGGGAGGCACCACCATCGCTGGAATCCATGCACTTGAACAAAAAGGCGTTCGCGGGGCTTTTATTGATGCTGTTGTAGCGGCAACCCAGCGTTCGAGGGAACTGGGGAAAAGCTGAATACTTTCCATTATTTTAAACTTATTTCATTACTATTTGCACAAAGCTTAATAAAATCAGCTTTTTAAATTATCGAGATATTTCATGGCAGACATCAAAATTCGCGAGTCAGTTTTAATCCTTGATTTTGGCTCCCAGTATGGCCAACTTATCGCGCGCAGGGTGCGGGAACTTAATGTTTTCTGCCAGATTGTTCGAAATGATATTACAGCAAAGCGCATCAAGGAACTTAATCCCAAAGGAATCATCCTCAGTGGCGGGCCGGCAAGTGTTTACGAAAATGGCGCCCCAAAGTGCGACCCGGAAATTTTCAAACTTGGTATCCCCGTCCTTGGAATCTGCTATGGCATGCAACTCGCCTGCAAATCCCTTGGCACCGATGTGAAGCGCGCCCCTTCCAGGGAATTCGGTAAAGCCATTTGCAAAACCAAGTCTGCCGATGGCATCTTCAAGAACATTCCAACAGAAATCACAGTTTGGATGAGCCATGGGGACCAGGTTGATTACAACACCCAGGATTTCATTCCACTGGCTGCCACCGAAACCTGCCCGATGGCTGCGGCAAAGCATAAATCGCTTCCAGTTTACGGATTGCAATTCCACCCTGAAGTCAGCCACACCCCCCAAGGCACAACTATTCTCAAGAATTTCCTCCATGAAATCTGTGGGTGCGAAGGCCTTTGGAAAATAGGCAGCTTCCTTGACGAGACCATCATCAACCTCCGAAAAACCATAGGAAATCATCGGGTCATCTGCGGCCTCTCAGGCGGGGTTGATTCCTCCGTGGTTGCAGCGCTTCTCGTGAAAGCAATTGGAAAGCAGGTGGCATGCATCTTTGTCGACAACGGCCTTCTAAGGCAGGGCGAATCCGACATGGTCCGTAAAACCTTCCGCGACAACTTCAACGCCGACCTTCATGTGGTGGATGCCTCCGATCGTTTTTTAAGCGCGCTCGATGGAGTCACTGACCCGCAGCAAAAGCGTAAAATCATCGGTCATGTTTTCATCGATGTCTTCAAGGATGAAGCAAGACATATCAAGGATGCCAAATTCCTCGCCCAGGGCACGCTTTACCCCGATGTGATTGAAAGCGGTGGTACGGTGGATGGTCCCGCGGCAACAATCAAAACCCATCACAATGTGGGGGGGCTACCCGCGGAACTGGGTTTTGATTTGGTGGAACCCCTCAAGGATTTATTCAAGGACGAAGTACGCAGGCTCGGACTTGAACTGGGGTTACCCGAGGGCACGGTCTGGAGGCATCCTTTCCCCGGCCCGGGACTGGCTGTTCGTTGCATTGGCGCCTTGAACAAGCCAAGGCTTGATATTCTCCGACAGGCCGACACCATCATGCTTGATGAACTGAAAAAATCCGGGTGGTACAAGAAAACCAGCCAGGCGTTCACCGTTTTGCTGCCAATCCAGACCGTGGGTGTGATGGGCGATGGCAGGACATATGAGAATGTAATTGCTGTCCGGGCTGTCGAAACGGATGATTTCATGACCGCCGACTGGTCGCACCTTCCTTATGAACTTCTTGCCAGCATCTCGACCAGGATCATCAACCAGGTCAAGGGTGTTAACAGGGTGGTTTACGATATCAGCAGCAAACCTCCCGCAACCATTGAATGGGAATAAAGGACTTAATCATGCGTTTCGTTAAAATGCAGGGGATCGGGAATGACTATGTTTATGTGGATTGCATCAGGCAGCCCCTGCCCGCGGACATCCCCGCACTTGCGAAAAAAATCAGCGACAGAAACTTCGGGGTGGGTGGCGATGGCCTCATCCTTATTTGCCCCTCCGACAAGGCCGATGCGCGCATGCGAATGTTCAACAACGATGGCAGCGAATCTGAAATGTGCGGAAACGGCGTCCGCTGTGTCGCCAAGTTTGTCTACGATCACGGGATCGCAAAAAAGACATCACTGGCAATTGAAACCGGCAGAGGCGTGCTCAAGTTGGAATTGGAAGTAGCCAATGGCAAATGCCATATGGTCAAGGTTGACATGGGAGAGCCAATCCTTGCGGCAGATAAAATCCCCACCACTCTTCCAGGCAATCCACCCTTGGAGACACCCCTTGTCATTGATGGAAAAGAATTAAAAGTAACCTGTGTTTCCATGGGCAACCCTCATTGCATCACCTTTGTAAATGAAATCACAAATGAAATGGTGCTTGGCATCGGGCCTAAAGTTGAAACGAGCCAGGCATTTCCCCGAAGAACCAATGTTGAATTCGTCCGAGTGGATAACCCGGGGGAAATAACCATGCGGGTTTGGGAGAGAGGATCTGGTGAAACCCTGGCCTGTGGCACAGGGGCATGTGCGGTCGCAGTCGCCGGATTTCTCACGGGTAGAACAAAAAGGTCGATTATCGCGCATTTACGGGGTGGAGATCTAAGACTGGACTGGTCAGAAACTGACAATCATGTTTTTATGACAGGGCCAGCCGTCGAGGTTTTTCAGGGTGAATGGCCCGACCGCTGATTGATCTCCATGCGCAGAGACCTCGGATGAAAATTAAAAGCCCTTTCCTTTTAAAGACCATTGGCTTCACTATTGCCTGTTTTGTGCGATCCTGGATCAGCACCATTAATTTTCATTATCACCCCTTGGGCAAAAACTTTGACCCAAACCAACCCGATTTCCAAGGGCGTTATATTTACATGTTCTGGCATGAAAACCTTCTCATGCCCGCTTACCAGTATGGAAGACCGGATATCAGTGTTTTAATCAGTAATCATTCCGATGGGGAAATGATCGCGCAAGCTTGCAAGCATCTTGGATTCAGCCTGGTCAGGGGATCCAGCACCCGGGGCGGAATTGAAGCTATAAGAAACATGGTCAAACTAAGCAAGGCGGGGCACATAGCAATTACCCCGGATGGACCCAAAGGGCCACGGGGCGTGGTCCAACCAGGAATTGTTTATCTTGCCTCAAAATCCGGCCTTCCCATTATTCCCATGGGGTTCGCTTACAGTTCTGTCAAACGGGCAAATAGCTGGGATAAATTCGCTATTCCAAACCCTTTCAGCAAGGTTGTTCTGGTAACCACGCCAGAGATTTATATTCCCCAAGACTTGGATAAGGAAAACCTTCAGACCCACCTCAACCATGTCCAAAGCGAATTAGATCGGGCCTCCGAGGTGGCACATTCCATCCTTCAGGATAAAATGAAAAAAGCCGCATAGGCCTTTTACTTTTTTATCGCCAATTGGCTAAATCATCCTCATGAATACCACAAAAGGCACAGGCCCTGGTCAAACCAAAACATTGTCTGGGAAGCCTTTGGATAATTGGTTACGGTTGGTCCTTTCTGTAATGGTCCTAGGTATTACCGCGATTTTTGCAATCGCGGCATGGCTTAATCCTTACGGGCCGGATGGTAACGCCCTAACCATGGGAACCCATGAACAACTAGGTTTTCCCCCCTGCAACTTTGTGATTCTCACAGGTAAACCATGCCCATCATGTGGCATGACCACAAGTTTTGCCCTTATGGTCAGGGGAGATCTAATAAATGCCCTTGGCGCTAATCCCGTGGGATCAGCCCTGGCAATTTTCCTAATGCTTGTCCTACCCTGGGGAATCGCAAGCTTATGGTTCGGAAAGACTTTGTTCATCTGGTCGATTGAATTAACCGGGCTTATTATTCTTTCCTTGTTTATTGGTATTGCATTATTGCGCTGGGGGATTATTATCGCGCCCGATTATTGGAAATAAACCGACCGGCTCTTTGCCGGCCGCAAGGAGCCTTAAATGAATATTTTAAAAAAGTTCGGACTGAGCTTAACCCTTATGGGCCTTGCTTTTATCTCATCCGGCTGCAATATCATGTCTCTTCCCTATTTTCTTTTGATGAGCGATCCAAAGCATGAGGCTGAACTTCAGTCCTTGGCGCCAAAGGACAAAAAAACCGAAAAGAAAGTAATTATCCTGACTTACGGGAAGTTGGATCTCCGCCCTGAACTTATCAATTCCGACCGTGAAATCGCTTTCACTGTCGAGAAAAATCTCAAAGCTCTCAACAGCGCCAATGGTGATAAAGTTTCCATCATTCCCAGTCGCAAGGTTGAGGAATACAAAAGTTCACATTCTGATTGGCAGGATCGCGACCCTGCGGAAATTGGAAAACACTTCAAGGCTGATTATGTTGTCTATCTCGAAATCAATTCCCTGGGAATTTATGAACTGGGTAGTGGCGGTACCCTTTACAGGGGCAGAGCCGATATCAACATTAGTTTGATTGACATCAAGAACCCAGATGAATCCCAGCCTTCCCGAAACTTCACCTGCCAATTCCCCAGGGAATCCAGGATGCAGGTCACCGCTTCAGACCAATCCCCGATGGAATTCAGGCAGACTTTCCTGGACTATGTAGGCAAACGAATCGCTTGGAAATTCGCTGCAAGGCCAACTCGTGATGATTTCTATGCTGATTGATTTCAATAGCATAATATTGGTGATCTAACTCTTAACTGATATCGGAGTCTTAAATATGTCTGAACCAATCGTCATTCGTTGCAGGGATAATGGACCGTTTGTGATCAAAACACCCGTCCAAGTAGTGGACCACGACGGCAAGCCATTCCCTATCCCGGCAGGCAAGGAAGTTATTGCATTATGCAGATGCGGGGCATCCAAAAACAAACCTTTTTGCGATGGAGCCCATAATGGATGTGGCTTTAACGCCGCGGAAAAAGCACCCGTCTAAAACTCATTACTTTTTCTTGGAAACGCCCACATCCAAATCAAAGCCTGAAACATCAGATTCAACCTTAAGGTCCTTGGTTACAAACCCGGGACCTTTTTTTTGGCTATCTGCTGAAAACCCTGCACTTCCCGTTACATTGTAATCCCCGGCAGGTAAATCAGCATTAAAAGCCCCATCCTCTGAAACTTTTGCATAGGATTGAGCCTTGGATAACTTTTCCTCAAACTTAACCATTGGCTTTTCACCAGGAGGCAAGCCGGTTATTGGATTACCACCAGCAAGAATTTTTCCTGTTACTTTGAATGTCTTGGCTTTTGTCTCACCACCACATCCGCACACCAATGCTAAAATTAAAGAAGCCATCACTGCAGCATATTTAAAATTAATAATCATTATTAAGATCACCTTTTCCCACAGTGCCCAACGCTTGAAAAGTGGCCAAGCTAATACTGTAATTAATAAAGCGAATACTGCCATCCGCCATGGCATAATTAACACCACCGGAATGAGAAGACCCAAAAAGATTCCCTCCACTTCCAGCACCAGTCTTGGTATCAGCCTGCGGCACAGCATTAGTTGTTCGCCCCACATCATGATCCCATGCGGTGGCATACCCCTCATTATCATCACTTAAATATCCACCAAGCCCGACCAGATCCATTCTTTTTTCACCGAACATGAGCGTGTTGGTTGTGCCATCGGTGATATGTCCCAGCTTCATGCCTACATAACCATACACCATCACACCATTGGTGCCATCATTTGCCGTGGTGTTATTGTTTGAGTACCCATAATCTGTTGGACCGTGAGAATAAGTGCCTGAAGGTCCATACCAACTTCCATTAGGTGGTAAGGCCGCGGGAGAACGCCTTGTTGGGCAGAAATATATTTTGATGACCGCCTTTATCACATTGATCTGACATTCAGGAATGGTTGTGCCGCCTGCACCTTTCCAAACCGCACCCTGTTCGATGTAAGGAAGAATTTGGTAAAACGGTCCTGCTTTTTGCCCTGTCCCAGCTACCGGGCTACCAACCGCGGTGAATTCAGGAACCGCATCGGTCCAACCTATTCCACCAGACGGCAGAAGATTGAACACATCGTGATGGTTATGAACCGCAAGTCCCATTTGCTTGAGATTATTGGCGCATTGGGCGCGGGATGAAGCCTC
>SXGQ01302700.1_pt1 | contig 34035 bp, 31 predicted proteins | sample 3178371 | NCBI WGS metagenome assembly SXGQ01 (sample SAMN11356859, study PRJNA531348) | freshwater metagenome | isolation source: freshwater sample F1-20 | place: China: Fuxian Lake, Yuxi | collected 2017-12-25 | reverse complement strand
GCTCGACCCGGCGCAGAACGCGACGTTCCGCGACCCCTACCTCGACCTGCCGCTCGACCTGTCGAAGGTGCTCTTCATCTGCACGGCCAACGTGCTCGACACCATCCCGCGGCCGCTGCTCGACCGCATGGAGCTCATCAGCCTGTCGGGCTACACCGACGACGACAAGGTGCACATCGCGCGGCAGTACCTGATTCCTCGCCAGCTCGAGGCCACCGGCGTGCCGGCCGACGCCGTGGACATCACCGACGCCGCGCTGCAGGTGGTGATCTCCGAGTACACCCGCGAGGCGGGCGTGCGCGGGCTCGAGCGGCGAATCGGCGCCCTGCTGCGCCGCGCCGCGCTGGACATCGCCGAGGGCCGGGAGGGAACCCGCGTGATCGGGCCAGACGAGGCGCGCGACATGCTCGGGCCCGAGCGCATGCACCCCGAGGCCCGGCGCCGCACGGCCGAGCCGGGGGTGGCCACCGGCCTGGCCGTCACCGGCGCGGGCGGCGACATCCTCTTCGTGGAGGCCAGCGTGATGCCGGGCAAGGGCGCCCTGGTCGTCACGGGTCAGCTGGGCGAGGTGATGCGGGAGTCGGTGCGCGCCGCGCTCACGTGCGTGCGCGCCCGCGCCGGCGAGTTCGGCCTGGACCTGCCCGAGGACTACTTCGGTGACCACGACATCCACGTGCACGTGCCCGCCGGGGCGATCCCCAAGGATGGCCCGTCGGCGGGCATCACCATCGCCACGGCCCTGGTGTCGGCGATCTCCGGCCGCACCGTGAGCGCCGACGTGGCGATGACCGGCGAGATCCCGCTCATGGGCCAGGTGCTGCCCATTGGCGGCGTGCGCGACAAGGTGCTGGCCGCGCTTCGCGCCGGCATCACCACGGTGATCATCCCGGCCGACAACGAGGACCAGCTCGAGGAGCTCTCCGACGAGGCGCGCGAGCAGGTGACCGTGGTGCTGGCCCGCGACATCTCCGACGTCATCCCGGTGGCGATCCCGGGTTGACCCCCGCGGCGCCGGTCGGCGCCGCCCCGCCCCTACGGAAGCGCTGAGAAGCCCGCCGCGCCGATGATGATGAGCACCGTCGCGAAGGCTGCGGCCGGGAAGACGGTGCCCCACTCCTTCGGGTGGCCGCTCCCCGCGCGGATCGCCTTGTAGGCCGTGACGAAGGCCATGTAGAAGCCGAACACCAGGAAGCACGCCGAGTAGGCGGCGAGCCCCCACGAGAGCACCACGGCCACGACGGCCAGCACGCCCCACGCCAGGTTGGCCAGCCCGACCTCGATCTGGAACGGATTGGTGGTGCCGCTGTCCCAGCCCATGCGCTCGGCGTCGCCGCGATGCAGGAGCGAGTGGCGCACGAACGAGAGGATCCCGGCCACGCCCACCGCGAACAGGCACCCCCAGCGCAGGTCCGGGTTGGGCTGGAATGCCGTGGAGAACGCGAGGCCGATGCCGAGGGCACCGAATGCGTAGGTAAGGCCCATGAGGAAGCCCGCGGCCTTCTTCTGGTTCATGAGGTGCTCCGGATATAGAGGTAGGGGTGCTCCCCGAATAGGGACGTGCGCGGCTTTTCGCCGCGCGGCGCCACAGCCCTGCCGACCTCGGCTACCGGGCAGGTACGCTGCGTGATCGTTCCCGCCAACACATCAATCAGCAGGAGTACCCATGGCTCTCGAGATCGGCACCGAGGCACCTGACTTCACGCTCGTCAGCACCGACGGCGAGGAGGTGACCCTGTCGCAGTTCCGCGGCACGCCGGTATACCTGAACTTCTTCCCGGCCGCGTTCTCGCCGGTCTGCGTGGACTGGTTCACGGGCATCGCCGGTGACGGGAGCCCCTACGAGGGCGCCGTGGTCATCGGCATCAGCGTCGACAACAAGTGGTCGCTCACCGCCTTCAAGCAGCAGATGAAGGCCAACGAGGTGCACTTCCTTGCCGACTTCCACCCCCGCGGCGAGGTCGCCAAGGCATACGACGTCTTCCTCGACCAGGCGGGCGTGTCCGGCCGCGCGACCTTCGTGATCGACGCCAACGGCATCATCGTGGACGTCGACCAGGTGGCCCCGCTCGAGACGCCCGACATGGACCGCCTCATCGCCTCGCTGGCCACCTGCAAGTCGTAGGCGCCGGATGTTCCTGCTGCTCGGCCGCTACCTGAAGCCGGTGGATGAGGTGGAGGTGCACCTCGACGCCCACCGCGCCTGGGTGCGCGAGCACGCAGAAGCGGGACGATTCATCGCCGCCGGCCGGGAGGTCCCCCTGCAGGGAGGCCTCCTGGTCGCGACGGGCGTCACACGCGATGAGGTGGACGCCATGATCGCCGCCGACCCTTACGTCACCGAGGGCGTCGCCGAGTACGACGTGCGCGAGTACGACGTGGTGCTCGCGGCACCGGGAGCCGAGGCCCTCCAAGCCTGACACGCGGCCCCCAGGGCCCGCTGGCACCGAGGGGGTTCCCGCATCGGGGTGGCGGGGATCGCAGCCGGGGATCCTGCATTTGCGGCCCCCGCAAATGCCAATCCCGCTTCGGCGAGTGCCCGCCACCCCGATGCGGGAACCCGTCCGATTCCGGAAACGGGGTTTACCCCTAGGCGCCGGTGTTGGCGAGCTGCCCGCAGGCAGCGGCGATGTCGGCGCCGCGTGAGCGCCGGAACGAAGGATGCAGCCCGGCCTCCTGGAGCGCCTCGGCGAACCCGCGGGCGCGATCGGGGGACGACCCGCGGTACGGACCGCTCGTGGCGTTGTACTCGATGAGGTTCACGTGGAAGCGCCCATCGCGAAGCTGCGTGGCGAGCCGTCGGGCGTCGGAGACCGAGTCGTTGATGCCGTCGAGCAGCAGGTACTCGATGAACACGCGGCGACCCGTGCGGTCGGCGTAGCGACGGCAGGCGGCGAGGACGTTGGCGATGGGCCAGCGGTTGTTGATGGGCATGAGCGCCGTGCGGGTGTCGTCGTCGGCGGCGTGGAGCGAGAGGGCGAGGCGCACGGGCACGTCGAAGGCGACCAGCTCCTCGATGCCGGGGACCCAGCCCGCGGTGGAGACGGCGATGGAGCGGGCCGAGATGCCGAGGCCGTCGGGCGAGTGCATCTCGCGGATGGCGCCGAAGACGGCGGGGGTGTTCTGCAGCGGCTCGCCCATGCCCATGAACACCACGTTGCTCAGGCGCGCATCGGCCTCGCGGGCAACGTCGGCGGCGAGGAACGCCTGGTCGGCGATCTCGCGGGCGGTGAGGTCGCGGCCCGGGCCCATCGCCCCGGTGGCGCAGAAGCGGCAGCCCAGGGCGCACCCGGCCTGGCTCGACACGCACAACGTGCGGCGGCCGCGCGCGTGCTTGATGAGCACGCTCTCGATCGCCAGCCCGTCGGCGGTGCGCAGGCGCCACTTGATGGTGCCGTCGCGGCTCTCGGCCACGGCGTCGGGGGTGACCGTCCAGAGCGGTGCGACCTCGGCGAGCCGCGCGCGGAGGTCCTTGGGCAGGGTGGTCACCTCATCCCAGTCGCGGGCGCCGGCGCGCCGGGCGTCGTCCACCTGCTTGAGGCGGTAGGCGGGCTCTCCCCACGACTTGAGGATGGATGCGATCGGGTCGGTCATGCGGCCGGGGAACCTATCGTGATCGGCTCGCGGTACGGAATGACCCGGGGGAACAGCCGGCGCCCGACGAGCACGATCCACGCGGCCAGCACGCAGGCGATGCAGCTGAACACGATGAGCGCGTTGGTGAGGCCGATGGCCTGCGACAGGTAGCCGAGGCCCACCGTGGGGATCGTGCCCGCGTACGCGCACATGTAGAGCGCCGACATCAGCTTGCCGCGCTCCTCGAGCGGCACGATCGTGCCGCAGATCACCGTGCCGCCCTGGAGGATCAGCCCGTTGACGAACCCGAGCAGCGCGGCGGCCACCACCACCAGCGCGGCGCTCCCCGCGAACGCCGCGGCGGCGATGAGCCAGGTGACCACGGCCGACACCGAGACCCCGATCATCACCGCCCTCCGGGGCTCGACGTTCCTGGTGAGGATCGGCGTGAGGCCGCCGAGGCCGAGCACGAGGAACCCGCAGAGCCCGGCGATGGCCACGTTGGTGGCGCCGAGCGTGTTGTAGAGGAAGAGCGGCACCAGCGAGAGCACGGTGCCCTCCATGAAGGACATGGTGAAGGCGGCGGGCCCGATGAAGCCCGCGAAGCCGAGGCCCTGCCCCTTGGGGATGCCCACGCGCATCTCGAACTTGTAGGGGCGCCGCGGCACTGTCTCGCGCGCGATCAGCACGCACGCGAGACCGACCACCATGAGCACCACGTGCACCTCGAACGGCCGGTGCAGCGGATTGCCCCAGTACTGGGCGATGAGCCCGCCCATGAGCGGCCCGAGGCCGAAGCCGATGCGGAAGGCCGCCCCGGCCGTCATCGATGCCAGGGCCTTGGCGCCCGGGCGGGCGTGGTCGATGACGAACGCCGTGCCCACGCCGAGGTACATGCCGATGGCCAGCCCCTGCAGCACGCGGCCCGCGAACAGCAGCGGGACCGAGTCGGTGAACGAGAACACCAGCGACGCGGCGGTCATCACGAGCATGGCCGGTATGGCGAGCCGCTTGCGCCCCAGGCGGTCGGCGGCGTTCCCGGCCAGCAGCATGGTGGGCACCACGGTGGCCGTGTAGGTGGCGAACAGCAGCATGAGCACGCCGTTCGACAGCTCATAGGTGCCCTGGTAGAGCGGCAGCAGCGGCGTGATGATGCTGGTGCCCATGGTGAACACCAGCAGGGCGACCAGCGCCAGGTACGACCCGCGCGTCATCGCGAGCCGCCGCCCCGGGGGTCTGGCCCGGTGCCCGTGCCCGACACGCGCGCCGCGATCGTGGCGCCGGGGCCGATCACGCGCGGCACGCGGAAGGCCGCGATGGCGCCGAGCGCCAGGATCACCGCGCCCACGAGCAGGGCGTTCCGCATGCCGTCCGACACGATCGCGCGAAGCGGGGCGCTCACCAGGCCGTCCTCGGCCGTGACGGTGGCGGGGATCGTCATTGCCACCACCGTGCTGAGCAGCGCGCCACCCAGCGCGCCACCCGAGTAGCGCGACACGTTGGGGAGCGACGACGCCACGCCCAGGCGGTCCTCGGGCACCTCGTGGATGACGGTCGTGGTCACCGGGGCCGTCGAGGTGGCGAGGCCCAGCGCCAGCAGCACCATGCCGGGCAGCACCGCGTAGTAGGCCTCGAAGCCGAATCCCCAGGCCAGCACGAGGGCGCCCGAGACGGCGAGGATGAGCGACACCCGCATCATGCGTTCGCTGCCCACGCGGGTGAGCAGGCGTCCCGACATCGGCGACCCCACCATGAACGAGAGCGCCACCGGGGTGATGGCCAGCGAGAGCATCACGTTGCTGTAGCCGAGCACGGCGGTGAAGTAGAACGGCAGCAGCAGGAGCGTGCCGAACATCGTGGCTCCCACGCAGAACCCGGCGATGTTGGGGTTGCGCACGGTGCGCAGGCGGAACAGGCCGAGGTCGACCATCGGGTCGGGCGCACGGGTCTCGCGCCACGCGAACAGCGCGAGGCCGAGCACGCCGAGCGCGGCCATGGCCAGGGTCTTGCCCGAGGTCCAGCCCCAGCTCGATGCGCTGGTGAGGGCCGTGAGCAGGGGGAACAACCCGAGCGCCGCGAGCCCGGCGCCGGCGAGGTCGAAGGGCCGCTTCGCGCCCGGCGGCTTCCTGTGCATCACGAGCGCGGCGCCGATCAGCACCAGGGCGCCCACCACCGGCGTGAACCAGAACACGCTGCGCCAGCCCCAGATGCCCACCAGCACGCCCGCGATGTTGAGCGACACCACCGGTGCCACGGTGATGATCGCCGTGAGCACCCCGATGGCCAGCCCGCGCTCATTCGGCGGGAAGAGGATCGTCGCGTACGAATAGGCGGTGGGCGCCATGGCCGACGCGCCCACGCCCTGGAGGATGCGGAACACCACCAGCGAGGGCTCGTTCCACGCCAGCGCGCACAGCACCGACGCCACCACCATCACGAGCACGCCGAGCACGAAGATGCGCCGTCGGCCGTAGAGATCGCCGGCGCGTCCCGCGATGGGCAACAGCACCGCCTGGGTCACCAGGAAGCCCGTCACCACCCAGCCGGCCGCCGAGATGTCGGCGTCGAAGTCGCGCGAGATGTCCGGCAGCGCGATGTTGACGATGCTGATGTTCAGCACCGAGAGCATCATCCCGCCCGCCACGACCGTCATGGCCATCCAGCGCCACCGCGGGCTCGCCCTCAGGCGAGCGCGGATCGCGCGCAGGCGCGCTGGCAGCAAGGTCTCCCGCACGTCGCCGAGGGTATACCCCGGGGGGGTCCGGGGGGCTAGCCTTCCCCGCCGTGGCGAGGAAGACCCGCAAGACCCCGAAGGCCATCCGCGTGGGCGATCGCGACCTGCTGTGGGACTACGCCCGGCTGGCGCGCATGTACGGCATCCAGCTGCTCGGGGTGTCGGTGGCGCTGGTGGTGGTCTCGATCATCCTCGAGGCGACGTCGGAGGACGGCTGGTCGTGGTGGTGGCTCGGCACGCTCATCGCGATGACGGGCATCACCGGCCTGGTGTTCTTCCCCATCCTGCGGGTGTGGCTGCGCAAGGGCGGCCTGCCGTCGATCCGCCTGCCCGACGCCCAACCCGCCGAGGGCCGGCGCATGCTCGCCGCCGCGCCCGGCGACTGGCGCAGCTTCGCCGCCATCGTGGCCATCCTGTTGTTCATCTCGGCGGGAGCCACCCTGCTGTTCCTGGTCGCGGTGCTCGGCCGCGGCGGCACCGCCGAGGGCGTGGTCATCGGCGTGCTCCTCGCCTGGGGCTTCGTCACCCTCGAGGACGCCCGGCGCATCGCGCGCACCCAGCTCGAGGAGAAGCGCATGTACTGGGCGGCCGCCCGCCGCCCCTGGGGCGCCGGCAACCGCCTGGTGTTCACCATCTCACGTGGTTGATCCAGAGCCGCCCGGCCTCTGCCTTTGGTCGTCGGGCGGGATGCTGCTGATGCGGGTTCGTCCGGGTTCCACCCCTTTCGGGGCGGCCGTGGCGCGGCGTGGTACCGTTTACCGGTATACGGAGGGGGGGTATAGGTGGGCGATGTGAACGAGGTGGTCATCATCGGCAGCGGGCCGGCCGGGCTCACGGCCGCGATCTATGCCGCGCGTGCCGGGCTCGAGCCGCTCGTGATCGAGGGGTACGGCGCCGGCGGGCAGCTGATGATCACCACCGACGTCGAGAACTACCCGGGATTCCCGGACGGCGTGCAGGGGCCGGAGATGATGCAGATGTTCCGGTCGCAGGCCGAGAGGTTCGGCACCCGGTTCGTCACGGCCGACGTCAGCCGCGTGGACTTCTCGGAGCGCCCCTTCCGCATATGGGTGGGAGGCGACGAGTACGTGGCCAACTCGGTCATCGTGTCAACGGGTGCCTCGGCGCGCTGGCTCGGCATCGAGGGCGAGACCCGCATGATGGGCCGTGGGGTAAGCGCGTGCGCCACCTGCGACGGCTTCTTCTTCAAGGACAAGCCGGTTGTCGTGGTAGGCGGCGGCGACACCGCGATGGAGGAGGCCCTCTTCCTCACGCGCATGTGCGAGAGCGTCACCATCGTGCATCGGCGCGATGAGTTCCGCGCGTCGGCCATCATGGCCAAGCGCGTGCTCGAGAACCCGAAGATCACCGTGCGCTGGAACGCCGTGGTGGAGGACGTCGAGGGCGACACCGTGGTCACCGGCGTGAAGGTGCGCGATGTCGAGACCGGCGAGGAGGACGTCATCCCGGCCGCGGCGATGTTCGTGGCCATCGGCCACCAGCCCAACACGTCGCTCTTCGAGGGGCTCCTCGACATGGATGACGAGGGCTACCTGCGCACCACGCCGGGCGGCACCTACACCAACATCGAGGGCGTCTTCGCGTGCGGGGACGTGCAGGACACCGTGTACCGCCAGGCGGTCACCGCCGCGGGCAGCGGCTGCATGGCGGCGATCGACGCCGAGAGATGGCTCGAGGCCCAGGAGGCCGGAGCCGGGGACCACGCGGGCGCGAGCGCGTCCGCCGACTGACGAGGAGACGAGATGGGCGAGGTCATCGAGATCACCAGCGACACCTTCCAGGGGCTCGTGCTCGAGAGCGAGAAGCCGGTGGTGGTGGACTTCTGGGCGCCGTGGTGCGGCTCGTGCCGCATGATCGCCCCGGTGATCGACGAGATCGCCGCCGACCGCGAGGACATCGTGGTGGGCAAGGTCAACGTGGACGACGCGCCGGACATCGCGCAGCGCTACGGCATCCAGGGCATCCCGTTCATCGGGCTGTTCGAGAACGGCCAGCTGGTGCGCAACGCAGTGGGCGCCATGCCGCGCGCCGGCATCGAGCAGGCGCTCGGCCTGGGCGGCTGACGGCATGCCGACCTACGACCTCCGGTGCGGCGCGTGCGGCACCGGGTTCGAGGTGTTCCGGCAGGGCTTCCTGCGTGATGATGACCGCGCGTGCCCGTCGTGCGGGGAGCCCGCCGAGCAGCTGTTCACGGGGTTCGTGGCGGCGCGGTCGAGCACCCAGATGGCCGGCGCCGTGGCGAGCGGCACCTCAGCTGCTCCCGCCCCTTCATCTGGGGGATGCGGGCACGGCGGCTGCGGCTGCGGGGGCCACTAGGCCGTGGCCACCACCGCATCCACCCCGCCCACGCGCGAGCAGATCATGGTGCGCCTGCGGCGCGCCGAGGGCCAGCTGCGGGGCGTGCAGCGCATGCTCGACGAGGACGCCGCCTGCGAGGACGTCCTCGTTCAGCTCGCGGCGGTGACCGCCGCGCTCGACCAGGTGGGGCTGCACCTCATCGGCGAGCGCCTGCGCCAGTGCCAGCAGGCCGACGGCACCATGTGCTCGCAGGAGCTCGAGCAGGGGCTCGCCACCCTGCTACGCCACACGCGGCTTTCCCGGTAGCCACGGCGCCACGCGCTGCAGGACGCGCCGCAGGGCGAACACGGCGAGCTCGCCGATGAAGGCCAGCACGCCGATCACTCCCGCATGTCCCTGGTCCGGCCCGGTGAAGCGCACCATCAGCCCGGCATAGAGCAGCGCCGCCACGAAGATCCAGGCAGCGTTCGGGAGTCGCTCGAGCGAGGTGCCGGCCAGGGCGGCGCCACCGAGCCACGCGGTGGCGAGCACCGCGCCCTGGCTGCCGAGGCCCGGCGACGCCGCGATACCGGATGACACCGCGAGCGCGGGAATGCCCACGCATGCCACGTAATGGAGGCGCGTGCGGTTGTAGAGCGTCCACGTGACGAGGGCGCCCGCCACGCCCACCGGGACGACCGTCCAGGTGGGCAGCCCCGCGGTCGGTGGGAGCAGCGCCACGTTGCCGGCGCCGTCGAGGAAATCGGCGATCTGGTAGGCGATCGCCGAGCTCGCGAAGGCCATGAGCCCGATGCGCCCCCCGAAGCCGGGCATGATGGACGGGCCGATCATGCTCCACAGGAGCCCGGCGATCGCGCCGGAGAGCGCCGCCCAGTACCACGGAACGGTGATGCTCGGGCCGATGAGCCCCACGAACGCCCCGGCGAATGCCGCGCGGGCCGCGCGGGCATCCACCACGCCCAACGGCTGCGCGGCGAGCCCGACGGTCACCAGCACAACCGATGCCGCGGCCACGGGCTGCACCCCGAGGTCGCGGGACATGAAGAACGTGGCGAGGGTCGATGTGAGGCCGGACGCCACGTCGACGAAGCGCGGGTGCGCCGCCGGCCGCGACGACCTCACCGCGAGGTAGATGCCCGCCAGCCCGAAGGCGCCCAGCACCACGACGCCCACGCGAAGGCTGATGTCCGACGCGAGCGCGAAGGACGTCACGTACACGACGGTGGCCGCCACGACCATCATCGCGGCGAGGACATAGGTGAGCGCGTTCAACCTCACGCGGGCGTACTCCGCGCGCGGCGCGCGATCGTCCGGGTCGCGCGCGGCGTGAGCCATGCGCCCACCCGGATGGCGCCCATGGCGATGAACACCGCGATCGTCCCGGTGGCGCCGATCACGCCCACGTGCCCCGTGAGCGGTCCCTCGAAGTGGAGCATGTATGAGCCATACATGAGCCCCGCCACCGTCACCCATGCGGCATTGGGAAGCCGCGCAGGCGTGGACAGGCCCACCATCGTGCCCCCGAACCAGGCGGTCGAGAGCACCGGCGCGAGCGCTCCCATGTCCGCCATGTAGATGCCCCCGCACACGAGCAGCGAGGTGATGCCCGACGCCAGCGCGAAGTCCCATCCGCGCCGCTGTATGAGCAGCCAGGTGAGCACCGCGGCCACGCCGCCGATGGGGATCATCGCCATGTGTGCCATGCCCTGCACCTCGGGCACGAGCACCGCCTGGTGCTCGTAGCCCAGGGCCGATGCCAGCCAGTAGATGGCCGACGACCCCATGAATGCGACGAGGCCGAGGCGCCCGCCCACGCCCGGAAGCACGTAAGGGCCGATGATCGACCAGAGGAGCCCGGCGAGCGCCCCCGCCAGCACGACCCAGCCGGAGGGCACCGTGATGCTGGGGGCGAGGAGGCCCACGAACGCGCCCACGTAGGCGGCGCCCTCCGCCCGGGCATCCATCGGACCGCGGGGGGCGACCATCATCCCGATCACGATCGCGACGATCGAGACCGTGACCAGTGCCGGGATGCCCATCTCGCGGCAGAGCAGCAGCGAGAACGTCGTCGCGGCCGCGCCGGCGGCGATGTCGGCCACCCGCGGGCGCGGCACGGATACCGAGTCGCTCACCGCCACCGCCGCGCCGATGACCGCGAGGAACACCGCGATGATGACCACGGCGAGCGGCAGCGGTTCCGCGCCCAGCACGAAGGCGAAGACGTACATCGCCACGAGCGCCGCCAACGTGAGGGCCGCGAGGGCGTAGGTCCAGAGGGTGCGCCTCACCCGGTGATGATCTCAGGAATCGCCGCGAGGGTGGTGATCACATCCGGACCGCGTTCGGCGGCGGCGCGGTCGAGCAGCAGGGCCCTGAGGCCGGCGGCGCGGGCGCCGTCGTAGTCCTCCGCGCGCCGGTCGCCCACGTGCAGGGCACGCGAGGGATGCACGCCGGCCGCGGAGGTGGCATGCAGGAAGATCGCCGGGTCGGGCTTGGCCGCCCCCACGGGCGCGCTCACGGCGATCACGGCGAAGCGGTCGGCCACCCCGAGGGCGGCGAGGTGGTCGGGCAGCGCGCAATCCCAGTTGCTCACCACGCCGAGCCGGATACCTCGCGCCTCGAGGGCATCCATGGCACCGAGGGCGTCGTCGTGCAGCCGGAACCTCAGCGATGCCACGAGCATGCGCGTGGCCTCCGGGGCGGGCGGCGCGCCCGGCCCGAGGGCATCCGCGAGCACCTCGCCGCACTCCGCGCGCAGGTCATCGAGGCCCGCGCGATCGCGCGCCACGTGCATGCGCGAGCGGTAGTGGGCGATCTCGCGGGCAAGGGCCTCCTCCACGGCGCGCGCGCTGAATGCGTATCCCTCCGCGGCCAGCCGGCCCCGCAGCACCGGGGCGGGAGGGTCCATCGCCACGAGGGTGCCGAAGGCGTCGAGGAGCACGAGATCGGGCGGTGAGGGCGCCATTGCAGGGCAGGGTAAGGGGCAACCGGGGCGAAGGGTCCGCTTGCGGGGCGGTCCTATACTCGGCGGCCGTGCCCGCTGCTGCCGCCATGACGACCCACTCCGCAAAGCGCCCGTCCCGCATGCCCCGATCGGCGCGCATCGCCCTCATCGCCGCAGGCGTGGTGGTGGTCGCGTGGATCCCGTCGTTCATCGCCACCGCCTACGCGGAGGAGCCGGCGTCGGACTACCTGGCGAATCCCGCCGAGGGGTGGGCGTTCCTCTGGGAGGCCGTCACGGCCTCGCGCAACCCGCGCCTCGGCACCGCCGATGCCGCGATGGAGCAGGCATCGCAGGTGTGGGCCGGGGCGCCCGCGGTGGCTTCGGATGTATCGCTGAAGACGATCCCCGATGAATGGGCGGTGCCCGTGCCCGCAGGCGGCACCGCGCCCGCGCCCGCGCGCGCCGAGGCCCGGCCCGATGACGAGCTCAACTGGGTGGTGTCCGGACGGGTGATGGGCGGTCCCGAGCAGGTGATCGGCCTGCTCGACTACCGCACGGGCCGCGTGGAGTGGGACATCCGCCCGCTCGCCGGAGCCGCCCGATGAAGATCAACCGCCTCCGGCGACGGCGCGAGAACCGGGCGCGCCACGGCCGCATCGGCCTCGGCAGGGTCATCCTCATGGCGCTGCTCGTGCTGGGCACGGTGCTGGGGGTGGCTCTCGCCACCAGCTACCAGTCGGTCACGGCCGACCTGCCCGACATCGACGAGATGCAGCCGGTTGGCCTCGGCCAGAACTCGCGCATCTACGACCGCAACGGCAAGCTGCTCGGCTACATCGCGGGGGTCACGAACCGCACGGAGATCCCCCTCTCGCGCATCCCCCTCAGCCTGCGCGAGGCCACCGTGGCCATCGAGGACAAGCGCTTCTACGAGCATGACGGCGTCGACTGGGTGCGCATCGTCGGCGCCGCGGTGCGCAACGCCATGGACAGCGATGGCCTCCGCCAGGGCGGAAGCACCATCACCATGCAGCTGGTCAAGAACCTCTACGACCCCGACGCGCCGCGCGACTTCGGCCAGAAGATCAAGGAGGCGCACCTCGCGCAGGAGGTCGAGAGCCGGTTCACCAAGGACCAGATCCTCGCGAAGTACCTGAACGGCGTGTTCTACGGCCAGAACTCCGTGGGCGTCCAGGCGGCGTCCCTCACCTACTTCGACAAGCCGGTGTGGGCGATCAACCTCCCGCAGGCCGCCCTGCTGGCGGGCCTGCCGCAGGCCCCCTCGGCGTACAACCCCTTCGTCAACCCGAAGGACGCCACGGCCCGTCGCAACGTGGTGCTGCAGGAGATGGCCAATCAGGGCTACATCACGCAGGCCGAGGCCAACGAGGCCAAGGCCTCCGGCCTGCAGCTGAAGAAGGGCAAGACCTACGAGCGCAAGCGCGAGGGCTACTTCTTCGACTACGTGCGGCAGGAGCTCATCGACCGCTACGGCGAGCAGCGCGTGCAGAACGGCGGCCTCGCCGTGCGCACCACCATCGACCCCAAGCTGCAGCGCGCAGCCGAGCAGGCCATCGCGAGCAACCTCGGACAGGTGGGCGACCCCGCGGCCGCCGTGGTGCTCATCGATGCGCGCACGGGCTACATCCGCGCCATGGCCACGAGCCGCGAGTACGGCAAGGACAGCCAGTTCAACTACGCCGCGCAGGCGCGCCGCCAGCCCGGGTCGACCTTCAAGACCTTCGTGCTCACGCGCGCCATCGCGGACGGCATCAACCCCTACTCCACGGTCTACGACAGCCGGCCCATCGACATCGATGACCCCAAGTGGGGGCCGATCGAGGTGGCCACGTACTCCAACTCGTACCGTGGCGCGACGCCGATCTCGCAGGCCACGCTGGCGTCGGACAACAGCGTGTACATCCAGATGACGCTCGACGTCGGCCCCGAGCGCGTGGTGAAGATGGCCAAGGACATGGGCGTGCAGAGCGAGCTGCCCGAGGTGCCGTCGATCGGCCTCGGCTCGGGCGAGGTGACCCCGCTCGAGATGGCCGCGGCCTACGCCCCGCTGGCGAACGGCGGGTTCCGCGTGAAGCCCATCGCCATGACCGACCTCGGCAAGGGCGTGCCCAAGGGCGACCTCGCCACGCCGAAGCGCACCCGGGTGTTCCAGGACGGCGTGGCCTACGAGGTCACCCGCATCCTGCGCGACAACGTGACCAGCGGCACCGGGACGGCGGCCAACATCGCGCCGAACGTCGCGGGCAAGACCGGCACCACCGACGACTACACCGACGCCTGGTTCGTGGGCTACACGCCGCGCTACGTGTGCGCCGTGTGGGTGGGCTACCCGAACGACGACGGCGTGCGGCGCTCGATGACGAGCGTGCACGGCATCACCGTCGCCGGCGGCACCTTCCCCGCGCAGATCTGGGGCGACTTCATGGAGATCGCGGCGAAGAACGACGACGGCCTGGAGTTCCCCCTGCCGAAGAACCCGGTCGAGTGGTCGGCCTTCTCATCCGACTTCACCGAGTCGGCCGGCTCCTACATGGTGAGCTCGGCGAAGAGCACCAGCACCGCCAAGACCACCACGACAAAGACCACCACCAAGCCGGGCACCACCACGAACGTGCCGCGGCCCGCGCCGACCACGGGCCCGACCACCGTCACCCCGGCTCCCGCACCGGCCCCGGCACCTGCGCCGGCTCCAACTCCTGCCCCGGCACCTGCGCCGGCTCCCGCTCCTGCCCCGGCACCTGCGCCGCCGCCGACGCCGACACCTCCGCCGACGACGCCCACCACCCCCTAGGGGGCTTCCGCCGCCTCGTCCGCCGGCAGGTCGCCGGGCCGCGGGGTCATCAGGAGGATCCCCGACATCCCGGCAAGGGCGGCAACCGCGAGGCACGCCCAGGCCGCGGGCAGCACGTTCACCGCCCACTCACCCGCGAGGGTGGCCTCGGGAAGCCCCGCGCGCTCAGCCACCACCTCCACGCGCGGGGAGAGGGCCACGAGCGCCGACCACGCCACGCCGAGCACCGCCCAGAGGATCGCCAACCCCCCGATCACGCGCGCACCCCGGGTTCCCGGGGGCATCGACCACCACACGGCGAGCACGCCGGTCACCACCAGCGCCACGCCGATGACCGGCAGGATCCACGAGGCGCCGCCGGCGCCGTAGCCGGTGAGCGATGCGCTGCCGGTGGGAAGCGACGCGCCGTACCAGGGCAGCGCCGGCAGGGCCATCATCAGCACGCCGCACGCCACGATGGCGATGCCGATCGCCCGGGTGCGACCGCTCATGGCGTGGCACCCGGCGCGCGACGGAACACCATGACGCCGTCGCGCTCGTAGACCAGGCGGAAGTCCGGGCGCGACAGCAGCTCGTCGAGGGCCAGCTGGAAGCCCAGCGGGTCGAGGCGGTCGAGCATGTTCGGGCGCGTGCGATCCACCATGACCCACTCCGCATCGCGGATGACCGGGAACACCATCACCCGGCGACGTGCCGAGAGGTGACCACCGGCATTGTTGCCCACCGACACCACCGCGTCGTCGGGGATCAGCGCGGCGCCCTCGGCGAGCGCCAGGGAATGAGCCATGGGCTGGTACTGATCGATGCGCGATGGCGTGGCGCGCGACAGCGGGCCCCCGAATGGCACGGGTCCCGTGATGAGGGTGCCGAGCAGGCCCGCCGCGACGAGCACGACCGCCACGGCGCCGGCCGGCCTGAGCATGCGCGCGAGCCAGTCCGGGCGCGTGCGGCGACGAAGGCCCGCGAGGCCGAGGATCGCCGCGGCGATGAGGAACGGGCTCACCACCGCTGCGTAGTGGAACTCGATCGAGTAGTTCGGCCACCAGTCGGCCAGCATGTTGAGCAGCAGGTCGGGCAGGGCCGCGGCCGCGAGAAGCGGGGCGAAGAGCGGCAGCAGCAGCAGTGGCAGCAGCAGCGCGAGCAGATACGACAGCCGCGACCAGCCGCCGACGGTGGTGATCACCTCGAGCGGGTTGGTGAGGGCGCCCACCAGGGCCTCGGATGGCGTGTCGCCGAAGCGCCCGAAGCGCCGCTCGAACGGCTCCGGTAGCCCGCTGCCCATCGACGGGATGATCACCAGCACGCACAGGGCGGTCCACGCCACGGACACCACCGACACGATGGCCCCCGTGATGTACCGCCGCTGGCGCACGATGATCCAGATGCCGAGGATCGCCATGGCGAGGCCCACCTGCTCCTTGCCCAGCAGCGCCAGGCCCACGGAGATGCCCAGCACCCAGTCGCGCCGGGCCTCCGCCGCCCAGATGGCCAGCATGATCAGCGGCGCCGCCAGCGTGACCGCGTGCAGGTCGGTGACCACGGCCCACTGCAGCGGGGCATAGAGCAGCCAGGCCACGGCGGCCGCGACGGCCAGGCGGTCGTCGCCCAGCCACCTGCGCCCGAGCAGGAAGGCCGGGATCGCCCCCGCGGCCACGGCGACCGACTGGGCCACGAGCAGCGGCACGGCCGAGTCGGTGACCCACTGGAAGGGCACGAGCACGAGCAGCAGGGGATCCACGTGCGATCCCAGCCGTGACACCTGGTCGCCCGCCGCGTTGGTGGCCATGAGCACGTCGCCATGGGCGGTGTTCCAGATGGCCTGCACCATGTTCCCGAGGTCGAACCGGCCGGTCCACCAGGCGTCGTGGCGCGCGACCGAGAGGTACGAGAACAGCGCGGCCCAGATGGCCGAGAGCAGCAGCACCAGCGTGAGTGGAAGGTCGCGCACGAGCTTCCACTCACGCCACCCGGGCGAGCGCCCGCCACCCGGGCCGCCGGTGGGCGGTGCGATGCTCATGGGCTGCCCCGCCTGCGCCCGGCCGCGGCGGCGAGGGCCACGAACACCAGCTCCACGGCGATGAGGAACAGCCGCGAGCTCACGCTGAGGGCCACGGCCACCCCGCCGGGCACCTGGCGCGCGAGCACGAGGGCCAGGATGGCATCGCGCACGCCGAGTCCCGACGGCACGATGAACACCAGCATCGACACCACGAAGGCGAGCAGGAATCCCGAGGCCACGCCCACGGGATCACCCACGTCCGGGCCGCCGATGCCGCGCATGAAGGCCCACACGGCGAAGCCCAGCAGCGCCGAGGTGACCAGGTACCAGCCGATCATCAGCACCACGCGGCCGAAGGGCAGCAGCACGCCGAGGGGCTCGCGCCGCACGCGCCGGAGCGCCCACGACGACAGCGGCCCGAACACCCGCGGGTGCAGCAGGGCCGCCGACAGCGGCACGGCCAGCACCAGCCAGGCCGCGGGCCCCACGGCGCTGCCCGACCCGATCTCGAGTAGCGCCACCACGGCCAGCAGCGACGCCGCCACGAGGGCGATCACCTGCTCGTAGGTGGTGGCCGCCACGGTCACGCGCTTCGGCACCCCGTGCGCCTCGGCCATCACGGCGCGACCGACGACCATCAGCACGTTGCCCGGCACGTACCGGCCCAACAGCGACCGGGCCCAGGCGGACACCGTGGCCAGCACCGGCGGGGCGGGGCGGTGCAGGCCACCGAGGATCGCCTCGTAGGCCAGCGCGGACAGCGTGAGCGACGCCAGGGCCAGCACCACCGAGAGCATCAGCCACCCCGCCGACGGCTGCCAGTCGAACGAGGTCACCACGTCCCAGGCATCGATCACCGTCCAGGCGAGAAGGGCGATGATCACCAGCCCGGCCGCGAGGCCGCCCCACCTCACCCATGCGCGGCGGTTCCTCACGCCCGCACGCTCCGCGCCGCCCTGCGCGCCTCGATCGCCTGCACCAGCGGCGCGGCCGCCCGCTCAGGCGTGCCCGTGCGCTCATAGGTGTCCCGCGCCGCGGCGCCGAGGCGATCGCGGGCATCGGCATCGGCCGCCATCGATATGAGGGCGGCGGCAAGGGCCGCCGGCTCGCCGGGCGGCACCAGCACGGCGTCCCTGCCGTGCTGCAGCACCTCGCGGATTCCCGGGGTGTCGGCGGTGATCACCGGGCGGCCGGCGGCCATTGCCTGGAACACCTTGTTGGGCACCACGCGCGAGGCCTTGTCGCTGCGCCCGAAGATGCCCAGCACCACCCCGCACGCGGAAACCTCGTCGCGCAGGCGCTCGTATGGCACCCACGGAACGTGCTCGAGCGCCGCGGGGGGATCCCTGCGCAGCTCGCCGGCGAGCCAGTCGTCCAGCTGGCCCTCGCCCACGAGCCGGATCGGCGGGGTGCCGGGGATGCGCGCGGCATCGAGGATGACGTCGAGCCCGTGCATCGGCGAGAGCTTGCCGTACCAGAGCGCATGGCACGCACCCCGCGGCACGGGGGTCGGGGGGAAGGCATCCGGTTCCGCGCCCACCGGCGCCACCACGATCGAATCGCGGCGCACGCCGAAGCGCCGCACGAGGAACTCACCGTTCGCGGCGGTGTCCACGAGCACGATGTCGGCGAGGGCAAGCGCGGTGCGATCGGCCGCGGCGAGGGCCCGCGTGGCGGCCACCCCGGTGCGCCCGCGGTCATCGCCCAGGGTGTCGGCCAGCGACACCATCATGTCCACCACCAGGGGGGCGCGACGGGCGCGTGACACCACCCATGCGGGCACCACGTCGGGCTGGGCGGGGTAGCCCGCCACCACGGCGTCCACGGGCCCGGATAAGCGGGGCTCGGTCACCGCCAGCCCGGCCCATGCGCCAGCCCACGACGTCCCGGCGCCCGCCAGGCGCCCGGCCGACAGGAAGCCACCGGCCTTGTGGCGCGTGCGCTCCCACACCGGACGGTGGTGCTCGGTCACCCGCGCGCCGTGGGCGCGCAGGCCATCCACGAGCACCCGCGTGCGGGGATAGGAGCGCTCGTAGGTGCCGACCCACTCGACGTGAAGCGGGCGGCTCACCCCTCGATGACGCGCTCGATGCGCGAGGCGGCCTCGTCCTCCTCGGATCGCATGCGCCCGCGCTGGATGAGCTCGCTCACCAGGCCGATGGTGAACAGCTGGATGCCCACCACGATGAGCAGCACGCCGAGGATGAGCAGCGGCCGGCCCCCGATGGCCTCGCCGAGCAGCTTGACGATGGTGAGGTAGATCGAGATGCCCACGCCCGCGAGGAACAGCAGCAGGCCGAGGCCGCCGAAGAAGTGCATGGGACGGTGGCGGTAGCGCCCGACGAACGAGATCGTGATGAGGTCGAGGAGCCCGCGCAGGTAGCGCTCGAAGCCGTACTTCGACGAGCCGTGCCGGCGCGCCCGGTGGTTCACCGGCACCTCGGCCACCCGGAAGCCCTCCGACGCGGCGATGACCGGGATGAAGCGGTACATCTCGCCGGGGATCGCCAGCGCGCGCACCACGTCGATGCGATAGGCCTTGAAGCCGCAGTTGAGGTCGTGCAGCTCCACCCCGCTGGCCTTGCGCGCCACGCTGTTGAACACGCGCGATGGCATGGTCTTGTTCCAGGGGTCGTTGCGCTTCTGCTTCCACCCCGACACCAGGTCGGCGCCCTCGTCGAGCGCGGCGAGAAGCCGGGGGATCTCCGCGGGGTCGTCCTGCAGGTCGGCGTCGAGCGTGATCACCACGTCGCCGCGCGCCTCGCGGAAGCCGGCGGTGAGCGCGGCGCCCTTCCCGAAGTTGCTGCGCAGGCGCACCACGCGGATCGACTCATGATCGCGCGCGAGCTCCGCCAGCACCACGTCGCCGCCATCGCGCGATCCGTCGTCCACGAAGATCACCTCGAACGGCGCATCGATGCCCTGCATCACCGGGAGCAGCTCGGCGGCGAGCTCGGCCAGCGAGTCGCGCTCGTCGAACACCGGCACCACCACCGAGAGCATGCGCCAGCCGCCCATCAGGATCGCCCCCCGCCCACGGCGCCATCACGGGCCGCATCGCGCTTGCGCCCGCGGCGGGTGAGGGACGGCATCGGACGCCGACCGCGTCGCGCGAGGCGCTCATCCTCGGTGGGCACCGGGCGGTAGGGGCCCGCCGCCACGAGGCCGCGGCGCACGCGCGACATCACCAGCGAGCCCAGGCTCCAGACGGTCACGAGCACCGCCGACGCGAGGATGGGCCCGATGATTCCCCGCCCTCCCGCGACGGTGGTCTCGATCAGGTACCAGGCCGAGTAGGGAATGCCCCGGTCGATGCGGCCGGCGGCCCACCACACCAGCAGCACGGCGGGCGCAGCCGCCACGAGGCCCAGCCCCACCACCTGCCATGGCCGGGTGGCGCGGGTGGCAATGAGCGCGCAGTGGGCGGCGGGCAGGGCGATGAGCAGGGCGAACGGGCTCGCGAGCCACAGCAGCAGGCACACCACCCCGAGGGCGATCACCCCCGCGGCGGCGCGCGAGGCCACCTCGGCATCACGGCGCATGGCGCGGTGGCGCACGGCGACCCACGTGAGCACCGCCGCGCCCACCGAGAGCAGGATCGCCACCACCGCCGGCAGGTCGAAGGGCACGGCCTCCGCGAGCGGCGGCCACCCGCCGGCGACGCCCGCGAGCATGCCGGCGGTCACGAGCAGGTGGCCGATCAGCAGCGCGGCAACCACCGGCAGCAGGCGCCAGAGCAGCGCGGCCATGAAGGGCACGAGCCGCACCCCGGCGCGCCGCAGGCGCACGGCGAGGTCGATGGACGCCACGAGGATCGGCAGGGCCAGCAGCAGGATGACGATGCGGCTCATGATCGGGCGCAGCTCGCGCCCGTTGATCACCACCCCGGCGGCCGGGCCGGGAAGCGCGTCGGCCTGGTCGAGCGACGCCACCAGGGTCTCGGCCGTGCGCCCCGCATCGCCGAGGGAATCCTCCTTGGCCAGCGCCACGTTGCTCGTGAGGGGCGTCTGCGGGCGGGCGGCGAGAGATGCCGACGGGATGCCCGCGGCGATGTACGCCGACTGGTCGCCGGACGTCTGCGGCACGGCCATGCCGGCCATCTGCGGGAAAGGCCCGGGATAGCCCGCGAGCGGCGCATCTGCGCGCTGCGCCGCCTGCTCCGCGGCGGCGGCCATGGGGATCGACCGGCTGCCGTCCTGGGCGTCGTCCCACACGTGGATGCCATCGGTGGCGCCCGCCGGGTCGTCAAGCGAGAGGGCGGCGCTGATCGGCGTGGCCGAGAAGCGGCTCGCGAACCACCGGGCCCCGGCATTGCCCTGGGTGGATGCGCCGGTGGAGACCACGAATACGGGGCGGTTGCGCGCGACCGTGCCGAGCGACCGGGCGAGCTGCAGCAGCACCGCCGATCCGCTCTCGCCACCGCGCACGCCGGGGGGCGTGTCGCGCGGCGCCGAGATGATGAGGGCTCCCTGGGTGGACGATCCGCTGCGCGCCGGGAGCGCCACGAACACGTTCTCGGTCACCACGCGGCCGCCCGGGGTCATCACCGAGAAGCGCTGGCGCCGCACGGGCGTGGCGCCCGGCACGGCCTTCATCTGCTCGGCCATCCAGTTGGCCGACGTGACGTCGCCCGCGGTGCCCGGCACGCGCTCCGGGGCCACGGTGGCCATGTCCGCGGCGATGCCGCGCGCGGCCATCGCGTCGAAGGCAGGCGGCAGCGGCGGGTCGGGAGTGCCGCCGGGTGTTTCAAGCGTCAGCAGGGCAACGAGCAGCGCGAGGGCCGCCACGAGCCATGAGAGCCGGTAGAGGCGCCCGTTCAGCATGTGGGCGCAGTATCGCACCGGGGCCCCGGTCCCCGTGAAATCGGGGATTACAGTAAGGGCATGGAGGGCAGCCCGCTCATCCTGGTGTCAAACCGCGGTCCAGTCGGCTTCATCGACGATGGTGAGGGGGGCATGCGGGCGGTGCGATCGGGCGGCGGGCTCGTGACGGCCCTCACCGGGCTCATCGACCTGGTTCCCGCCCTCTGGATATCCGCCGCGATCGAGCCGGGCGACTTCGTCGTGGCCGAGCAGGCCGAGGGCCCGTTCCCCGTCCCCTCGGCGGGGCGCGACACCACGGGCCGCTTCGTGGTGATGCACCCCGACGTGTACGAGCGCTATTACAACGTGGTCGCCAACCCGATGCTGTGGTTCATCCAGCACTACCTCTGGGACCTCTCGAACGTGCCGGACATCCGGGACGAGGAGCTCCTGGCGTGGAGCGATGGCTACCTCGAGGCCAACGGCCTCTTCGCCGACGCCGTGGTGGATGCCCTCGCGGCGAACCCCGACGCCGTGGTGATGATCCACGACTACCACCTCTACACCGCGCCGGCGTCGGTTCGCGAGCGAGTGCCCGACGCCTTCCTGCACTTCTTCGTGCACATCCCATGGCCCCAGCCGGACTACTGGCGGGTGCTGCCGCCCCACATCCGCGACGCCATCATCGCCGGGCTTCTCTCGTGCGACGTCGTGGCGTTCCACACCCAGCGCTACGCGCGCAACTTCCTGCTCTCGTGCGAGGACCTCCTGGGCCTCGAGGTGGACTACGCGGCGCTCACCGTGCGGTACCGCGACCGCACCGTCGTCGTGCGCCACTACCCCATCTCCATCGACGCCGACGGGTTCACCGAGATGGCCACGTCCGAGCCGGTGGCCGCCGAGGAGGCCACCTTCCTTCGCAGGCGCCGCCGGCACCTCATCGCGCGCGTCGACCGCACCGACCTCTCGAAGAACATCCTGCGCGGCTTCACGGCGTTCGACGTCTTCCTCGACCGCCACCCCGAGTTCCGCGAGGACATCACGTTCTTCGCCATGCTGCAGCCCTCGCGCCAGGACGTGCCGGAGTACGTGGAGTACGTGGAGCGCATCACCGAGCTGGTGAGTCGCATCAACACGAAGCACGGCAACACCGACTGGATGCCCATCGACCTGCGCTTCGAGAGCAACCTGCCGCTGGCCGTCACGGCCTATAAGCACTTCGACGTGATGCTCGTGAACTCGATCTTCGACGGCATGAACCTCGTCGCGAAGGAGTCCATGCTGGTGAACGAGCGTGACGGCGTGCTGATCCTGTCCGAGAACGTCGGGGCGGTCGAGGAGATCGGGGCGTACTCCCTGGTGGTCAACCCCTTCGACGTCGAGGCGCAGGCTGAGGCGCTGCACCAGGCCCTCACCATGCCCCGCGCCGAGCGGCGCGCGCGCGGCGACGCCACCCGCCAGGTGATCAACGAGAACGACATCGCCCGGTGGCTGCAGGCACAGGTCGCGGACATCGAGCAGATCCGCGGGCGGGCCGTGCTCCCGCCCGAGGGCGGAGGATGACCGCCCGCGGGCGGCGTGGCCACGGACCGGGTCTCCACCCCCGCTCCCCGGGGCTCCGCTAGCCTCGTCGCCGCCATGGGTCGACCCGTCCGGATCCCGAAAGCGGTCGCGGTCCCATCCATCCACCGAGCCGGAGCAGAGCACGTGCAGCCGACCGACATGACGCCCCTCGCCGATTCCCCGCGTCCACGCGGCCGGGCCATCCGCGGCGCGGTGGTGGCCGGAGCGGTCGCGGCGGGGTGCCTGGCCATCACGGCCGGCAGCGCATCGGGCGCGGTGAACATCGGCGGTTGGGGCCAGATCCACGCCGACATGGGCGGGGGCGCCATCGCGTGGGCCGACGCCCAGCCCGCGAAGACCAAGACCTTCACCTACTGGCGGGTGGACGCCGCGCACGCCCGCGTGAGCGGCAACCGCATCACCGGTGACACCGAGCCCGTGGCGGTGCGCACGAGCGCCGGCCCGCTCACCGGCGTGGACATCCGCATGGCCGGCCCGCAGCGGGCATTCACGCTCACGGCCTCGGGCGATGCGTTCGCCGGGCCGGTGATCTGGTGCTGCACGGCCGAGGACCTCGAGGTGGTGGTGTCCAGCGACAGCGACGGCGCGGCCCCGCATCCCTTCGGGGCCGGCATGGACGGCACGCGGGTGCGGTGGATCGCCGGCGGGCCGGGCGGGGCGTTCCTCGGCTCGGGTGACGCGGTGGAGAACGCCGAGCGGGTCACGTCAGCGGCGATCCCCGGCAACCCCGGCCCCGGCCTGGCATCGATCGCCCGGGGCATCGCGGCGTGGGCCGACAGGGGCGGGTCGTCGATCCGCATCGGCGTCCCGTCCGACTCCGGCGTATCGGGAATCCGCGAGGTGGCGCAGGGCGGGCGCGTGGCGCAGGTGCGCGCCGTGCCGGGCTACGTGGTGTCCGTGGTGCGCGCGGGGGGATGGCGCGTGACGCGCACCGACGCCGCCACGGGAGCCGTCGCCGTGGTGTGGAAGGGCTCGGCCCGACCGCAGATCGGCGCGGGGGGCAGGGCCATCGCCATCGGCGCGGGGCGCGCGGTGCTCACGAGCCGCGGGGGCGCGGCGAGGAAGGTCGGCGACGCCAGGGGCCCGATCGCGGCGATCGCCACCGATGGATCGCGCGTGGCGGTGTTCGAGCGCGTGTCGCGCAAGGCGAAGGTCGGCAAGGCCACGAAGACGGTGCGCACCACCGCGGTGCGCATCGTGGGGAGGGTGCGATGAAGACCTGGCGCATGATCGCGGGAATCGCCGGCGTGGCCGTGGCGGCCGCCCTGGCCATGCCCGCCTCCGGGGCCCAGCTGGCCCTGCAGGACGACCAGCTGCACAACCTCTCGGGCCCGGCGCTCGACCAGAGGCTCGACCTGCTCAAGTCGACCGGCACCAAGGTGTCGCGCGTGGACATCATCTGGCGCTGGGTGGCCAAGACGCGCCCGGCGGAGCCCACCGACCCGGCCGACCCGGCCTACGACTGGTCACGCTACGACCAGATGCTCAAGGGCCTCATCGCGCGTGACATCACGCCGATGATCACCTTCTACTGGACGCCCGAGTGGGCGTCGCGCAGCGGCAAGTCGAACGCCGCGCCGCGCGTGGCCGACGCCGCGGCCTTCGCCACCGCCATCGCGCGCCGCTACAACGGCACGTGGCCCGACGGCTCGGGCGGCACGCTGCCGCTGGTCAAGCGCCTCGAGATCTGGAACGAGCCGAACATCGGCACCTTCTGGTCGCCGCAGTGCCGCAGGCAGGGCGGGCGCTACGTGATGGAGTCGGCCCGCCAGTACTCCGCGCTGGTGGCGGCCGCCTACCCCCAGATCAAGGCCGTGAGCCCGAGCTCGATCGTCACGGGCGGCGTCACCGGTCCCGTGGGCGGTTCGGTGTGCGAGAAGACGGACTCCTCGGTGGGCACGATCACCTTCGCCGAGGAGATGATCCGGCAGAAGGTGCCGATCGACGCCTGGAGCATGCACCTCTACCCGATCGGCTCGCCGCTGCAGGCGTACTTCGTGCCGTCGTGGAAGACCATCCCGCAGATCACGCGGCTGGTGGATAGGCTGAAGCCCGGCGCGCCCATCTACGTGACGGAGACCGGCTATCACACGTCGTACAACCGCTATCACCGCTACTTCGTCAGCGAGGCCCAGCAGGCCGCGTGGGTGGGCGAGACCATGCAGGCCGCCAAGCAGTACCCGCGCGTTGAGGTGGCCGTCTGGTTCAACCTCCAGGACAACCCGTTCTGGACCGGTGGACTGATGCGCATTAACGGCACGAAGAAGCCGGCCTGGGCGCAGTTCACCGCTCAGGTGGGCGCCACCCCGCGCCCTGCGACCTGGGCCCCATGACCGGAGACGGCCGCAGCGACGACAAGCTGGACGATGTCCGCGCGTACTACGACCGCATCGCCCCGCGGCTGCGCGCCGTGGAGCAGGAGAACTGGCACCTGCAGAGCCGCATGTCGTGCGTGCTCGCCACCATCGACCGCTATGGGCCCGGGCCCGGCGGACGCGTGCTCGACGTCGGGTGCGGCGGGGGCTTCCTGCTCGAGGAGCTGGCGCGTCGCGGCTACACCGGCATCGGCATCGACCTCTCTCCGGAGTCGGTGGAGATCGCCAACACGCGGCTCGCGGACATTGGCGCGGCCGACCACCTGCGGGCCGAGGTGGGCAGCGCCTACGAGCCGCCCGAGGGGCCCTTCGACCTCGTGTGCCTCACCGATGTGCTCGAGCACCTCGAGGACCCTCGCGGGTGCCTGCGCGCGCTTCGGGAGCAGATGGCACCCGGCGCGCTGCTCGTGATCTCCACCCCGAACCGGCGCAGCCTCCCCGGCGCCCGGCGGTGGCTCGCCGAGCGCGGCGTGCCGGGCATTCACCTGAGCCTCGCCCCCATCGACAACTGGCAGACCTGGGTTGACCTGGAGTCGCACGCCGCCGCCGCGGGCATGGTGCCCGTGAGCAAGCGCGGCATCTTCTTCCGCCCGGGCGGCAAGGTCGGATCGCAGATCGGACGCGTGTACCGCTACGACCGGGTGCGCGACCTCGAGCGGCGGGCGTCAGGGACCCCGCTCGGGCGGTTCGGCTTCTACATCGTCCTGGGCTTCCGGCCGCTGCCCTGATGCCCGACCGGGGGCGCCGCGGCATCATCGCGGGGGGCATCGTGGCGCTGGTGCTCGTGGCGTTCTCGGTGTTCGTGCTGCCGTTCGCGTTCACCACGCCACCGCCCATCATCACGCGGTTCGTGGCCACCCGCGCCTTCAGCCCCGGAAGCGAGGCGGGCCGCGCGCTGGGCACCGTGGCGATCCGCCTCAGCGAGCCCAGCAATGTCTCGATCACGATCAAGGACCCGGAGACGGGCACGATCGTCGCCCGGCTGGCCGATGGCGACGACGTGGTGCGCACGAAGACCCTCGCCGTGCGCTGGGACGGCAACGACCTCGATGGCAAGCGCGTGCCCGACGGCACCTACGCGATCGACCTCGAGGCGCGCGCCGGCGAGAAGAAGTTCTCGAAGAGCCGCAAGGTGGTGGTGGACACCACCGCGCCCTCGCCCGAGGTGACGGTCACCTCCACGCCCGCGGCCTGCGTGACCGAGGTGAGCGCCCCCGGCGAGGCCGCCACGGTCACCTTCTCGGCGCCGAACGCGGGGGTGGAGGAGAAGCCCCGCTCCGTCGGGCCGCGCGGCAGCACCACATGGACGTGGAACGGGCGTGATCGCGGCGGGCAGCTGGTGCCCCCGGGCCTGCAGGTGATCCGGGTGGTCTCGGAGGACGAGCGGGGCAACCTCGACGCCGTGGGGCGCACCTGCTGGGTATCGCACCTGGCGGCCCGGGCCGTGCCCGGCCGGCCAGCAGCGGGTGGCCAGGTGGGCGTGGTGGTGGCCGGGCAGGATGATCCCGAGGTGACGCTCACTCTGCGCCAGCGCCTCGGCACCCCCGGCGACCGCGCCGGCGTGCAGGTGCTGGGCGACCAGGTGGGCGAGGCAGTCACCGGGCCGGCGTCCACCGCGCGCATCACGCTCCCCGAGGGCGTGGCCCCGGGGAGCCTCTGGCTGCTCGCGGCCACCGACGACTCCCACCAGGCCCTCATCGGCTTCAGGGCGCAGGGATGAGCACCGAGGCCATCCGCTACGCCGCGGCCATCATCGCCGCGATCGGCCTGGTGCTGATGCTCACGCCCACGCCCCTGGCCGCGGCGGTGCGCCTGCCCGACAGGAGCCGCCGCCTCGCCGGGCTCGCCGTGCTGCTCATCGGGTGGGTGGTGATGGCCGGCACGCTCGTGCCCGACGGCGTGTCCGACCGCCTCTCCACGCCCGTTGGCCTCGTGGGCGGCATCGTCGGCGTGCTCGTGGCGCTCGCCGCGCTCATGACCCTCGGCTGGCTCGTGGCCAAGCGCCCATGGGTGTGGTTCCTGCTGCTCGGGCTCGCCCTGCCGGTGCGCATCCCCATCACCCTCGGAGGCGAGAGCGCCAACCTGCTGCTGCCGCTCTACGCGGTGATCGTGCTCGGGCTCGCCGTGCTCTGGTGGATGGAGCGCCAGGGCACCCGCGAGCGCGTGTGGCCGTCCTCGATGCTCGACCTGCCACTGATGCTCTTCGTGGGCTTCACCCTGGTGTCGCTCATCTGGTCGTCGGACGTGCCCGAGGGTGCTGTGAAGGCCACCTTCTTCTGGATCCCCTTCGTGCTGCTCTACCTCATCGTGGTGGCGATCTGGCGCGAGGGGAAGGCGCTGGTCACGCTGGCCATCACCACGATGGCCATGGCGGTGCCGGTGGCGGTGCTCGCCCTTGGCCAGTACGCCACGGGGGACATCCTCTGGAACCACCGGCTCATGCAGTCGAACGTCTACAGCCGGTTCTTCCGCGTCAACTCGATCTTCTACGACCCCAACATCCTGGGCCGGTACCTCGCCCTCGCGCTGCTCATCACGGTGGCCGTGGCGTGGATGAAGCGCGACAGCACGCGCACCCTCGTGGCCTGCGGGGCCGTGGCCGCCATCTACTCGGGCGCCCTCATCGTCACCTTCTCGCGGAGCAGCGCGCTCATGCTCATGGTGGGCCTGCTCATCATGGCGCTGCGCATGTTCGGCTGGCGCCGCACCGTGCTGGTGGCGGTGATCATGGCGGTGGCCGGCAGCGCGGTGGCCATCGCCTCGTCGAGCCAGGTGCGGGCGGCGCTCACGTCGACCGAGCGCCTCGACAAGGTGAGCGAGGGCCGCTTCGATCTCGTGGGCGGCGGCGTGGACATCTTCCAGGAGCATCCCGTGGCCGGTGGCGGCCTGGGGTCGTTCGCCACCGACTACGCCAACCTGCTCTCCGAGAAGGAGCTGCGGAAGACGCGCGTGGTCATCTCGCACAATGCGCCCGTGACGATCCTGAGCGAGGAGGGCGCCATCGGGTTCGCGCTCTTCGTGTGGCTGTGCGTGATCGCCGTGATCATCGGCATCCGCGCCACGCGTGATCGCGACGAGGATGTCGGCGTGCCCTCGGCCACCATGCTGGCGGCGCTGGTGGGCATCTTCGTGCACGCGCTCCTCTACTCGGCGATGTTCGAGGATCCCTATACGTGGGTGCTCGCGGCGGGCCTGGTGGCATCGGCCGCCATCGCCGCGCGCGCCGCCACCGCGGGCGGGGACCGGGCCGGCCAGAGCCCGGCGACGGGGACATGACCATCCCGGCACGCGTGCGCGGCGGAGGGCACCCATGAGTGCCCGCCCGCTCCGCGTGATGTGCCTGTCCAACATGTATCCGGGCCCCGGGGCGCCGGACTACGGCGCGTTCATCGAGCGCATGTGCGAGTGCATGGAGCAGCGCGGGGTGGAGGTGGACCGCGTGGTCATCCGCACGCGGTCGTCGGGCCGGCTGCGCACGCCGCTCAAGTACGCGGGGCTCACGGCGAAGGCCATCGCGGCGAGCCGGCGGGCGGACGTGATCTGGGCCCACTACCTGTTCCCCACCGGCCTCATCGCGGCCATCGCGGGCCGCATCGGCCGCACCCCATGGGTGGTCACCGCGCATGGCGGGGACGTCGCGAACCTCTCCAACGGGGCGGTGCGCCGCCTGAGCAGCGCGCCGGCGCACTCGGCGGCGGCGGTGATCGCCGTGAGCGAGTGGCTCGCCGGGCGCATGTATGCCGAGGGGCTGCGCCCCGAGCGGGTGGAGATCGCGAGCATGGGGGTGGATGCCCGGCGCTTCGCCATCGGCGACCGCGCGGGGGCACGCGCGCGGCTGGGCCTTCCGCCCGACGCACCGGTGGTGGTGGCCGTCGGCGGCCTCAGCGAGCGCAAGAACCCGCTGGGCCTCATGCGGGCGTTCGGCCTGCTGCGCGAGCAGGTGCCCGATGCCCGCCTGGCGCTCGTGGGATCCGGCCCGCTCGCAGACGCCGTCGACGCGCAGGCGCGGGCCATGGGCCTCGACGAGGTGATCGTCCGCACGGGGCTCGTGCCCAACTCCGCGGTGACCGACTGGATGACCGCCTGCGACGTGGCGGCGCTGGTGAGCCTGGTGGAGCCCCTGGGCGTGGCGGCGCTCGAGGCCATGGCGAGCGGCCGGCCGGTGGTGGGCACCGAGGTGGGCGGCCTGAAGGAGGTCGTCCCCGATGGCGTGGCGGGGGTGATCGTCGATCCGCGCGACGACGCGGCAATCGCGGCGGCCCTCGCCCGCATGATCTCCGCGCCGCCCGACCCCACGACGTGCCGCGACGCGGCCCTCGTCCACTCGCTCGACGTCGAGACCGATCGCGTGCTGGAGGTGCTGGCAACCGCCGCCCGCAGGTGACCCCCTGAAACGGGTCACGGCGGGGTGTTGCTACCGTGGGGCCAGATGTCGCTTGGTTCCGCCACCCGGCCGAGCGGGGCCTCGGGGGGCCTCGGCCTGCGCGCCGGGATCCTCGTGCTCGTCGCCGCGCTTGCCGCCGGCGCCCTCGCCGTATTCGCGCCCATTCCCGGGGTGGTGCTGGCCGTGGTGCTCGTGGGCGCCGTGCTGCTCGGCAACACGTCGCTGCCCGCGCTGGGACGCATCGCGGTGCTGGTGGCCATGGTGGCCGCCATCATCGGCCCCAACCTCGCGGTGCCGGGCGCCCAGGAGGCCTTCGCCTTCCGGTTCGTCGCGGGGCTGATCATCGTCGGAATAGGCGTGTGGCTTGTGATGGGCCGCGGGCTGCCGGTGCCCGACGGCCTCGGCCGGCCGGTGGGCATCGCCGCCGCCTGGGTGGGCTGGGCGCTGGTCACCACCCTCTGGGCCATCTCGTCCACGGACGCCATCCGCTGGACCATCTTCCTCTTCATGATGACCGGCCTGATGCTGGCCATCCCGGTGGCGGCATCCACCAAGCGCCGGCTCGCGTGGTTCCTGGGGGCGCTGGGGGTCACCTTCGTGCTCGCCGTGCTCGTGGCGTTCGCCGAGATCGCCACCGGCGTGCGGCTGCCCACCAGCGCGCTGGCCGAGCGCGTGGGCGCCTTCGCGGCCACGTCGTTCTTCGGCAACCAGAACAACTTCGCCACCTACCTGGCCCTCACGCTGCCCTACCTCGTGGTGCTGCCGGTCATCGCCCGCGACGTGCGGCTGCGGCTTCTCGGCGCGGCCGGCGCGGTGGTGGCGATCGCCCTCATCCTGTTCAGCGGCTCGAAGGCCAACCTCATCGCCACCGGCATCATCCTCGTCGGCATGCTCGTGGTGATGGCCACGGAGCCCGCCATGCGTCGAGCATTCATCGCGGCCCTCACCGTGGTGGGCGTGGCCCTGGTGCTCATCATCCCGTCACTCTTCGGGGCGGGCATCGTGCCGCTGCCCGAGCAGGCCGTGGCCAAGCTCGACTTCGGCACGCTCCAGGCACAGGTGCAGAGCGGATCCGGATCGGGAGCCGTGCGCACGTCGCTGCTCGGGACGGGAGCGGACCTGGTGGCGCAGAGCGGCGGGGCCGGGGTGGGCGCCGGCAACGCCGAGGTGGCCGTGCGCGAGAAGCAGGGATACGAGGGCGTGGCCAACCTGCACAACTGGACCCTCGAGGTGCTGGTGGACACCGGGGTCATCGGCCTCGTGCTCTTCCTCGCGCTCTACGTGTACATGCTCGTGGGCAACCTGCGCATCGCCCGGCGCACCCACGACCCATGGCTGCGCTACATGGGGCTCGCCGGATCGCTTGCGCTGCTCGGGTTCATCACCGGCAGCCTGGGCCCGTCAACCGCCATCCACTTCGCCCCGATGTGGATCACCTTCGGGCTCTGCCTCACCACCATCGTGCTCGCGCGCCGCGTGGGCCCGGACGGGATGGCCCCATGAGGATCCTCATGATCAGCCACATGTATCCCAGCCCGGTCAACCCGACCGGCGGCATCTTCGTGCACGAGCAGGTGAAGGCGCTCATCGCGCGGGGCCACGAGGTGCGCGTGGTGTCGCCCAAGGGATGGGCGCCTCCCGGCCTCGGGCGCTGGAAGGCCTACCGCGACGTGGTGCCCGAGGACACCGTGGACGGCGTGGTGGTGCACTACCCGCGCAAGCTCACGCTGCCGGGCGCGCGACTGGGACACCGCAACGCCGACGCCTTCCTCGCGGGCATCCGGCGCACCGTGCGGCGGATCCACCACGAGTGGCCATTCGACGTCATCCATGCGCACATGATGGTTCCCGACGGCTGGGCCGCCGCGCGCATGGGCCGCGAGCTCGGCGTGCCCGCGGTGGGAACCGCCCACAGGGCGGACGTGCTGGACATCCCGGCAGCCGGCCGGCAGTCGCGCATGCGCGTGGCCGAGGCCATCCAGGAGCTCGATGCGGTGGTCACCGTGAGCCGCGCCATCGGCGACGCGGCGGATGCCATCGCCCGCCCCCGGCGGCCCATCACCGTGGTGCCCAACGGGGCGGACGCCGAGGTGTTCCTGCCGCGCGATGCCGCGGAGGCGCGCCGGCGCTTCGGGCTTCCCGATGACGGCCCGGTGGTGTCGTACGTGGGCAAGCTCGTGCCCCGCAAGGGCGTGGATACGCTCATCGAGAGCATGGGGCTGCTGAGCGCGCGCGAGGGCGGGGCGCCGAGGCTGGTGATGGCCGGCATCGGCGGGCTGCGCGAGCCGCTCGAGCAGCGCGCCGCCGAGCTGGGCATCGCCGACCGCATCACGTGGCTCGGCAAGGTGCCGCACGACGAGGTGGGCTGGGTGATGGCCACGGGGGATGTCTTCGTGCTGCCCTCGCTGTCGGAGGGCCTTCCCACCGTGGTGTGCGAGGCCATGGCCTGCGGGCTGCCGGTGGTGGCCACCGCCGTGGACGGCACCCCCGAGATCGTGGACGACCCGGCCACCGGCCTGCTGGTGCGCCCGCACGATGCCGAGGGGCTGGCCGATGCGCTGGCACGCGTGCTGGGCGATGCCCCGCTTCGCGCCGCGATGGGCGCCGAGGCGCTTCGCCGCTCGGAGGCCGACTACACCTGGGCGGCCAACGCAGCCCGCATGGAGGATGTCTACGAAGCGGTGATCGCCGGATGACCGGCCACGGCGACGCGGTCGCCGTGGTGCTCCAGGCATCCGGCCCGAACGCGCTCGGCATCATCCGCTCCCTCGCCGCCGAGGGCGTGCCGGTGATGGCCACCGACCGCGACCCGGGGGCCATGGGCCTGCGCTCCCGCCACGCGCGCAAGGTGGTGCTGCCCGACCCCGTGGACGACCCGTCGGGCTTCGTGGACGAGCTCGAGGTGCTCGGGCGCACGCTCGGCATGCGCGGCGTGCTGTTCCCCACCCACGACGAGGCCGTCGAGGCCATCGGTCCGCACGAGCAGCGGCTGGCCGAGTGGTTCGACATGCCGTGGTCGCCGTGGTCGCACCTGCAGCCCTACCTCGACAAGTCCGCGCAGCACGCGGCGGCGCGGCGCATCGGGTTCCCGGTGCCCGTCACCGTGGAGCCCGCGGACGAGGCCGACCTGGCCGCGGCCATCCCCGAGATGCGCTTCCCGGTCATCCTCAAGCCGCGCGTCGACCCGGCCGGCTTCAAGCGGGAGTTCGGTCGCCAGGTGCTCGAGGCGGCGGACGCCGAGGAGCTGCGCGCGCAGTGGCACCGCTCGGCCGCGCACCTGCCGCAGGTGTGCGAGGTGATCCCCGGGGGCGACGACCGGCTCTGGACCCTCGGCTCGTACCGCGACGCCGAGGGGCGCCCGCTGGCGTCGTTCACCGGCCGCAAGCTGCGCCAGTGGCCCCCGGGGTTCGGCACCGCGCGCGCGGCCGAGGCGTGGTGGGACCCCGGCCTGGCACGGCGCTGCCATGCGCTGCTCGACGAGATCGGCTTCCACGGCATCTCGCAGGTCGAGGTGAAGCGCGACCCGCGCGACGGCCGCGACTACCTCATCGAGGTCAACCCGCGCTCGTGGCTCTGGATCTCCCTCGCCACCGAGGCCGGCGTGAACATCCCGCTCGCCGCGTACCTCGACGCCATCGGGCGTCCCTGCACGTGGCCCGAGGGGCACCGCAGCGACATCCGCTGGGTGCTGTCGGCCAAGCACCTGCCCGCGAGCGCCGGCGAGGTGCGCCGGGGTCGGTGGGGCCGCGGCGCCGCCACGCGCAGCCTGCGCCCGCCCGTGGTGGACGGCGTGCTGTCGGTGAGCGACCCGGGGCCCGGCCTCGGCCAGGTGGGCCGCATCATCAGGAGGAAGGCCTCATGAGCGCGCTGCGCATCCGCATCGAGGGCTGCCGCGAGCAGTTCCGCCCGCGGGCCGAGTGGGTGCTGCGCACCCTGGCCGAGGGCCTCGGGCGCACCGCGGAGTTCACCCTCGCGGACGCCGACCTGGTGTACGCGCCCAGCGCCCCGGCGTCGGGCCTGTGGATCCCCGCCCAGCCCGAGGCACAGGAGTTCTTCGAGGGGCAGGAGGCCTTCCCCGGCGTGGCGGTGCACCGGGCCGCTGGGCTCACCCTTCTGTTCCCGCCCGCGGCGGAGGGCGGCGTGGTGCCCGGCGACATCGTGGCCAGCGCCTTCTACCTGCTCGCCCGGTGGGACGAGTACCGCGTGGCGGAGCGCGACCGCTTCGGCAGGCTGCCCTTCGACAGCAGCGCCTTCGCGCGCATCGCCGGCCTCGACATCGAGGACCCCGCGGTGGAGGGCTACCTGGCGGCACTGCGCGAGGCGCTGGGCATGCCGGCCCCCGACTCGTGGTCGGTGTTCCTCACCCACGACATCGACCGCATCCGGCGGCGCACGCCGCGCGGCATCGCCCGGTCGGTGAAGCGCCGTCGCCACCGCGCCCTGCGCGACCTCACGGGTCACGACCCCTGGGACAACGTGCCGGACCTCCTCGAGACCACCTGGCGCCGC
>SXGQ01832858.1_pt1 | contig 34044 bp, 27 predicted proteins | sample 3178371 | NCBI WGS metagenome assembly SXGQ01 (sample SAMN11356859, study PRJNA531348) | freshwater metagenome | isolation source: freshwater sample F1-20 | place: China: Fuxian Lake, Yuxi | collected 2017-12-25 | reverse complement strand
GTAAGGAAAAGGTCCCATCCCCAATAGCCCGTTCTCACTTTGCAGCACCACGTTCATCCCGGCGGGAATATAATTGGCCACGAGGGTCGGAATACCGATCCCCAGGTTCACGTAATATCCATCGCGTAATTCACGGGCGATGCGTTGGGCAATCTGTTCTTTGGTCAGGGCCATGAGGATGTCTTTATCGCGTACGCGTGGTTCGTTGTTCAATTCGTTTTTCATAAGAAGTGCCCTGAAAGATCCGGTGCACATAGATCCCGGGCGTGTGTATCTGATCCGGATCCAGCTGACCGGCCGGTACCAGCTCCTCCACTTCGGCGATGGTGATCTTTCCGGCCATGGCCATCAGGGGATTGAAATTTCGGGAAGTAGCTCGAAAAATAAGATTGCCGTGGGGGTCGCCTTTCCAGGCTTTCACGATGGCAAAATCGGCCTCAAAGGCCAACTCCATCAGATATTCTTTCCCCTGGAAGATTCGCGTCTCTTTACCGGAAGCTACTTCCGTGCCTACGCCCGCGGGCGTATAGATCGCCGGCATTCCGTAACCCGCGGCCAAACAACGGGTGGCCAGCGTTCCTTGGGGAATGAGTTCCACCTCGAGCTCTCCGGAAAGCAGTTGACGCTCGAACTCGGCATTCTCACCTACATATGAAGAGATCATTTTTCTGACTTGCCGTTGCCGAAGCATCAATCCGATCCCAAAATCATCCACCCCGGCATTGTTGGAGATACAGGTCAGGCCCGTCACTTTTTTACGGACCAGCGCCGCGATGCAATTCTCCGGAATGCCGCAGAGACCAAAACCGCCCAGCATCAGAACGGACCCGTCTTGTATATCGGCAATAGCCTGGTCGGCACCCGTTACCACTTTATTCATATCCGTACACTTGTTCGCGTGAAATTAGTCAAGAAAACCCGAACTAATAGGCCAGGGGCTTCGGAGAGAAAGTAGGCCGTTTATCGGCGGGGATGGGTTGGGGCTTAACGCGGGTGGAACTATCGGTTGGAGTGCTGACGGAATCCACGTGCGTTTCAGGCAAGGCAGCCAGGGGTGTGGGGGCTGTGATCGGACGCTGACCGATCGAATCAATAATGGGCTGTAACTGCTTGGGATGTTTCTTGTAATAGTCGAGGCTGATACGGAACAGGGAATCGGTGAGTCCGTGTTTGCTCAAGATCGCCGCATAGAGCTGAGGGCCTTTTGCTTTTGCGGAGAGGGCGCTGTCGCGACCAACCACATAGTTGGATACGAACTGCTCGGCCCGTAACAGATCCCACAACACCGCCTCCATTTTCTCCGCGGACAATACGCCGGTGGGTCGTGAGGGCTTGTCTGCGCAGGAAAGGAGCAACAGGGAAAACAAAAGCGGGCCAAGAAAAGGGCGGATCATCGAAGTTCCTTGTAGAGATTGGCGTTGGTGATATCCAATTTGGAGAGCAATTCCCGGGCCCGGGCCTTTTGTTCTCCGTTCGCTTTGGAAAAGAGTTTGACGAGCTCATTGCCTTTGCCTTGGAAAAAGAAGGGCAGCACCATCACGCTGGGGTTTTCCGTTTGGATGGTTTGCAAGAAGCCGAGGGCGTTCAGGATACCGGAGCGACCGGCTTCCTCGTTTTCGTAGAAAACGTCGAGTCCGGTCCGATAATAAGCATAGAGGGCATCGTGTACCAGGGCCATGCGGTTGTTGTTGAAATTCTCGGCCAGCCAGTAACGGTTGCGAAGTCCGTCGAATGATTTCCAGCCCGTGATGTCCCGGCTGTCGGGAGCGTTGTTCACGATGTTCCAGGTGCGCAGAAAATAGGGCTCGCCGCCCCGGAGGGAGAAGGAGTCGTAGTCGAGCCCCAGGATCAGATTCACATAATAGGCCAGGATAGCGGTCAGGTTGGCGACCATGGGATCGTTCCCCTGTACCCGGTTCTCGTTGAATTCGATCGGTTGAAATTCGATGTATTTAAAGACGACATTATCGTCTTGAAAATTCAGTAAGGGAGAATCGTAGGAGGTGTTGTAGGCGGTGCGGGCGGCTTGGACGGTCAGGCGGCCTTTGAAGATGTTGTTGCCCAGGTCTTGTTCGATGTTGAGCACGAAGCTGCATTGGATCCGTTCGGCAGGCTGGAAGACGTCGTTGGTCCACTTGCGCGTATTGAGAAAATTCGTGATGCCGTTTTGCAACGTTTGGAAGATCTTTTTGTCGACCTGTGTACTGACCTTGCTGGAGTTCACGGAAAAGCGGGCAAAGACCTCTTGGGCCTGGACGGGGCCGGAGAGCATCCAACCCATTAGCAGAAGTAGAAAAATATTTTGGATGTGTAGGCGCATCATTACGAATTCAAATTTACCCGCTTTGAGAGATTTTGACATAAAAAAACCGATGGCTGGCCATCGGTTTAACAAAAAGATCAGAGGTATTAGCTGAAGAGGTTTTCGTCATTCTGGCGGAAATAGATCTTATCCTCCAAAAACTCATGGGTGGCCTGCAGGGCCGGGTTGGGCATCCGCTCGTAAGCGCGGGAGATCTCGATTTGCTCTTTATTCTCATGGATCTCTTCCATGCTTTCAGTATGGCTGGCAAACTCCTCGAGTTTATTATGGAGTTCTTCCTTGATGGCGATATTGATCTGGTTGGCCCGCTTGCCCACGATGGCTATGGAGGCATAGAGGTTTCCGGTCTTAGCCTTCATCTCTTCGAGGTTTCGGGTTTCCACGTTGTTGGTGATGCCGGCACTGAGCTGGCGACGAAGTTTACTCATTGGTCAGGGTTTTAATATTGTTTTTCGAATTCGTTAAAAAATCTTCTGCTTCTTTGCGGAGTTTACTGTCCGGGAACCGATCCACGAACTCATAGCACTCGTTGATGACCTGCTCGAAACGCTCTACCTTCTTTTCTTCAACGCTCATTTCAGCGTAGCGGAAATAGGCTTTGATGATCATCAACTTGTAGGTATCGGCGCGATCCGATTCCGGGTAGTTATTGAGCAGGGCCGTGAACGCGACTCCGGCCGCCCGGAACTGACCCAGATCATAATACAGCTGGGCACTTTTCTGATCCTTCACTTCCAGTTTAGCGCGGCAGATGTCGATGATCTCATTGGCCTGTTTGTTTCGCTCCGAACCCGGATGGGTGTTGATGAAGGTCTGCATCATGCCCATGGCGCGGAGGGTATTGGTTTGGTCCAGTTCCGCTTTAGGGGATTGCTTGTAGAACGAATAGGCACGCATGTAGTCGATCTCTTCGGCTTTGGAACTGTTCGGAAAGATCTCCAGGTAGTTCTTGAAGAGGTTTTCAGCGTTCATGAAATCGCTCAGGTTATAGGCGCAATAGGCGTATTTGTAGTAGATGTCCTCGAACTCCTTATTCGCTTTGTAATAGGGCATAACATCCTCATACACCTGTTGAGCCTTGATGTACTGCTCTTTTGCAAAGAACTGTTCCGCCATGCGCAACTTATAAGCGGGATCGGGGTTTTTGAGCAACTTGGTCATGCTGTTGCTACAAGCTGTCAGCATTCCCAATGCCCAGCAGCCGATTATCCAATATCCTACGATACGTTGTGGCATAGGGGAGGCAAAGTTAATGTTTCCGGGGCAAATCTGAGGGAAAATCCATTACCCTGGAACAGGCGACCGTTAAGGTTCTGGTAAAGGAAAAAAGAAGTCCCGCCGGGGCTGGCGGGACTTCCCATTTATTTGAACCTGGATCAGTTCTTTCTCAGGTTGGGGTGCGGGGGCTCCACGCGGTTGGGACCAGACTCCCCTTCGCCGGCAGCGCGCAGGTCGATCGTATCGCAATCGCCACCCAGCTGGCCATAGCTGAAGATGAATCGATCGATGTTGATACCCTCTTTGTCCACCATATAATTGATCACGGTATTGACATGATCCCAGCTCATCTGCTGTTCTTTCTTGCTGGTGGCACAATAACCGATAACCACCACTTTACAACTGGGGTTGTTGCGGATGGCAACGGCTGCAGTGGAAAGGGCCGACTTCGCGTCGTCGGTTAGGTTGTTGGTTCCCGGCTTGAAAGCAACACTAGGAAGCGAACCCATACTGGCGGCACAAGTCGGTGTGGTCGTGGCCGGGGGGATCAGCGACTTGCAGTCGTCGGGACAGGGGCATTTGCCCACACCATCGGCATCTACGTTCTGCTGGCAATAAGTTGGTGTGATGAGCTCCTTGTCCTTGCAATCCGGCACACCGTCCCCGTCCGTATCGAGGCTTACGCCGTGACTGTCAACCGGACAACCGGCAGGCGTTTGTTCCCGGTCGAATTGATCGGTCACGCCATCACCATCCGTATCCGGCAAAACGGGTTTGGGGAATTTCATCAAACGAGGGTTGCGGATCTCACTGTAGGCATAATCCAGCGGATTGATCCACCACAAGGGCTCAACCGAGCGAGCACCCAAGTTGATGTTCAATCCAACGGTCAAATAATTGTAAGAATCAAAATCACGGGTCAGGGCCGCATCACCCCAAGGATTTTCCTGCCAACGCTGACCATCCAACAGGTCATCGCGCACGATATTCATCCGATCCTCAATAGCCAAATTCAAGCGGTTGTTCAATTTGAAGGCCACACCCATACCGACGATGGCAACGGGGCGAAGAGTTTTGCCACCGATCTTCGGACGGGTGGTGCCGTGATCCTCCGCAGGGGTTTCGTAATCATCGTCCAATACGTTATTGCGCATGTTCTTTAAGAAAGAACGACGCTCTTTGTACGGGGCTGAAGTAAGTGCCTGAAAATTGTATTTTTGGGTTCCATTGAGCGCATTCACATACGTCTCATATATCATCGCGCCCATCCCACCGACTAAATATAGATTCATCCCGGTTTTGGACTTGTGGAACCGCACGTTGTTCAGGGTGATGACTCCCTGTAAACTCAACTCCTGTACATTGGTCTTGTAGTTGTAGAACACCTGCTCCCAGGGACGACCCGGCTGACCGGTAGAAGAGCTGACCACGATCGCACCACCCGGACCAGGTTGTGCCAATGGCGCGGAGTAACGCTGATTCGGATCGGTGATATTTCTGCCCCAAGCCGGATTCTTGCCATAATTACCGGAGGCCGTGTAAGCATATCCCTTCCCGACACCGTTCATGAACTCACCGCGCAAAGAGAAAACATACCCGAAGGCCTTGCGCACATGAAGGCCAAATCCGGGCGAGAGAAACTGCGCGTGCACGTCACCATTGATCTGAAACAAGCCTCCTTTCACCCCGATCTCCCATTGGTTGCGGGGTTTGGAAGGGAAATTGTATGTGCCGTTCAAGAATTCAGTGTGCTGGGGCATCCGCTTGCTGGGAATCAGTGAGGAGTCTTTAAGATCGTATCCGCCGCCCACATTTTGCGCGAACGCAGTGGAAATCAGCGAGACACAAGCGATCAAAAGGACCCTTAATGAATTGGTTTGCATAGTTTGATATTAAATTTTTTAAGGATAAGCCCGTAATTCCACAAAATTACATCTACGAGGGGATTTTCCAAATTTTACTTCGTTTATTTGCAATGATATCCCTTTAGCTTTCAATTACTTAAAGTGATTTTTGAAGTTGCGGGCTGAGGTCGAAATCAACAATGATCCCCCTCAACCGTAACGCTGATACCGGGCATGAAACTACCGAACCACCTGATCGAGACAGAGCTGAAGCAGTTCGACAAATGCTTTCAGGAAGCCGTTCGCAGCGACGCGCCCTTGCTGGATCGGATCATGCGGTATGTCGTAAACCGAAAGGGAAAACAGATCCGACCCATGTTTGTGCTGCTCTGCGCCAAACTCTGCGGCACCATCAACGAGAAAACCTATCGGGCGGCCTCCCTGGTCGAAATCCTGCACACCGCCACGCTGGTGCACGACGACGTGGTGGATGATTCGCTCGAGCGCCGAGGTTTCTTTTCCACCTACGCTCTCTGGAAAGCCAAGGCCAACGTCCTGATCGGCGATTACCTCTTGGCGAAAGGTTTGTTGTTGTCGCTCGACCACGGCGACTACCGCATCCTGCACATCCTCTCCGAAGCCGTTCGGAAAATGAGCGAAGGCGAACTCCTTCAACTCGAGAAAGCCCGCAGCCTCAACCTGCGCGAAGAAGTATACTTCGAGATCATCCGCAATAAAACCGCCTCCCTGCTGGCCTCGGCTTGTTCGGCCGGTGCCTGGTCGGTTTCCCAAGATGAAACCATCACCGAAACCCTTCGGGCCTTCGGCGAAACAACCGGCATGGCCTTCCAGATCAAAGACGATCTGTTCGATTACACCCAAGAGCGCGTGGGCAAACCGACCGGCAACGACATCAAGGAAAAAAAATTAAGCCTGCCCCTGATCTATGCCCTGCAACAGGCAGAGCGGCCGATCCGAAAAAAATTGATCTACATCCTCAAAAATGAAAATACCCAACGAGACCGGGTCGATTGGGTGATCCATACCGTAAATGAGTACGGAGGCATCGTGTATGCAACCGACAAAATGAATACATTTAAAGCCCAGGCCCTCGAACAACTCCATCAATTTCCGGAGAGTCCGATCCGACAAGGACTGGAAGACATGGTCCGCTTTGTGACCGAGCGAAAATTCTAAGCCGAGCCAGGAACATGCTAAAACGCTGGATACTTCAACCGCCCGATCCATCGGCCATCACCCGGCTGCAAGCACAACTCAACCTGCAACCCGCCTTGTTGGAATTACTGGTGAAGCGTGGCATCGAGGACCTCGACACGGCTCGTAGTTTTTTTCGCCCCGACCCCAACACCCTGCACGCCCCGTGGCTGATGAAGGATATGAAAAAGGCCGTCGACCGGATCGAACGGGCCCTCCAGCAAAACGAATCGATCCTGATCTACGGCGATTACGATGTGGACGGCACCACCTCCGTGGCCAGTATGTACTCGTTCCTTCGGAAACACCATGCCCGACTCGATTTTTATATTCCCCACCGCTACCGGGAAGGATACGGACTCAGTCAGGCCGGCATCGACTACGCCATCCAACAACACGTTCAACTCATCATTACCCTCGACTGCGGCATCAAATCCGTAGAACTGATCCAGCAGGCAGTCGACAATGGCATTGACGTTATCGTCTGCGACCACCACCTGCCAGACACCCTGCTGCCGCCCGCCCAGGCCATCCTCAATGCCAAACAACCCGACTGTCCCTACCCCTTCAAAGAATTATGCGGCTGCGGGGTTGGATACAAACTCATGACGGCACTGTGCGAACGTATGCAATGGCCCCCGGCCGAAGCCGATGAATACCTCGACCTGCTGGCCACCGCCATCGCCGCCGATATCGTTTCGATGAGCGGCGAAAATCGGGTACTGACGTACCTGGGACTCCAAAAAGCCAACCAACGACCCAACATCGGCATTCAGGCATTGGCCAAGATCAGTGGACTCACCAAAACCCTGCACCTCCAAAATCTGGTCTTCATGATCGCCCCGCGCGTGAACGCAGCGGGCCGAATGGATGATGCCAAAAAAGCCGTTCACCTCTTCACCGCCGACAGCGAAGAAGCCGCGATGGAATATGCCAAAGCCCTCCACGCCGACAATGATGAACGCAAACAAGCCGATCGCTCCATCACCCAGGAAGCCCTTCGGCAAATTGAAGCCAATCCCGATTGGAAAGAACGGGTCTCCACCGTCGTCTTTCATCCCGACTGGCATAAAGGCGTGGTCGGAATCGTTGCCTCCCGCTTGATCGAACATCATTTCCGGCCCACCATCGTACTCACCCGCTCCGGTGATGAAGCCTCCGGCAGTGCCCGCAGCGTTCCGGGTTTCAACCTGTACGAAGCCATTTATGCTTGCCGCGACCTGCTGACCCGTTACGGGGGACACATGGCAGCCGCCGGCATGAGCCTTCCGCTGGATAAAGTAGATGCCTTTCGCGATCAATTTGAAAAGGCCGTGCAACACACCCTCGACCGAGAACTGCTCATCCCCTCGATTCGCGTCGATGCCGAGATCCGAGTGGCCGACATCCACCAAAAATTATATGAGATCCTGAGACAAATGGAACCGTTCGGACCCGAAAACGAACCGCCCGTTTTTCTCATCCGCAACGTCACGGATACCGGCTATTCAAAAATCGTCAAGGAAGATCACCTTCGTTTTGTCGTCAAACAAGGCAACCACCGCATCGCAGGGATCGGATTCGGACTGGCCAAAAAAAGTAGCCTATTGCTTTCCGGTGATCCGATCGACCTGGTCTGCCACATAGAGGAAAACAACTACCAGGGAAACATCACGCTGCAAATTCGAGTGCTGGACATTCGCGCCGCCGAGCCAGCCCGGTAATTTCGCCTACATTTGTCAGTCATGAACCGGCAAACCCTCCGTTATTGGCCAGCCATCCTATTAACAGCAGCAACCCTGCTGCTAATCCCCCACGCCGGTCGTGCGCAAAGCTCCCCCAATACCCTCGACGTGGTTAGTTGGAACATCGAATACTTTGGCGCTCCCTATAACTCCGGCCCTCCCAATAAAGATGTGCAGGAAATGAATGCCAAACGCATCCTGCGGATGCTCGATGCCGATATCTACGGCGTATTGGAGATCGTGGATACCCTACGCTTCCGGCGATTGGTCGACTCGCTGGGACAAGGCGAATACGCCTTTGTCATCGCACCCTACTGCTCCAGCAATACCACCGGTACGGGAAATAGCTGGACCAGCGGACAAAAACAAGCCTACATCTACCGGCGCTCCGTTTTTACCAACGTCAGCACCCGAGGTATGATGCGCAACAGCAGTGCCGCGTATACCAACTGGGGCTCCGGACGATTTCCCTTTCAGCTCAGTGCCACCGCCACCATCAACGGAGTCAGTCGTAACCTGAACTTCATCTTACTACACGGAAAAGCCGGCGCCACGCAAACCGATTACGACCGACGATTCGCCGCCGCACAGGAACTCAAAGACACCCTCGATGCCTACTACAACAGTACGCTCAACTTGATCATTGGTGATTACAACGATGCACTGAATACCTCCATTTTTGCAGGTGCCACCACCAGCAGCTACATCTCGATCGTAGCCGACAGCACCGATACCGATAGTTACAAATCGATCACACTGCCCTTGGGAGCAGCCGGACAATCCACCATGATCAACTTTCCCAACGTCATCGATAACCACGTTATCTCCAATGAGGTCGTGCCCTTTTATATACCCAACTCCGCCAAAGTCCGGACCGATGTTACCACCATCGTACCCGATTACGTAAGTGCCGCCAATACGTCCGACCACTACCCCGTCTTCTCCCAATATAATCTCTCCGGCGTCGTTACGTCCGTTCCGCCAACTCCCGCCGCCGATTGGGGACTTTTTTTATACCCCAACCCCGGGCGATCATCCTACTATATCCGAACCACGCAGACTCAACCGGCCACACAGGCCAGATTGTTTTCGGGCAGCGGACAATTGATCTGGAACGGACGGCTTCCCCGTCTCAGTGCCGGATCTACCTATTCACTGCCGCTTCCTCCCCTCTCCAATGGAAACTATTACCTAGAGCTCACACAAGGAAACCAACGAACTCGTTTATCCCTGATGGAGGTGAAATAATAAGTCCCGCTAAAAGCGGGACTTATATCGATATCCTTTGGTTAGATCGAACGAGGCTTACTGCAACAGGATCCGCAGACGTCCCAACTCCTTCTCGAAATTCACCAACCGAAGCTCATAGATCCCCAGGGGTAAATGCGCCGGTATGACAAGGGTGCGATCGATAAAATTCCCCTGCACACTCATGTGATGAACGTGAACCATCCGCCCCAGTACATCGAAGAACTGTAAACCATGATAACCAGGTGTCAGATCCGTTAACGAAACGGTCAGGTTCACCGACTGTCCCGGACGCATCGGCGATGGGAAGACCCGGAATCCGGCCCCGATCGAACTCAACGTAACGGTGCGTTGGGCACCATAGGCCGTACCACCACTGCTGGTGGCATAAGCCTTGTAATAATACGTAGCGCCTTGCAACAGACCGGATACGGCGGACTGGAAAGTACCCCCGGAAAGATTATTCGAAGGCACCTTGGTTCCTGTCCCATCCGCAAAGCCATTGATAGAACTATATTCCACTCCGTAGGCCGTAACATTTGAACAGCCCGCTGCAGATATGGAACCTGCCAACGTAGCCCCCCGAGTGGTGATACCCGAAGCCGCACCGGTAGTGACCGTTGCAGGTGTATTCACTCCGGCACCCGAGGCTGCCACAAATACCGAGGAAGCTCCTCCGCCGGAAACAGGAATCGATCCGTTGTAAGCTAGAACCGCGGTCGGATTGAACCGAACAAAGATGGTGTAGCTCTGGGTTCCACCCGGATTGATGATGCCGATCGTGTTGTTGTAACTGCCACCGGAGGTTTGAGAGAAACTATATCCGGCCAGAGGCCCCACCGTGATCAACGAAGCCGTCAGATTGGTTCCATTGATGGTAAAGGAATTGGGACCGGCCAGAGCATTCACGCACACCGAACCAAATGGAGCCAGGGCCGTGGCCGTCAATTGTGGCGGCGGCGGAGCCGTGGTCGTAAAGCTTTGCTGCGCCCCATATGCCGTGCCACCACCATTCGTCGCATAGGCCTTGTAATAATAAGTGGTACCGGCCGTGAGTCCAGTCAAACCCGACGTAAAGCTACCCGCACTCAGGTTGGTAGAAGCTACCCGCGTACCAGAACCGTTGGCAAACCCATTGGTTGTGCTGTATTCAATTCCATAGGCAGTAACAGCACTGCATCCAATGGCCGTGATCGATCCGCCCGCCGTAGCTGTTGTAGTGGTAACCCCCGAGGAAGAACCGGTAACAACTGTGGGGAGCGTATTGATGCCGGCACCAGTAACCGCTACCGAAATAGAGGAAGAAATACCGCCGCCACTGACCGGAATATTTCCGTTATAGGATTGCACCGCCGTTGGCGTGAATTGAACAAATACCTGTTGCGTGAACGATCCACCAGCTTGAGAGATCGAGATACTGGCCGTGTATGTTCCGGTCGAGGTCGTGGAGAATGTATACCCTGTGAGTGGTCCCACCACGACGTTGGCATTGGTAAGATTGCTGCCGGTCAACGTGAAACTACCCGCAGCGGAAGTTGTGTTTACGCAAACATTACCAAAACCCGAAAGCGTGGTAGCACTGATCGAAGGCGACGCCGTAGTGAAAGATTGCTGAGTGCCCCACGTCGTGCCCCCGCCATTGGTGGCATAGGCCTTATAATAGTACGTGGTGGCAGGTGTCAGTCCCGTCAGCGACGAGCTGAAGTTTCCGCCGGAAAGATTGGAGGCAGACGCCTGTGTTCCTGATCCGTTCGCAAATCCATTCGTGGTGCTGTATTCAATTCCGTACGCAGAAACAACCGAACATCCGATGGAGGAGATCGTTCCGGCCGCCACCGCACTGTTTCCCGTAATGGAAGAAGCCGATCCGGTAGTAACGGCTGGGGCTGTGTTCGTACCCGATCCAGTGACGGCCACGTTGACCGCCGTAGCCCCACCACCTGAAACTGCGATATTGCCATTGTACGATTGAACCGCCGTAGGGGTGAATTGCACGAAGACTGGCTGCGTGAAAGTTCCACCCGGCTGCGTAAGGGAAAGAGAAGCAGTATATGTTCCAGTGGCTGAGGTCGAGAATGTAAATCCACTCAAGGGGCCCACACTGATGTTAGTTGTATTGAGGGCAGAGCCATTGATCGTAAAACTATTGGGGCCACCCGTGGTATTGATACAGACAGGTCCAAAAGAAGTGAGCGACGTAGCGGACAAGGTGGGTGTAAGCGCCAAGGTCACGAAGCTCTGCTCTGTTCCATACGCCGTGCCACCAGTGTTGGTCGCATACGCCTTGTAATAATATGTAGTGCCCGGCGTGAGAGCACTCAAAGAAGCACTGAAGTTACCCCCCGCAAGGTTGGTGGAGGCCACTTGCGTGCCGGAACCATTGGCAAATCCGGACGTGGTGCTGTATTCAATACCATAGGCCGTTACGCTGCTACATCCATTGGCAGTGATCGAACCGGCCAAGGTAGCTGCCGTGGTCGTGATACCACTGGCTGCACCGGTAGTCACCGTTGCCAAGGTATTCACCCCGGATCCGGTTGCTGCCACTTGAATGGCACTGGCTCCTCCCCCACTCACCGGAATGTTGCCGTTATACGATTGCACCGCCGTCGGGGTGAATTGCACAAATACTTGTTGGGTGAAAGCCCCTCCGGACTGTGTCAGATTCAAGGAGGAACTATAGGTACCTCCCGCCGTGGTGGCGAATTGATAACCGGTGAGTGGTCCCACCGTAACATTCGCCGTGCTCAGGCTGGTGCCGGTGATGGTAAATGAGTTAGCAGAGGGAGTAACATTCAGGCAAACATCGCCAAAGGCCGAAAGAGCCGTTGCGCTCAGGCTCGCCGAGGGCGCGGCGGTGGTTACGGCCGTGATCTCATTGGAGTTCGCGGAAGTAGAAACACCATTGGTTGAGCGTACTACATAATAATAGGTGGTACTGGGATTGAGTCCGGTTACCGCATAACTGGTGACATTTCCTACGTTGATGTTTTGTTGTACATAGGTGTTGACAAATCCGTTGACCTGTCCCTTAACATAGATCGCTGAGATCCGGCTGGTTCCGGTGGAGGCCACCGGTGAAGCATTGATGGCCGTGTTGGAGGTCATGATCCAGCGTAAGAATACAGAAGGCTGGTTGTTGGTGGCGGCGGGCAGTGCCAGATCTGTCAGTGCACCCCAGGTGGTCAGATTCCCGGCAACGACCGTGGCGGTGAGGGTAACGATACCATTCGTCACATCCGTCCATGTACCCGATGAACCGACTTTGTATTGAAGCTTGAAATCTTTGGGGCCGGTGGAAGAAGATCCTTGCAAGGAAGACACCGTAACATTCGATGCCCCGGTGGTATTCACTTCTACTTGCCAATATTTAGTGTCTTGTCCGTTATCCCATCCGTTGGCCGAAACGGAATAGGGATTGGGAGAGCCGGTAGCACCAGAGGGACCAGATGGATATGAAATGGTAGGCGGGGTGGTAAAGCCTTGCGGACTTAACGAGTTATTGCCTGTGTTGTTCGTGTTGGTTACATCTGCTGTTTGGCTGGCTGATGTAGCGGTCGCACAATTCCAACCGGCCAAGGTTTCCGTCACCAAACCGGGTACTTTGGTGTATACATCCAGAAAATAGCCGGTGGCCCCGGTAACGGCATTCCAATTCGCTGTAAACCCGGTGCTACTGATAGCTGTAGCGGCAGTGGCCACCGGTGCGTCGATGGATGCACCGGTTCCGGAAACGGGAAGTGTGGCAGTGGATCCTCCACCTGTGAGTGTCACGTTGCCGGATTTGAGTCCGTTTGACTGTGGCGTAAATCGAACATAAAAAGAGGTAGATGCCAAGGTCGCCGATGTGTAGGCAATGGTGGCGGTAGCACCCCAGGTTGTATTATTATTTGAAACTTGAAAATCTGTATTGGGCGAAGTGATGGTGATGTTTCCGGGTGCGCCGGTCAGGTTGGCACCGGAAAGCGATACGGTTTGTGAGGTTGAGTTGGTGCCGGTGGTTACGGAACCGAAGGCATTGATGGTACCCAGCATGAGGGCTGGGGAGGCTGCTGAACCGCCGGGCGTAACCGAGGCCCAAGTAGTACCGGCCAAGATGGCATCCACTTGTTGTGTGGAAGCTGCGGTCGAACTGCCCTGACGCAAAAACACAGCACCGATCCCGGTTGCATCCAGACTTGTTCCGGTTACATTTGAAATGGTTGCTGTCGGTTCAGTTCCACCCAATGCAGGGTTCACCCAAAGATCAATGACATCATCTGTGGTAGTGGTGGCGTTATACGTGTATTTGATTACTACCAAATATGTAGTGCCCAATGTACGTGAGGCGGTTTCATAGCTGACGGTTGAGTTGCTTTTGCTCACCCCAAATTGAAATCCGCCAGCCCCATCTGATTTGGCATAAACACGCACTGGGAAAACGCTGGTAGATTGGAATAATCCGACAAAATAGTCACCCGTTTGTACGGCGCTGAGGTTGACTAAAAAAGACATATAGACACTGCCCGTGCTGGTATTGGTAAATGTGCGATTGGCGTCCTCACCCGTATTGGTCATACTCACGGCATTTCCAATTCCAGAGCCAGGATGCCCTGTGTAAGTCAACCCGGGGGCCGTAACGGTCAATGCATTGGTGCCGGCACCGGAATGGGCCGTCCATCCATTGGCCGTCAACAACTGACCGGCTGCGTATGTAAAGTCCTCGGTCAACAACTGACCGTAAGAAGAGAGGGACAGTGCCAGCGCGATCCAAAATGCAAGTATTTTTTTCATCCGATATATATTAAACGTTATGGTGGGTGTACAGGATCAATTCCAGCTCAATTGAAAATCATCCATGGCCGAGGAGGCCCGGCTGCCGCTACCGGTGGTCGCACTCAGGGCAACGATGCGTATCCATACTTTCTGTGCCTGATTGTTCAATGCCGCCGGCAGTGATACCGTTACGTTGGTTCCTCCAAAGGTTGGGGTGGTGGTGAGCGTAGCGGGATTGGTGGTTAGTGCAGTGAACGTTGAAGGCGTATCTCCTAAACCGTAATCGACGGTCCACGTCGTGGTACGTCCAATAGAATTATCGAGCGACTGCAATTGAAAACTCATTTGAAAATTGGATTTACCCGTCGTATTGTCGAGCAAGATCACAAAAGCCGAACCAGGATCGTAGCCCATGGAACTGGTTTGACGAATGCCAAAGGCACGGTTGGTAGCAGCGCCTTGTGTAGTGAGATCAGCGGTAGCCGTCAACCCCGTAGCCGACGCAAAATTCTTGGCGCCGGCACTGCTATTGTTCCAAACCGTTGGCGCCCAGGCGCCGAACGGCGTCATGTCGCCCGTACCGATCAAGCTGGCCGTAGCGCCAACTTTTGCCGAAAATCCTTGCGGCAATCCCGCAGAGATGCCGTCAAAGTTTTGGGTGTACGGGGAGCTTGTTAGTGGCAAACCTGCACCTGCCGGAGGAGGTGGACCACTCCCGGCTACCACGTCGTTAGCCGGATTGCGAATACCGATCTGCAAGGTGGCCGCGAAGGGTGTCAGGTATCCGATCAGGGAACTGGCACTATTGGGATATGTTGAGTTCGCAAAACTGGCAGAGGCTGTCGTAAAGGCCACCATCGTTCCGGTGGCATCCGTCAAATTCACACTGCCACTCCAACGGCCGGAAGTACCTCCGGTCAGGGAATTGATATTTACGATACGCACCAAGGTCGATTCCCAATTCTCAAAATTGGCAACGATGTCGGCGATGGTTGCCTGCCGAGGAGTGATCGATTTTCCGGTGGCCCGTACGGCTGCATACGACAGGGGCACGTTGTTCAGCTGGAGTAGTCCGTTGAATTCCGAGATCTCCATACCCGTCACATTCACATCGATCGAATCACCCAGGTTGAAGGAGTGGTTCGCATCGAACCGAACGACGATACCGGACAACCCGTCTCCCTGTTGCAAATAGATGTTTCGGGTGTTGAGGTTGTTCGTAGAGCGATCGCTGATCACCACACCGGTGATGCGTTTGCCGTTGGGACCATACGCGATGGCACCCGCATACAAGGCTCGTAGCTCGGAGGTGTTCATCACCGTGGTGGGGCCTGTCCCGCACCGAGCGCCGTTGAACTGCACGTCGGTCTCATCACGAACGGTAAGTTGCTTGGTGCTGCCGAAAAAAGAATAGATACCAACAATATCGCCGTTGCCATTGGGCAGGTTGAGTGTCGCGAACTTGGCATAATTACTGGTACGAAGCGTGATCCGGTTGCCCGAAGGGTTGGCGCAACCCTGCACGATGCGGTTGCCGGATTGATCGGCATCGGCAAAAGCTTTGGCGGTATCGGCCGCATTGAACTCATGCCCTACCAATTTGATCAGCGTGCTCACGTAGCGGTCTTGCAACGTGGTGGTGAGTTGAGATACGTTCACGACCACCGGAACGATCGGCTGATTCAGGGCCCCGCGAAAAACATGATCGGCCTGCAGGTTTTGGGCGATCAAGGTAACGCCCCCGACACTGAGATAATTGGAATCCAATCCGCCCCCCAATTGAAGGGTGCCGTTGTATTGTCCGAGAAAAAGCCCCTTACATTTCACATACAACTTCCTTCCCACCGGATAGCTGGTGTAATGGTTACTGCCGGCCAGTCGAAGCAAAATGCCACCCGAGCCATCTTGGATGGCGATCTGCTGGTAATAATTTCCGCTCCGATCGTCACAGGAAACGACGCCTTCAACGATGATATTATCGGTGATCGGAATGGCCTGTCCGCCACTGTAACGGGCTTTCAATGCCTGAATACTGGTATTGGCGGTAATGCCGGCATCCCCGAGTACGGGCGGTTCAGCGATCTCTTTGGTACAACTAAGTTGTGTACATAAGAGTGCGATGCCCACCAGCCAGGGGGCTCGAAGGAAAAGAGTTGTATGTTTCATATTCACTTGCATATTGTTCGGTTCAGAGATCAGTTGGCATCCGAGGCCGCCCGCAGGGCCATTTGCTTGGTGGTATTAAAGGGTGTGAGGTATCCGGTGATGCGTTGCGGGTTGCTGGGATAAGCCACGTTGGCAAATCCGGCAAAGGAAGAAGTAAAGATCACCAGGCTGTTGGCACCGCTGTTGATGGTAACGCTGCCCGACCAAGTACCGTTGTTCCCTCCGGTGATCGAAGTGATGCCGGTCACCTGCACCAAGGTCGACTCCCAAGCTTCGTAATTGGTGTTGATGTCGGCGAGGGTCGTTGCGCGTGGGGTGATGGACTTGCCGGAGGCGACCAAGCTGGCATAGCTGAGCGGTACGTTGTTGAGTTGCAACAATCCCCGGTATTCGGAAATCTCTTGCCCCGATACTTCCACATCGATCGAATCGCCCAGGTTAAAAGCATGGGAGGCGGTGAATCGCACGCAGATACCGGCTTTCCCATTGCCCTGCTGCAAATAAATGTTTTGCCCGTTCAGGTTTCCGGTGGTCCGATCGCTGATCACGATGCCGGTGATCTTTTTCCCATTGGGGGCCGACGTGGTTGCTCCGGTGAACAGCGAACGTAACTCTGCCGTGTTGATCAGGGCGGCGGGGTCTGGTCCAACCGGACCGATCGGTTCCTTACTACAAGCGGTCAGCAAAATGCCGAGGCCGAGTAAGCAGCAGCAGGTTCGAAGAAAGGAGGTGTATTGCATAGCAGTTGAATGAGTGCGTATCAAAATATCAAAAACGAAGGGTGACACTGGAGAAGAAGTTGATGCCGTAAGCATAGAACAAACGGGGTGGGAACTTGCCTACTTGCATCGGATCGGTGGGGGCCAACTGCGGATCGTACCGCAATTGCTCAAACCCGCCAGTTACGATCCCCTGATTGTTCAGCAGGTTGTTCACGCCGACGTTGAATACGAGAAAAGTAGACTTTCCCTGGATCTGGTAAGCCTTGGGTAATTTCCAGGAATAGCCCCCAAAGAAATCCAGGGTCTGTTGTGCGTCGAATTTGGTCTGGCCAAACACCGCAGTATAATCAGATGATCCGGGTGTCAGATATTTCAGGGCATCCCACGTGCGACGAACAGGGTTGAAACTCAAATAAGATTGATCGAAATAATTTCCCGTCAGGCTAAAGAACCAGAATTTGGGGGAACGATAGTTCAGTCCTAGGCTATACGCCTCCATCGGCGTAGAGGGGATGCGGAAATTCTCGGCGTAGATGACCTGCTGTCCCAGCAGCAAAGCACTGTTATCTACTGTGATGGTTGCCTGCTGACGGCTGTCGAAATAATAACGCCCGACGGCTGCGGCCGCGTTGAGGGTTAAAGTAGAGGTCAGTTTCGCCTCGATGCCCAGCTCACCCCCAAAGTGGAGTTTGTCGATGCCGGTAGTGGCGTAGTTAACAAAGTTCTGGTAGGTGTCGTGGTAGAACGTGACCACGTCCATTCCATCCATGAATTGGGTATAGTAACCACCCAGGTGGATCTTCAGCCGCGGAGCGTTCAGCACGTAGCTTCCTTCGAGGGTGCGGATGGTTTCCGACGTCACGACGTCCTGCTGGGCGTGGCGGGTACGAGGAGAAACGTACACGTTCTCGAAGTACGGAGGGCGTGTTTGCTGCGACGCATTTAGGTACACGTAATTACGACCATCGATCTTGTAGGTAACACCGGCTTTGACACCGTAATTGAAAAAATCATTGACGGTGCCCTTCCCGAAGGAGTTGTTGGGGAATAAACCGTGACGGGTATTGCCCTGGCGATAGAAAGAGGTTTGGGAAGCGGTACCGGAGAGAAACAGATCCAGCTTATTGAATTTGAATACCCCTTGGGCCCAGGCCGCGGAGCGGCTGATGTTGATGTTGTAATCATACCCGTACGGATCGCCTTTCTTCAGAATGCGATTCGGGTTATTCAAATCGAATTGGTTGGAGGCATTGTCGGCCGGAAAATCGCGCTCGGCAAATTGGTTGACGTTGACATAAAAGTCGCCCCCCAACAGATCCTCAACGCGCAGGAAGTAGTGGTTGCGCTGGGATTGATGCGAAATACCGGCGGTGACATCGATGAAGCCGGCCAGTTGGGTGTTTAATACGGAATTGAAATTGTATCGCTGCGTGTTGATGACACGGTCTTGCAGCACATACAGGGAGCGTCGTCCGCTGACATTGTTGCCCGGGATGCCGTTGGCATTGGTGATGGTGGCATAATTGGCACGGTTGACATCATGTAGCCGTTGCCAATTGATCTGGCGCAGGTTGATGTCGGCTTTCATGCGATCGTACAACAGTTGGCCTTGGATCGGATCGGTGGTGCTGGCCCAGGTGGAGGTGTAGCTGGGCAGGTAGCGGTAATAGTCTGGGCGCGGATCGGGTGCGTTGTACCAGTCAAGGGCCGTTACGCTGCGATCACCGAAGGAAAATCCAGCAGCGGTGACCAGCGTTGTTTTATTGTTCAGGCGATAATCGTGCGTGAGCAAGAGCACGGGCTGGTGCGTGCGGCCGATGCTGGCATTGCGTTTGATGCCGTTTTGGTATCCCCAGTTGGGATTATAATAGTTGGTTCCGGCCAGGTCGAGCATTTCCCGGACGGAGGAGCCTTGACGGCCGTTTTCTGTTGGCGCTCCGAATGCTGTGAAGGAGAGCAGGTGTTTTTGTCCGATGCGTTTGTCGACCGCCGCGAAATAACCCCAGCCATTGTAAAAAGTACCTGGCACATACCCTTCGCCGGCCCAGCGTCGGCTGGCACTGAAGGAGAAGGCCCAGCCTTTTTTACTGAGTCCGGTGGAATGCGTGATCATCATCCGGTTGTTGTAGTTGCGGTTGGAGGAGGCATAGCTGATGCTGGTTTGTGCCCGTTGCTTGCTGGCTCGGGCATCGATCTGCAGGTTGCCGCCGATGTCGCCAAAGGCGAAGGTGGTGTTGCGAAGTCCCCACGTCTGTTCCCGGTTGCGCATCACGTCGTTGAGTCCGCCCCAAAGTCCGAACGGCGTGAAGCCGTTATCGAGATTGTCCATCGGAATACCATTCATGAACGTGCTGAAATGATCGTTGTCGTATCCGCGGATCCGGAAGCGAACGGCACTGAAATTGAAGGTGGCGGCGGAGTAGAATGGGTCGCGGCCGGCGCTGAGCAGCGAGGAGGTGCTGGTGCTACCGCCGTCGCCCAGGTCGTTGTCGTCGGCGGAGACCACGGGAATATTATCGAGTACGCCATCCTTCAGTTCCTCCACGAGGGTGGTGTCGACTTTTATGATCGTGGAATCTTTTTGGGCGTGAAGCGAAAACAGGCAGGAACTGAATAGTGAAAGCAGCAGGATTCGGCGCATGGTAAGCAGATTTTGGAAGGACTGCAAAGTACAAGGATTCCGATGGATGACGATAAAAAAGTATACACATAACAATCCCTTCATATTTCAGGTGAATGCAGCGGTAATCCGCAGAATCCCTAACTTGCCGCGATGCGTCAAATATTGCTTTTATGGTTCTGGATGTTGGGCTGTACGGCCCCTTTGTTGGCTCAATCAAAATCCTACAAAGTGGCGATCGTTGGCTTTTACAACCTGGAAAATTTATTTGATACCATCAATGACCCGGGGGTCGATGATGAAGAGTTTTCGCCCGATGGCCCGCGTCGATACAGCGGCGAGATCTACCGAGATAAACTCACGAAGCTGGCTACGGTCATTTCACAGATGGGCACCGAGATCAGTCCTGACGGCCCTGGTATCCTGGGCGTCGCCGAGGTCGAAAATGCCGGGGTGTTGGAAGACCTGGTGCGGCATCCGCTGATCGTGAAAAGAGGATACAAGGTGATTCATTACAATTCACCGGATGCCCGGGGCATCGATGTGGGGCTTCTGTACAACCCAAAATATTTTACCCCGGAAAAAAGCAACAAGCTTTTTGTTCGGCTGCCCTCCGGAAGCAAGGATGCCTACTACACGCGGGATGTGCTGTGGGTGAAGGGGAAATGGGACGGCGAGGATATCCATCTCTACGTCAACCACTGGCCCAGCCGAAGCGGGGGCGAAAAAAGAAGTGAACCGGGGCGGATGGCGGCGGCACAAGTTTGTCGCCAGCACATGGATTCCATTGCCCGGGTTGAAAAATTTCCGAAGGTGGTGGTGATGGGCGACCTGAACGACGACCCTTTCAATAAAAGCATCACCCAGGTGATCGGGGCCGTGTCAGAAAAGGACGAAGTGATGCGGGGCGGGATGTACAACCCGTGGACCGAACTGTATAAGAAAGGATACGGCACCCTGGCCTATCAGGATGCTTGGGGACTGTTCGACCAGATCCTGATCTCCCAGCCCTGGCTCCCCGAGAATCAAACCGGATTTTTCCTCAAATCCGCCCGCATTTTTAATAAGGAATACATGGTTGAGAACCGGGGCCGGTACAAAGGCTACCCGATGCGCACCTGGGACGGCCTCACCTACCGGGGCGGGTACAGCGACCACTTCCCGACCTACCTGATACTACTCAAGGAGACCACGTCGGTCAAGAAGAGTTTCTGACCCCGAACGGAAGTTTGAAAAGTTTGAGAAGTTTGAAAAGTTTTAGGTGGTTGAACAACAAGTCGGACCTAAATTTTAAGTACTTGATTTACAGGATGTAATAGATTTTCAGGCCGATCAGATGAACACATTAAACTCCTCAAACTTTTCAAACTCTTCAAACTTTTTTCCCTACTTTTGCTCCCCCAAATCTGGTTTCGCAGATTCTTTCCCGGGGATTCCGGGAATGTCCATTGGGAAAACCGAATAAACCTAAACAGGTATGAACAATTACGAACTGATGGTGATCTTCACCCCGGTTCTGAGCGAGGACGACTTCAAAGTGGCGCAAAAGAAATTCGCCAAGTTGGTCGTTGACAACGGCGGTGCCGTCGTAGCTGAGAATGCGTGGGGACTCAAAGCTCTGGCTTATCCCATCCAAAAAAAGACAACCGGACTGTACTGGGTAATCGAATTTACCGCGGCAGCCGAATCCATGGAAAGGCTGAAAATTCAGCTGTTGCGTGACGAGAGCGTGCTGCGTCACCTCTGCACTAAACTCGATAAATACGCCGTCGAGTACAATGCCCGTAAGAGAAGTGGTGTTAAGACCGGAACCGAAAAAATGATGGAGAGCTAAGCCATGGCAAAGAACGAAATCAAATACCTCACCGCGATCAAGACCGACAAACGGGTCAAGAAATTCTGCCGATTCAAGAAATACGGCATGCGGTATGTCGATTACAAAGACATCGAATTCCTGAAAAAATTCCTGAACGAACAAGGCAAGTTGTTGCCCCGTCGACTGAGCGGCAACAGCCTGAAATACCAGCGGAAAGTCTCCGACGCGGTGAAGAAAGCCCGTCAGATGGCCCTGCTGCCCTACGTAACGGATCTAATGAAATAACCGCATCCTAACTCTTCTGTTGGAAGAAGACAGTGGTCCATTCACTGGGTGCACAAAAACAAACACATGGATATCATTCTGATCAAAGACGTCGACAACCTGGGCGGCGTCAACGAAGTCGTCAAAGTAAAGAACGGATACGCCCGCAATTTCCTCATCCCCCGCAAACTCGCCGTCGAGTGCAGCCCCAGCAACCTCAAGCAGCTGGAAGAGCGCCTGAAGCAAGTACGGAAGAAAGAGGAACTGATGCTGGCCGAGATCAACAGCGTGATCGCTAAACTGAACGAAGGTCCGCTGAAGATCGGCGTCAAATCCGGCACCACCGGAAAGATCTTCGGAAGCGTTACCGCTTTGCAGATCAGCCGGGCCATCCGCGAACAACGCGGATACGAGATCGACCGCCGCCGAATCACCCTCCCCGAAGAAGTCAAAGAAATGGGAACCTATCAGGCCACCATTGATTTCGGAAACGGGAAGAGCGCCGAGGTATCCTTTGAGCTGGTAGCTGAGTAAGCTGCAGATGAGGAGATGAGAAGATGAGAAGATGAGGGGGTTACATTCGACATTGTACATTTAACTAGTTGGCGGACAGTGGACCATATTGGACTAGTCAGCGGACAGCGGTCGTCGGACAGTGGACTACTTATCACAACTAACTGAAATACTGTTAGTTACACAGTTCCTTCCCCTTACAAAAATTAATTCTCCACATCCCAAAAAAGGTGTTACTTTGTACTTTCGGTGTTCTTTCAGTTTCACAGACCTGAATCTTCGCTTTTTCGGCATGTTCACGGGGTTGTTTACTGTTGACACTATCATTTAAAAACATCTCACGATGAACATTTATGTTGGAAACCTCAGCTGGAATCTGAAAGACGCAGACCTGGCTAACCTTTTCGCCCAGTACGGCGAAGTAACTTCTGCCAAAATCATTACGGACAAATTCACCGGCCGCAGCAAGGGCTTTGGATTTGTGGAAATGGCCAATGACGAGCAGGCGCAAGCCGCGATCGCTGCTATGAACGGCAGTGCCGTCGATGGTCGTAACGTAGTGGTAAACGAAAGCCGTCCGAAGCCGGAAGGTGAGTACAAGAAGCGCCCCTTTAATGGTGGCGGCGGTGGTGGTGGATTCCGTCGCGGTGGCGGCGGTGGTGGTGGCTACAACCGTGGTGGCGGTGGCGGATACAACCGCAACGACAGCTACGACGGCGGTGGTTTCGAAGGCGGATACTAATCTCCCCTACAAAACAGCAATCTTAAAATGTCCGACAGTGTCGGACATTTTTTTTATCCCTACGACCATCCGCACATTCAGTAACTTAGCCCCGCATGACGGAGAAGATTCTGATCCTCGATTTTGGATCCCAGTACACCCAACTCATTGCCCGCGCCGTTCGGGAGGCCCATGTTTTCTGTGAGATCATCCCCTACCATCAACCCTTCGCCTACACCGACGACCTGCGCGGCATCATTCTTTCCGGTTCGCCTTGTTCCGTCAACGACCCCGAGGCGCCGTCCGTAGCCATTCGAGCCTTTGCAGAAAAAAGACCTGTGCTCGGCATCTGCTATGGAGCTCAACTCACGGCCAAACAGTTTGGGGGACACGTAGCCAAGAGTAACAAACGCGAATACGGACGGGCCTTTCTTCAAACCCACACGCCCGATCCGATCCTGAAAAATATCCCGGCCTCTTCCCAGGTGTGGATGAGTCACAGCGACAGCATCCAACAATTGCCGGCCGATTTTACCCTGCTGGCCGATACCGAAAGCATACCCGTGGCCGCCTTCCGATCCGGCAACGCTGCCGATCATCACCCTATTTACGGCGTACAGTTTCATCCGGAGGTGTATCACTCGACGGACGGCAAGCAGCTCCTCAAAAATTTTCTGGTCGATATCTGCGGTTGTGCCGGCAACTGGACACCCGCCCATTTTATTTCCGATACCGTTGCCCATCTGAAAAAACAGATCGGCTCCCGAAAAGTGATCATGGCCCTCAGCGGCGGCGTCGATTCCACCGTGGCCGCAACCCTGATCCACCGCGCCGTGGGCAATCAACTACATGGAATTTTTGTAGACAACGGCGTACTGCGGTACCAGGAATTCGATCAGGTGATGGAGACCTATCGGTCACTCGGACTCCACATCACCGGCATCGATGCCAAGCAACGCTTCTACGGAGAACTGGCGGAACAAACCGATCCGGAGACCAAACGGAAAACCATCGGCCGACTGTTTATCGACGTATTTCAGGAGGAGGCTAAAAAAATTGAAGGGGTGAGATTGCTCGGACAAGGCACCATCTATCCCGATGTCATTGAAAGCGTCTCCGTTCACGGACCCTCCGCCACCATCAAATCCCATCACAACGTAGGCGGATTACCCGAGCACCTGCACCTCGAATTGGTAGAGCCCCTTCGGTTTCTGTTCAAGGACGAAGTCAGAAAAGTTGGCCGCGAATTGGGTATCCCCTCCGCGTTGATCGACCGACATCCGTTCCCCGGACCCGGACTCGCCATCCGAATTTTGGGCGAAGTGACCGAAGAAAAAGTTTCCCTGCTGCAACGCGCCGATCATATTTATATCAACGCCCTGAAAGAAGCCGATTTGTACGATCAGGTTTGGCAAGCCGGCACCATCCTGCTCCCCGTCAAAAGCGTAGGCGTGATGGGCGACGAGCGTACCTATGAATTCACCGTGGCCCTGCGTGCCGTCACCAGTGTAGATGGCATGACCGCCGATTGGGCACACCTGCCCTACGACTTCCTCGCCGATGTTTCCAATGCCATCATCAACCAAGTACGCGGGATCAACCGCGTTGTGTACGATATTAGCAGTAAACCACCGGCCACCATCGAATGGGAATAATCCAACGCAACAGCTGGTTGATCATCTGCTGGATGAGCCTGCTCACCCTGCCATCCGTTGCACAATTCCATCCTGAAAAATCTGGAAAGGTGGTGCTGTTCCTGCCGTTGTACCTCGATAGCGTTTTCAACGAAAAACAAGAGTATCGGTACAACAAAGGTGAATTTCCCCGATTCGTGAGTGGTCCCCTTGAATTCTACCAAGGGTTTGAACAAGCACTGGACTCCCTCAAAGCCCGGCCGGGACAGCTGGAGGTGACCGTGATCGACACCCGGGCAGCCAACCTATCGCTTCCCTCGCTCCTGGAGAGCAACCCCCTCAAACAAGCGATGGTCTGGTTGCTATTCGGCAACGCCGCCGAAAGCCGACAGATCGCGGAGTATGCCAAACGATACCAAATTCCCGTGCTCAACCTAAACCTGCCCAACGACGGCGGCATCACGGAGAATCCTTTTTATTTTATGTGCAACACCACGCTGGAAACACAATGCGAGGGCATCTATCAGCACATACAAAAAAATTATCCGCTACACCGCATTCTGCTGGTGCGGAAAAAAGGGAGCATGGAGGACAGGATCCTGAACTACTGGGAACAATACGGACGACGTACGCCCGGCGTGCCCCTCACGTATACTATCCTCGAAACGACCGATACGATCGCCCCTGCTGAACTCAACGCAGACCTGGACACCAATCAAAAGGTGCTGCTGGTGGGCGCCAGCCTCGACGAACGGTTTGCCCGCAACCTGGCAACGGCTGCCGCCGAGCTGCGAACGGGCGGATACTCGATCGAGTTGATGGGATTATCGACTTGGGAAAATGTCCGCGAGTTCACCACCAATCGATATCGAAACCTGGAAGTAACGATCCCCACCCCGTTTTACTATCCCAAAACAGACCCGCTGAGCAAATGGCTTCAGCAGCGCTTTCAGAACATCAACTATGGAAAGATCAGCGACCTGTATCTACGGGGCTATGAGTTGGCCTGGCTGTTGCATCCGCTCCTGATTGCCCAGGGTAACGAACTCGCCTCCCGGCTGCCGGGAAAAAGAAAATTATTATTCGCTGAAATGGATTGGAGACCGGTTCGGAATGCTCCAACTGGTCCGGTCGACTACCACGAGAATAAAAAACTGTACTTCGTAAAAAGAATGGAGGGAGTCCTCCAATCCGTTCAATAAAGGCGATGATCGAACCGGTTCACCTTCTGATCCGCTCACAACCTTGCTGGCTTTCGCCCGCCCGATGTTTGTTTTGGGAAAATAAGAAGACCCTGGTGGTTGGCGGATTTCAATTGGGACGGATCAGCGAACCAACCGGTGAACCCGCACACCGTTCCAGCCTCGATCGGCTGCAAGAACAGATACTTTCATTCAAAGCCGAGCGAGTGCTCTTCCTGGGATCGTTTCCCCTGCCCGAAAACAATCTATACCTCGAAGCATTCACCCAATGGCGCAAACGCTATCCGGCACTGACGCTGACGGCGGTGCTCTCTCAGGAGAGTCCGGTGGCCGAATCCCTGCTGAGTTCCCTGGGCATCTCGCGGCACATCGGACAGTTGACGGAAGCCCCGTTTGTGTGGACAGCCAATCGCTTCGCTCATGAGGAATGGGAACAAAATCGTCAATCAGGTTATTTGATCAGTGGCTATCAGGACCCCGGCTACAAAAGCTACGATGCGCCGCGCCAAGCAACCGCCCGGCCAACTTTTTTTTTGACACCGGACCACGCCCTGCTCCCGGCATTCAGCAAACCCAGAGGAACCGATCGAGTAAGAACCGGCAAAGACCATCTGCTCTGGCTCTGTGAGGCCCATCGGCTCGAACGAAAAGCCTAGGAACGACGACGGAATCGCTCGGCATCCAAAAAATAGATCAACCGGACACTGAGTTCATGTCCGTGCCGCAGGTCAAAGCTGCCGGCCAAATTGTCGAAATACGGCCGCTTGGCAGTGGAGAGCGGCAAGCGGTCCAATTCAGTAAGCCAATTTTTATACCCGACGATCAATCGGCTACCCAATCGATAATCCCAGGTCAAAAATGCATCCACGTTAAAAAGATTCACGTTGTCGTCACGCCCCGTCAAAAACGGGTGCGGAAAAATATCACCCCGAGCATCCACGCGGTGAAAAGAGGAATAAGTGACCTGATTCCAATAATGCCGAACCCGAAGGGAGAGATTCAACCGATACGCAAAGTGATAAATACCCGTCAGCAAATTGGTGACCTCCTGATTTCTTCGAAAGCCAACCAGGGGACTTCCATTCGGCTCCCGCACAAACGCGTAACCCAATTGATTCTCCTCCAGTTTGGAATCGGACTGTAATTCCAGTAAAAATCGGTTGCTGAACCGAAATCGAAGACCACTCCCGAACAGAATATAGTCATTGTCGAATTGAGGGGCCCGGGCCAGGGTCAGGTTATACCGCCAATACAGTTTTTTACGACTGTCGCTGCTACCGGAGATCTCGAGGTAGTAATTCGGAGGGAGCCGTAGCGCACGACCCGGGGTGCGCAACTCAAAAAAATCGTTGGCCCAGACCGGTACAACACCCAATGAAATTTCCGCATCCCAGAAATTTTTGAACCACCAGAAAGCGGAAAGCCCGACATCCGTCGACACGAACTTTCGGGGATTGTATAAATACTGCAAGCGGGGGTTGATGGAGTAACTGAAAGAATTGAATCGCTTCGTCGGGCGTTGCTCCCGATACGCCAGGGTAGCAAAGAAATTCATCTCGTTGGGTGCCAGCAAAAATCCCAGATCGTTCGGATCATAATTCTTCGACTCGATGTTGGTCGTCAGATCGTATTGCCAAAGGCCGCTGATCTTAGAGAACTTCAGGTTCCCCATCCACCCCGCCTTGTTGGTCGCATCCCAAACTTGGCTGTAGCGAGCCCTCGACCGTAAAACGTGCACGTTTTTTTTATCGAATAAGGCCAAGTCCACCCCCATCACATTCGCATCGCGTGCCGAACCGTTTCGCACCACATTGGTATTGGTAAACGTAACCGACGAACGATTTTTAAGTGCCTGATCCAATACGACGATATTGTAATTCGCTAACGGCTCGGTGAGAATGCTGGAATCCTTTCCGTTGGAGCGCCGACGGATCCGCGCCTCCATCGGGGCGGTAATGGCGTTGAATATGCCGACGCCTAATTTATGTTGATCCCTTCCGGAAAATTTAAAGGCATTGTACAACTGCGTACGGATCGGATTGTGTCGGATCTCCCAATCGGGATCGGCCTGGGCGAGACCATTGACGGCATTGTATCCCTTGGGGATCGCCCCCACCCGCCGCGAGTAAAACAAACGGGCTTTGTTGAACAACTCGGTTCCCTCCGTAAAAAATGGACGATTTTCCTGAAACTGCACCTCGAAGGGCGTGAGGTTGTTGACGACATTGTCGGAGATGACTTGACCAAAATCGGGGACCAGCGTCATGTCGAGCGTAAAACTTTCATTTACCCCAACTTTCAGGTCCATCCCTCCATTTTGAAATCCATCGTTCTCAAATCCCCCCGGCACGGGTGAGCGGGCATAACCGGCCGATACATACGGCGACAAACTCAGGCGCAACGGTGGTTCGATGGATTCTAACCCGGTCAGTAGGCCAAACTGGTTGGCAAATCCGTCCAGCTGCGGATCGATCGGATTCCAAAAGCTTCGTTCGTTATGGCGACGAGTAAACCGCAGGGCCTGTATACCCCAATCCTGCACCTCCTGCTTCGCAAACCGCAGGGCGCTGTAGGGGATCATCATTTCCACGGTCCACCCTTTGTCGTGTATGCGCACGCGACTGTCCCACACCGCGTCCCAAGATTTATCACCATACATCCCAAAGGAGCCGGTAAAGGCCGGCGTGATACGGGCATCGGTTTGCACGTTGACGGGGGTAACGCCAAATTGAAATCCGTTCTGCTTGTCGTTGTACGTATCAAAAAAAATGGAGAAGAAGTCCACATCCGCCTGCCCTTCCGCATCGCGGGGGGTGAATTGCTTGCGGATGAGACGGGGATCATCGGCCAACTCCGCACCCACGTAGATCGCCTGATTGTCGTACACGATCCGAACGGTGGCGGCCTGCGGAGCCGGAGCCCCCAATTGAGGAAATACCTGGATGAAGTCGGTGAGTGGCGCAGCCTGGCTCCAGACAGAATCGGTGAGCTGTCCGTCCAGTTTCGGAGCACGAGTCACCCGTACCGCCGTCGCTTTTTTAGGGACTGATTGAGCATGGGCCAATTGAGAACAGCCCGCCAAAAGAAGCAGCAGAGGAAATATCCGCATGAAGTGGCAAAATTAAAAAAAGAAAGCAAGCTCGAGTTACCAACTTTCGGTGGCCGGCGTATGCTCTTTTCTTAATTGAATCGCTTCTTCAGCGAAGTGACCTGTTGTTGAAGTCCGTTGACCACGCTGGCGAGCTGTGACATATCCCAGCGATTCTGTGCCGGCGGACGGGAGATGACCATCTGCGCTTGCCACATCTCGATCACCTCCTCCGTACTTACCGTGTATGGATGAAAGGATGGATTGTCGCTGACCAGCGTAAGCTTGTTTCGCTGCCGGCCGTTTTTCTGCACGCGTTTATAGACAATGCCCTCGTTTCGGGAAACCACGATGCAGGGCGTATCGTTCTTTACCTCTTCCAGATCGTTTACTTTCTCCCCGACGATCACCGATCCACTCGGCGTGGGCAACATGGAATCACCCACGATCTCAAAAGCCCGGTAATGCCCGCCGGTCAGCATCGGTAACGTGAACGTATTCAGCTCATCGATAAATTCCGGATCGGCATAACCGGCCAAATAACCCGCCGCAGCCTTTACCGGCACAAAGGGGATCTCCGTACGGGTACCCGCCATCTTCAGGGCACGCCGTTTGGATAGATAACTGCCCCGCTGCTCGCTGAGGTCCTTGCGCAACAGGTCATCCAGGGTCAGCTTGAACAGATCCCCGACTTGCTCGAGCACATCGATCCGGGGCTCGGCCCGCTCTTCCTCGTAGGCGCCCAGCAGCGAGCGTTTGATGTTGAGTTTGTTGGCGAACTCCTCCTGCGTCCAACCGCGGAGCTTTCGCAAATACCGAAGGTTTTGATTCGCGTAGGCCATAAAACCTAATTTATTTAGTGCAATATGCTAAAGATTTTAGAATTCGCCAAAAGATTTTTTGGGAGCGGCCTCGATACGGCGGGGGAATGATAAATTTGAAGGCATGAAAAAAACAGCGCCCCGAAAAACCACCACCAAAGCCAAGCCGGTCATCCTCATCACCAATGACGACGGGATCACGGCGCCCGGTATTCGAAACCTGGTGGAGGCGGTGCGGGACTTGGGGCGGATCGTCGTGGTGGCACCCGATAAACCTCAATCGGGCATGGGGCATGCCATTACAGTGGGTCACCTGCTCCGAATGCACCAATCGAACCAATTCGGCGAGCTGGAGGCTTACTCGTGTAGCGGCACCCCGGTCGATTGCGTGAAACTGGCGGTCGACAAAATACTTCACCGAAAACCCGATCTCTGTCTCTCCGGCATCAACCACGGTGGCAATCACAGCATCAACGTCATTTACTCCGGCACCATGTCGGCCGCCGTCGAAGCCGCCATCGAAAGCATCCCCGCAGCCGGATTTTCGTTGCTCGACTACAGCATTGAAGCGGATTTTACCGCCGCCCGGCACTATGCCCGCGAGATGGTGCAACACATGCTCGATTCCAAATTGGATCCGCATACGGTATTCAACGTCAATATACCTGCTCAACCCTTGGAAACACTGAAGGGACTACGCCTCTGCCGACAAGCCTATGCGAAATACGAGGAAGATTTCATGGAACGGCATGATCCATATGGCAAACCCTATTATTGGCTGACGGGTGAGTTCGTCAACCACGACAAAGGAAAAGATACCGACGTGTGGGCGCTGGAACATAATTATGTGAGTGTCGTTCCCGTACAATATGATCTCACGCGCTACGATCAACTCGATCGGCTGAAGAAATCCTGGAAATTATGATCTGGAAAAAAGACAATCTGCGGCTGGGGATGGTTCTGGGTGTCATCGGACCACTACTGGGACTACTCCTCATCTGGCAATGGAAATTGAACCAGGCCTCCTTCGTTGACTTTCTGGAGCAGTTCCTATCCAACAACCGCCTCATCACCTCCATCGGCTCGCTGAGCCTGTTGGCCAACGCCGTGCTCTTCACGATCTATATCAATACGGAGCGGGACGAAACCGCCAAAGGGATTTTTATATCGACTGTCGTTTACGGCATCGCCATTCTGATCCTGAAACTCTTCAACTGATCCTTTGAAATATTATATCATCGCCGGCGAAGCTTCAGGCGACCTCCAGGGCCGCTACCTGGTTCGCGCCCTTCGACAACAAGATCGCCTCGCCCAGATCCGCTGCTGGGGTGGCGATGGTATGGAAGCAGAAGGCGCCACCTTAGTCAAACATTTTCGCGAGCTGGCCTTCATGGGATTTTTTGAAGTGTTGCGGAACTTACCCACCATCCTCCGTAACCTTCACTTTTGTAAGAAAGACATCCAGTCCTTTCAACCCGATGTGGTGGTGCTGATCGATTACCCCGGATTCAACCTTCGCATAGCCCAATGGGCCAAGTATGCCGGCTATAAGGTGGTTTACTACATCTCGCCACAGGTCTGGGCCTGGAAAGCAAACCGGGTGAAAATGATGAAACAATGCATCGACCGCCTGCTGGTGATCCTGCCCTTTGAGGACGAATACTACCAAAAACACTGGGATTGGAAAGTGGATTATGTCGGACACCCACTGGCACAGATCACCGCCGAAAAACTGACGACCCATCCGCCCACCGCCCATCCCACCAAACAAGTAGCCCTCCTCCCCGGCAGCCGCAAACAAGAGATCCAAAAAAAATTGCCGGTCATGCTCGCCGTCAGCCAATATTTCCCGGATCATCGATTCGTGGTAGCGGCAGCACCGGGACTAGACCTGACATTCTACCAATCCTTCCTCGCCGGCTATCCCAACGTCGAGATCCGGCAGGGACACACCTATGATATATTGTTGGATTCAGATGCTGCGCTGGTCACCAGCGGCACGGCCACGCTGGAAACCGCCCTGCTCGGCATTCCGGAAGCTGTTTGCTACAAAGGCAATCCCCTCAGCTATGCCGTCGCCAAGCGACTGGTCAACATCCCCTACATTTCACTGGTAAACCTGATCTTGGGAAAACCCGCCGTCCGGGAGTTCATTCAACACGATATGAACGAAAAGAACCTGCGCATGGAGTTGGGAGACTTACTGCTGAACGAAAAAAGACGGGAATCGATGAAAAGCGACTTTCAGACATTACGATCCAAACTGGAGGTGGGTGGATCCGCCTCCGAGAATGCCGCCCGCATCATCGTGCGCGAATTAGCGAAGTAACTTGATGGCCAGAATGACCAGGCAGAGTAAAAAGATCAGCAAACTGATCCGATTGATGCCATGCATGTAGCCGATCCATGCAGATTTGGGTCGGTTCGGATCTTTTTTTCGCAGATATAAATACTCGGCCAGTTGTTTGATCACACTCATGATGCGGGAATAACAAGCGAAGATCTCAATGGTTTACCCTATCTTTGTGTTTCTTCTGTTAGCGCCAATTGCGTTTCTGCAGGTCAGCCTGCTTCCCGTAAGTGCATAATTGAAGGCGGATAATGGATCTCTTGATCGCCTTATCACATTTTTTTACTTAAATCATTTAATCAGTGAGTTTTCAACCCCTGGGGCTGATCGATCCGATCTTACAAGCCCTCCAACAACAAGGATACACCCATCCTACCCCTATCCAAGAAAAGGCCATCCCGGCCATCCTGCAACAAAGCGACCTGCTGGGTTGTGCCCAAACCGGCACCGGTAAAACCGCGGCCTTTGTACTGCCCGTACTGCAACTGATGCACGTATCCCCGCCCTCCGCCGCCAAACGCCCGCCCATCCGAACCCTGATCCTGACCCCCACCCGGGAACTGGCCATCCAGATCGGAGATAATATCGCCGCCTATGGTCAGTACCTTCCACTGAAACACCTGGTGATCTTTGGGGGCGTGGGACAACAACCACAAGTAGACGCACTCAAACGGGGTGTCGATATCCTCGTTGCCACACCCGGTCGCCTGCTCGACCTCATGCAACAAGGATTCGTACACTTGAACGAGATCCAATTCTTCATTTTGGACGAGGCCGACAGCATGCTCGACATGGGATTCATCCACGACGTGCGCAAAGTGATCGCCAAGCTGCCAACCAAACGACAGACCTTATTCTTCTCGGCTACCATGCCGCCTGAGATCCAACAACTCTCCGGCGAATTATTGACCAATCCGGTAAAAGTGGAAGTGACTCCTGTCTCCTCCACCGCCGAGATGATCCAACAACACGTCTATCACACCAACCGACAAACGAAAAAAGATCTGTTGATCCATTTGCTGGAGGACAAGAATCTTCGCTCCGTACTGGTCTTCACCCAAATGAAACATGCGGCCAACCGTCTGTGTGAGCAACTCAGCAAAGCCGGTATTCGTGCCGAGGCCATCCACGGAAATAAATCACAATCCGCCCGAGTGCAGGCATTGGAGAATTTCAAGAGCCGAAGAACGCGCGTGTTGGTGGCCACGGATATCGCTGCCCGCGGAATCGACATCGATGAACTGAGTCACGTCGTGAATTTCGACCTGCCGAACATTCCGGAAACCTATGTGCACCGGATCGGAAGGACCGGTCGTGCCGGCGCCAGCGGCGTAGCCATCTCCTTGTGCGAGCCTGCCGAAAAGCCGTTTTTGCGGGATATCGAAAAATTGATCCGCAAACATGTTCCGGTCGTCAGCGAACATCCCTACCCGGTCGATCCGAACGCACCGGTTGAAGTAGCTGCTGCCTTGCAACGCGTACCTCATGGTGGTCGGGGAAGAGCAGGGGGGCAAAAACGTCCGGGGTCTGGTGACCAAAGACGTCCGATGACCGATACCCGGAGTCCGATGAGAGAGAAGAAAAGTCCAATGACCAATGTCCAACGCCCAATGTCGAATGCAAATAATAGTCCGGTGTCGGGTGACCAAAGACGTCCGGTGTCCGATGTTCGGAGACCGATGCAAGAGAACAACAGTCCCGTGTCGAATAAACCGGCCATCCCGCGTCGCAAACAGAATCGCGAAGCGGAAATGCCTAAACCCAATCCGATTAAGCAAGCCCCACGCACCAACCAATCAT